>OMJG01001742.1_pt1 | contig 11889 bp, 8 predicted proteins | sample 1646431 | NCBI WGS metagenome assembly OMJG01 (sample SAMN03771674, study PRJEB25209) | food metagenome | isolation source: Cotija cheese | place: Mexico:Jalisco,Michoacan | collected 2011-12-12 | reverse complement strand
GAAAAATCTCTCCCTTGAAAGTTTTTATAAAAAGACATTAACGTCATTTTTATCAGATTAAAATAAGAACAAACGTATCACGCTTACTTGAATGAAATCTCATCATTCAGTTTGTCGAGTGATACTTCAACCTCATGCTTAGAATCGAATAAATCTAGCATGTTGTGGTTAACCAGTTGGTTGTTTTGAATTCCAACCGCTAAACCACCCTTACCCGCAAGTAAGAGTTCTACAGCGTAGGCCCCCATCTTGCTGGCCATCACCCGGTCTTTAGCAGTTGGATTCCCACCACGTTGCATATGCGCAATGGTGTTACCACGGGCATCAAAGTCACCATATTCAGATAACTTTTCAACAAATTCTTGAGCGCCCATGACACCTTCGGCTAGCACAATCAAGTTGCTCCGATGACCATTGGCCCGGTTATGCTTGATTTTGTTGGCAATTTCTTCCATGCTCCAGTCAACTTCGGGAACCACGATCGCAGTCGCACCGATTGAAACACCAGACCATAAAGCAACGTCACCAGCGCCACGACCCATAACTTCCACAACGAAAGTCCGGTCATGACTGTGCGCCGTATCGTAAATCCGGTCAAGAGCTTGCACGTTCGTATTAACAGCAGTGTCAAAACCAATCGTGAAGTCCGTGTAAGGAATATCATTATCGATCGTCCCTGGAAGACCAATCGTATTATAGCCATGTTCTGTTAGGCGCAACGCACCATGATAAGAACCATCGCCACCGATAACAACCAAAGCATCGATGCCGAACCGCTTTAATTGTTCGATCCCTTTTAATTGACCTTCTTCATGCGCGAATTCTGGGTAACGTGCGGAGTACAATAAAGTTCCACCACGCTGAATCACACCATCTAAGTCGGCTGCTTCTATTTTGTGAATGTCACCGGCAACTAATCCAGCAAAGCCGTAATTGATGCCGTATGCTTCCAACCCTTCAGCCATTGCTTTACCAGCAACTGCACGAACGGCCGCATTCATACCAGGAGCGTCGCCGCCACTGGTTAAAATACCAATGCGTTTCATTTTTTCACCTCAGGCAATAAATTGAGTTCGTAACTCCATAAGTGATTCTAACACTTTTCCCGTGGATTGTCTGTTATTTTCTAAAATTAAATGCGGTAAAAAACGCCGTCGTATCAAGGGATAGCGTTCTTCATCACGACATTATCGCGACCTAATAAGGTTGTAAGCGCTCCAACTAAATCGGGATTTTCCGCGACCCAATACTGTGAATTTAGTTCAACTGTTCGGTGCGCCGCGGCCGAGTAGATTAAAACTGGATTGGGGCCCTGATACTGACTTAAAATCCTTAAAATTTCCTTTTGCACAGTCGCCGTTGCTTGGTCAGGTTGTAAGCGTAAAAAGAGTTGGCCGGTTGGCTTCGGCAATTGTTCTGCCAGCTGCCAAGTGTTTACAATCACTTGTAAGTCCCGCTGTTGCTCGACCTTACCACTAATCAACACAATCGCTTCCGGTTTCAATTCCGCCTGAATCCGTTGGTAAGTGTTGGGAAAAATCGTTAAGTCGATTTCACCAGACAAATCACTTCCAGTTGCAAACGCCATCGGTTGACCACGCTTAGTCCGAATCGTTCGGACCTTTGTAATATAGACCAATATTTGGGCCGGTTGTTCACTCGTGAGCGTGCTAACTAATTGCGTATGTCGTTGTTGAGCCAGCCAATCATACGCCTCTACTGGGTGCCCCGAGACATACACACCAAGATATTCCGCTTCTTTAGCTAATCGCTCACTTAACGGGAGTTCAGGTTGTTTTTTGATTTTAGGTGCCAGTGATTCGAACAACGTCATACTGTCCCCGGCTAACTCCGCACTGGACATCAGCTCTGGCACGCTAGTCAGTAACTCCGCGCGGTTCAGGCCAAAGTGATCGAACGCGCCGGCATAAATCAGCGCGTTCATTAAATCGACTTTGAGCCACTTGGCATCGATGCGTTGCATAAACTGCTGAAGATTTTTAAACGAACCGTTGGCCTGGCGTTCATCGAGCACACTAGCAATAAAATCACGTCGCAAGCCTTTGATTGAACTCAACCCGAACACGATGGCTTGACCATTCCAATCAAAATATTGCCCACTACGATTAATATCTGGTGGGATGATGGCTACCTGATGCTGGCGAGCTTCCGCTAAATATTGCTTTAACTTAGTTCCGTTGCCTAATACTGAGTTCATCAACGAAGTAAAGAACGCTCCCGAATAATGGACCTTCAAGTAGGCCAATTCAAAGGCCATCTTACTATAAGCAATCGCGTGGGAACGGTTGAAACCATAATTAGCAAATTGCTCAATATATTGATAGACCTGGGTCGCAACAGTTTCAGAATAACCATTTTGTTGTGCACCGGCAATAAATTGCTGCCGCATTTTATCAATCACCGCATGCTTCTTTTTACTCATAGCACGCCGCAATAAGTCGGCCTCGCCCAGTGTAAACCCACCCATGACCGCCGCAACTTGCATGACTTGTTCTTGATAGACCAAAATACCGTACGTTGGTCCTAAAATTGGCGCGAGTTGTTCAGCTGGATAGCTGACGGGTTCTTGGCCCTGTTTCCGGGCAATAAAATGATCAATGTTTTCCATTGGTCCTGGCCGGTATAGTGCATTGACCGCTGCGACCAACTCAAAATTATCCGGATGTAGTCGTCGGAGAACATTGCGAATACCAGCCGATTCAAATTGGAAGACCCCCGTTGTATCACCGGCCTGAAATAATTTTAAGGTCGCTGGGTCATTCAAATTGATCTTAGTAATGGCCAAGGGCTTGCCAGTTTGGCGCTGAACGTAATGTAGCGCACTGGCCATTAAAGATAGATTCCGTAATCCTAAGAAATCCATCTTTAATAAACCAACCGCTTCGACGGTGTCCTTAGTATACTGGGTCATCATCATGGTTTCACTACCCGCTTGTAATGGAACAATTTGAATCAACGGCTTTTGACTTAACACGACCCCCGCCGCATGTGTCGAGTAATGTCGCGGCAAGCCCTCCAGGCGTTGTGCGGTTTCAAATAGCAATTTATTTTTAGTCGAATCAGCAACTAGATTTTGCAAACGTTGTGAACCTTGATAAGCCTGCTGTAACGTGATGTGTAACTGGTTGGGAATCGCCGCACTCCAATCACTCATCTCATAAGTTGATAACCCAAAGACCCGACCAACATCGCGTAAAGCCTGCTTGGCGGCCAAAGTCCCAAACGTGATGATTTGAGCGACGCGGTCATGGCCATACTTATCATGAACATAATTGAGGACTTGCTCACGACGGTTATCAGGAATGTCTAAGTCAATGTCCGGCATATTAGCCCGTTTAGCATTCAAAAAACGTTCAAATAACAAGTTATATTGTAACGGATCGACATCCGTAATATTAAGCACATAAGCCACTAATGACCCTGCTGCCGACCCCCGTCCAGGGCCCGTCGTGATATTAGCCTCGTGGGCAAAATTCATCACATCCCACACAATCAGAAAGTAATCATCAAAGCCCATCTGATCAATCACGGTTAGTTCACGATTCAAGCGATCTTGATAGCTCTGTTGATCAACGGGCTCCGTCATAGCGGCTAAGCGCTGCTTTAAGCCAGCCGCACATAACTGCCGTAAATAGACATTGGCCGGCTGTTCATCGGGCGTTGGAAATTGCGGTAACTGCGGCGGCTGAAATTGTAATTCCACTCGGCACTGCGCCGCAACTTCGGTCGTAGCGTCAAGCGCACCTTTCAATCCGAGTTGATCGTAATCGGCGGCCACCATACTAGCCGGCCGTAAGTAATGACTCCCTTCAATACCTTGTAACGTCTCAGGCTGTTCGATCTGCTGTCCCCGATCGATCGCCCGTAAAACTGAGACGGCAAAATAATCCTTTGCTTGAACATAGTCGACTGGATCTAACGCAATTACCGACAATTGCTGTTGGTGGGCAAAGTCAGTCATCGTCGTTCGCAGTGCGGGTGCTTGGTCCAAAGAAACGCCCAAGTAAAGGCTATCAGGATCGACGGCTTGTACGAGTGTGGCGACCCAATTAGCAGCCCGGTCAGCGCCATCTTGTAACAGTAAGGCGGTCAATTCACTGTCTTTAGCTGGCGTTAATACCATCAAGTGGTCCAAATAGGGTAAGACCGCTGTTAACGGCAATCCTTCAGCCGCAGCCGTTTGCTTCATCGTCGACAACCGCATCAAATTTTGATAACCCGTTCGATCTTTAGCAAGGACCACTAAACCGAACGTTTGATCCGTTAAGTCACGCCCTAACAAATTCAATGTAATGCCTAAGACCGGGGTAATTTCTGCCTGGCGACAAGCATTGTAAAAATCAACAATACCGTACATGACATCGACGTCCGTTAAGGCCAGTGCTGAATAACCATGTTGCTTAGCAGTCTGGACTAGCTCATTGACGGTGCTAGTACTTTGTAACAGACTGAACGTACTCAATACCTGTAATGGGACATACTGCGACAATATCGCCGCCCCCTTTCATTAATTAAAACGCGATGTATCGGTTATGCTTCAAACCGAAAAATGATGTCAATTAAGTGATCCGCTAGCAGAAATCAGCTGTCAACCAGGCCATTACTAACAAACCCAATCAGCAATTTGAGAAACATTCAAGCATACCTCATGAACAATTGACCAATGACGCGCAGTAGTTACTATTCATTATACCAAACAGTTGTTCTAAGCGGCAGTCATAAGTCACCATGTTCACTAACAAGATGGTCTTCAACTCGACTACGGTACCAAAGATCAACCTGGTGACCACCTAATAGGACTAATTTTTCTAATTAAAGCCTTAATATCCCGTTATTATCCAATTGCTTTTTCCCACCGGTGTGTTAAAATAATTTTCATTGGGAGGTGTCGGAAAATGATGAGACAACTTACGATTATCTTTTGGAGTGTCCTCTTCGGTGAGGTCATCGGCTACATCGGTGGTGCTCTTGAACAGTTGGACTATAACTTTGGTGAAATCGGCATCGTTGCTGCAATTTTCGCGCTAGTCGTGGTCAACAGCATCACTTATATTACTAATCATTCCCAACCCGCTAAAGGTTCAGATAATAAGTAATTTAAAATGAGAAGGGGCTATGCCACAGCTAAGCCGCTACACAAACAAGAAGGACGAGCAACCGAATGCGGGTTGTTCGTCCTTTTTGCTGAACCCTTTGACCGAGGTACGTGGTATCTACGCTCAAAATGTGTGCAAATCAATTAATTGATAAATCGTTCAATCATCCACAATTAGTCAGCACTTTCTTGAGCGTTTGGTAACGATTTGCATCTTTTCTCTTATAATATCTTAGACCATCACCAATATGGTTCCAATCTACACATAATCAAAAAGCCTGGACTGTGAGTATCTAAAGATGCTCACAGTCCAGGCTTTTTGCTGATACGACTTTTATTACCAGCACTCGTAATCATCAGTTGTTAATCCAATTAATAACACTTATGCGGGTTGAGTCGTTTGATTTTCAAATACTAAGTGATCGTCCATCAAGTTAATAGCAACCGTCGATTTAGGAGCTACGCGGCCCGCAATAATCTCTTTAGCGAGAGGCGTTTCAACATGATTAGTAATAAAGCGTCGCAGTGGCCGCGCCCCATACGCCGGTTCATACCCTTGCTTAGCAATCCACTTCTTAGCTTCATCTGAAATTTCCAGTGTGATTTCACGGTCTTGTAGCCGTGCCGATAACTGAGCAATCAATTTCACCACGATTGCTTCAATCGCACCTAATTGTAATGGCGTAAACATAATGATGTCGTCAATCCGGTTTAAGAATTCTGGTTTAAACCGGCTTTGAACCAGCTGCATGACTTGTTGATGCGTCTCATCGGACAAATGCCCCTGATCATCAACACCCGCCAGCAATAGCTCTGAGCCCAAATTCGACGTCATGATCAGGATAGTATTCTTAAAGTCAACTGTCCGTCCCTGACCATCCGTTAAACGCCCATCGTCTAACACTTGTAACAAAATGTTAAAGACATCTGGATGGGCCTTTTCGATTTCATCAAATAAAACGATTGAATACGGATTACGACGAACAGCTTCAGTCAACTGACCGCCTTCTTCGTAGCCAACGTAGCCAGGTGCTGCCCCAACTAGCCGTGAGACGGATTCCTTTTCCATGTACTCACTCATGTCGATACGAACCATGTGATCATCGGCGTCAAATAAATTTTCAGCTAGTGCTTTCGCTAACTCAGTCTTGCCCACCCCAGTTGGCCCTAAAAACATAAAGGAACCTAAGGGACGGTTAGGATCTTGCAGGCCAGCCCGCGAACGTAATACGGCATCTGAAACCGCATTGACCGCTGCGTCCTGACCAACGACCCGTTCATGTAAATGGTCTGCCAAGTGTAATAATTTCTCTCGTTCACCGGCAACCAGCTTGGCTACTGGAATACCCGTCATCCGGGAAACCACATTGGCAATCTGATCTGGCGTAACCGACTCTTCAACGAGCCAGTCTTCATGATGATCATTAGCTTCCATGGCGGTTAGTTCTTGTTCCAACTTAGGAATCGTCCCGTGTTGCAACTTAGCCGCCTGTTCCAGATCATAATTATTTTCAGCATTTTCCAAGTCATGTTTAGCTTTATCTAACGCAGACTTTTTATCACTCAACGCTTGCAGACTCTTCTTTTCACTATCCCAACGTTCGGCCAATGCCCGCTGTTTTTCCTTCGCACTGGCCAATTCTTTTTGCACATCAGCCAAACGTTTAACGGAAGCATCATCGGTTTCTTTCTTGAGTGCCGCTTCTTCGACTTCTAAGCGCATTAATTGCCGATTAACTTGATCTAGTTCGGTCGGATTAGAATTCATTTCGACCCGGATTTCTGCAGACGCTTCATCGACTAAGTCCAACGCCTTATCAGGTAAATACCGATCCGTAATGTAACGATCAGACAACTTTGCAGCGGCTACTAAGGCATTGTCGTGAATCCGAACGCCATGATGAATTTCAAAGCGTTCTTTTAAGCCCCGTAAAATACTAATTGTATCTTCAACACTGGGTTCAGCAACTAACACTTTTTGGAAACGCCGTTCTAGGGCCTTATCTTTTTCCATGTACTGGCGATATTCGTCCAATGTCGTAGCCCCAATCAAATGAAGTTCGCCACGTGCCAACATTGGCTTTAATAAATTACCGGCGTCCATACTACCTTCCGTCTTACCGGCACCAACGATATTATGAATTTCATCAATGAACATGATGATTTGCCCATCACTCTTCTTGATTTCCTTCAATACCGCCTTGAGTCGTTCTTCAAATTCACCACGATATTTTGCTCCGGCAATTAAGGAGCCCATGTCTAGCGAAAATAACGTCTTATCCTTCAAGTTCTCCGGCACATCGCCACGAACGATCCGTTGGGCCAAGCCTTCAACAATCGCCGTCTTACCAACACCCGGTTCCCCAATTAGAACAGGGTTATTCTTGGTTTTCCGTGACAAAATTCGAATTACGTCCAAAATTTCTTCATCCCGACCAATAACCGGGTCCTGATTACCTTGCCGTGCCTGCTTAACTAAATCGACCCCGTATTTTTCTAAGGCCTGATATTGATCTTCTTGGTTGCGAGAAGTTACCCGTTGACCACCCCGAATACGATCAACGGCATTCTTAACTTGTCCAGCTGTAATCCCTTGCTGCTGCAAGTATTTGGTCAACTGATCCCCAGTCTGGTCCATCAACGCTAGGGCTAAGGTATCCGTTGCGAGATACTCGTCACCTAACGATTTACGCTTAGCATCGGCAGCCTGCATCAAGGTAGCCAGGCTGCTACTCATGCTACCACCATACTGAACGTTACCACCGCTAACAACGGCAATGTCATCCAGTTCACGGTCGAGTTCATTTTGTAATTGATCTAAATCAACACCCGCTTCGCTGAAAATTTGCCGGACTAGTTCCCCCGGCTGCGTTAAGAATTTAAATAAGTGGGGTACCCCAATTTCTTGGTGGCGCCGCGTTTGTGCAATTTGCTGAGCCTGTTGTAAGGCTTGTTGTAAACTTTCTGTAAATTGTTCTGGATTCATATTGTACCTCCTCAAAAACGGTAGCAAAAAGGCAGCCGTCATAGCTGCCAATTTTTGTTTGACCTTTATTGACTATTAAAGTATAACCGACAAGGTCAAACAAGGTCAAGAATTTAGTCCTGGTCATAATTATCCTGAACGATCTGTAAGACCACGTCCACCGCTTGGGCCATCACCTGCTCTGAAACGTATTCGAACCGACCGTGCATGTTCTCACCGCCAGCGAACAAGTTGGGCGTTGGCAAGCCCATAAATGAGATCTTGGAGCCATCTGTCCCACCACGAACCGGATAAATTGCCGGCGTAATGCCGAGCTTAATCATTGCTTGTTTTGCCAGTTCAACAACTTGCATGTCCTTTTCAATGACTTCACGCATATTATAGTACTGGTCCTTCATGTCGACCTTGATCCGGACCACGCCGTCAGCTAAGTTCAACCGATCCGCAACTGCCATAAATAACCGTTTACGTGCTTCAAACTTATCGCGATCATGATCACGAATAATGTAAGTCATCTTGGCGCTATCGACCGTTCCGTCTAAACTAAGCAAGAAGAAGAACCCTTCGCGACCTTCCGTATGTTCTGGGACATCGTGAGCTGGTAACGCCGATTGAAAATCAACGGCTAATTGCAAAGCATTGACCATCTTATCCTTAGCTTCACCTGGATGAACATTAACGCCTGTAATGGTCACGGTGGCTTGGGCTGCGTTGAATGTTTCATACTCCAATTCACCGAGTGGGCCTCCATCGACCGTGTAGGCGTAATCGGCACCAAAGGCGGGTACATTAAAGTGATCAGCCCCAGTCCCAATTTCTTCATCAGGACCAAAAGCTAAGCGAATCTTGCCATGCTTGATTTCTGGATGGGTCAGCAAATATTCCGCCGCACTAATAATTTCAGCAACACCCGATTTGTCATCGGCACCAAGCAGTGTGGTCCCATCAGTCGTGATCAACGTGTGACCAGCATAGTTCTTTAAGTTGGGGAAGACAGCGGGATCCAACACGTAATCCCCGTTGCCTAACTTAATGACTGATTCGCCATCATAGTTGTCAACAATTTGTGGATTGACATTTTCCGCATTAAAGTCGGCCGTATCGATGTGCGAAATAAAGCCTAGTGTTTTGACCGCCTTATCAGTATTAGCAGGGATGGTGGCAAAAACATACGCACTCTGCGCATCCTGTTCAACATCACTCAAGCCAAGTTCGGTAAGCTTGATCATTAACTGTTGCAAAAAGGCCGTTTCACGTGGTGATGACGGAATTGTCGTTGATTCCTCATCAGAACGACTATTAATCTTAACAAAAGTTAAAAAGTCTGAAATTAAGTTTGGATATTTTGACATAGAATAACTTCCTTTCCTTATTAAAGCTCATGATTAACTTAGATGAAGGTAAACGGATCAGTATTCAGCTGAGACGCCACAATCTCGATTGGCCAACCAGCTTGTACTCGCCACTGATTAAACAAACTAGTCAGTTGTGGTTTACAGATACTCTCGATATGATGGCCCGGGTCGATAACCGTTAACCCCGCCGCTAACATATCATGACCAGTATGATAATAAACATCACCCGTCACGTAAGCTTGTGCACCTGCTTGCAGCGCTTGGGGATAAAATTTGCCACCATCACCGCCGAGGACAGCGACACGGCTGATCCGTTGTTGAGAATCAGCGCTGACTAGTCGCAGCCCACTGACACCAAATGCTTGCTTACACTGTTCGGCAAGCGCTTGAGCCGACAACGGTGTCGGTAAATCACCAACCCGGCCCATATAATACTGATGACCGCCAGATAACAGTGGCACAACCTGATAGTCCCACCTGTCAGCGGCTAGGTCATCAATACCTGCCACCACAGTCGAAACCTGATCGGCTAGTAAATCGACGCTGAACTGTTCACCTGAGTTGACAGCGTAACGATCTAGCGTGGCACCCACGGTATTCGTTAAGTATTCCTGTACCGTTTCAACTTGATCGGTCGGTACCGTTAGGGTCAGCTTAACAGCCTGTGCATGGTACCCAGGAACCAACCCCTGGACGTTTTGCAAATCTAAGGCCGCCGCAAGCCAATCGTTCATACCACCCTCCGCACAGTCCAAGTTCGTATGGGCCGCGTACACCAAGATGTGGTGGGCTGCAAGTTCTGCATACATTGCTTTCTGAGGATCTTGATAATCAAGATTGTTGGCCGGCCGAAACATGACGGGATGGTGGGCAAAAATCATGTCGGCACCGATCGTGATGGCTTCTTGGACAACTTCCGGCCGCACATCCAAGGTGACTAACACCTTGTGGACATCCTGATGAGGATCGCCGATTTGTAACCCGGTGGGATCATGCTCCCATTTCAACTTGAGTGGCGCAAATTTTTCAAAGCGCGCGATTAATTCACTTGCTTGCATCCGTCAAGACTCCTTCAATCAATTTAATTTTGGCATTAGCGCGCGCCAAGTGCTCCGCTGGAATCACTTTAGCCCGCTGCATTTGCGCAACCGCAGCGTTCACTCGCTGTAGTTCGCGCTGCCACTTGGCAATAAATACCGGCGACTGCTCAGTTAACAGGAACGGACCAAACAACTGCTCAGCGGCTGTATATGTGACTGCATGATCAACGTGATCCGCACAAAGAATCTCATAAGTATGACCATCTTCTGCCAGAATTCGCTCAGCCACAATTTGAAACTGATTAGTAGCTAGCCATTCACGCACCGTTGCTTCACCAACGTTAGGCTCCAATATAAGCCGTTGAACACCTACAAGTTGTGGTGCACCTTGCTCGAGAATATGACGAATCAAAGGACCGCCCATTCCGGCAATCGTCACCGTATCAATACGATCAGTCGGCTCAATCGCAGCCAATCCGTCAGCCAACCGGGCCACCAAGACATCAGTTAAGCCTAGCTTTTGAATCTCATGGCGCGCGTTCTCAAAGGGACCTTGAACGACCTCACCGGCGATACCATAACTAATTTGGTGATTTAATGCGAGATTAGCTGGCAAATAGGCATGGTCTGACCCGATATCGGCTACTCGTGCCCCTGGCTTAACGAACGCCCCAACCGTTGCTAATCGTTGTGATAATTGTTTTGCATCCACATACAGTTCCCCTTTAATTCGGTCAGACTTACCCACGCTAATAAAGTATCAACAACACGACTTTCAGCAATTATTGGCAAGTCTTCCCAGTCTAATTGTTTTAATTATACCGTTTAACTAACTACGGATGGTACGCGTTATATTAACTTGACTAGTACCATCCGCCACTAATCATATTTTACCATGCTTCACCATGAATACGCATTCAGCTGGTTAATTTTTTCTGAAAATTCCTAAGCTTTGTTCAAACTAACTAAAATTCCATAAACCTAAGTTCAGCTAGCAAGCTTGCGTGCCATAATAGTAATGTCGACTGGCAAGCGACATGTATCTTATCTTCTAACGAGAGAAAGTTTGATTAATCATGCGAAAACGTCTTGTAACGACGTCGCCATTTTTGACTGGCCTAAAATTATTAGCCATTCTGCCACCGGTGGGAATCGGTTGGCTCATTTATTTAAGCCGCTGGCAATGGCTGGCGCTACTCAAACACCCGCGACAATTCGGCCGTCATGACCCATTGTTAGGATTTATTGTCCTGCTAATGGGTGTCACAACGCTCAATCTCAATCACCGTGATTATCGCAGCGTTGCACTGTCCGTTTTAATGCTTTTTGTATTAGGCAATTTATGGCTACTATGCCGTGAATCAACCCAATCAATTGCGTGGTACGAACTGG
>OMJG01001741.1_pt1 | contig 11891 bp, 10 predicted proteins | sample 1646431 | NCBI WGS metagenome assembly OMJG01 (sample SAMN03771674, study PRJEB25209) | food metagenome | isolation source: Cotija cheese | place: Mexico:Jalisco,Michoacan | collected 2011-12-12 | reverse complement strand
GACTGACTAGCAGACCACTTATCCCCATTTGAATCACCACGACCACCACTGCCACCTAAAGTAATTAAGCGTTCAGAAATAACATCTAGCTGATCGTTTATTTCATCCATATACTCATCCATTAATGGGTGTAATGATAAAAATTCTGGTCCTCTCATATACCAATGCGTTTGATGAATAACCACCGAAAACTGACTTAAATCTGCTACTAATTGATTCAACGTACGTTTAGTTTCTTCTAATTTCATATATATCACCCTCCTAACTATATGATACAACTAAAGAAGAAAAATTACCAAAAATTTGAATACCCTTTATTGTTTTATCAAACAATTAATGAAGTCATGGTAAGTCCTATATTTTATTGCTTCTTCTAATTTATTTTTATCAGAGAAAAACCAATAATTGACAATTATCTCGTCATGTAAGATAATTTAATTAACTTAATACGAGGGAATGAATGTCTCCCACAGTTCGTTATAGATACTGAAACCGCAAGAAATGCTAATGACTTCTACATATCTTATTTAGGTGTGTAGGAGTCATTTTTTTAGGAGGAAAAAATGAAGGAGTTAATTAAAAGACAAACCATTTTAATCATTAGTAGTGTTGTTATTGGGTTAATAGTTGGTGGATTAGATACTTTTTTTGGTAAAATATTGATTTGGGTATCCACTACTAGGGTGGAATATTTCTATCAGCTTATACCATTTTTAGCCTTTTCTGGTATGATTTTTATGCATTTATTTATGAAGTATGGCAAAGAAAGTTATAAAGGTATGTCTCTTGTTTTTGAAGCAGGGCATGAAACAAGACAGGAGATTACATTGAGATTGATTCCTTTTGTTATGGTTGGAACATGGATGACGCATCTATTTGGTGGAAGTGCTGGTAGAGAAGGTGTCGCTGTTCAACTTGGATCAACAGTGTCAAGTTGGTTTGGGCGACTCATAAAACAAGAGGAGTTAACAAGTCATTTTATCATTATCGGGATTGCAGCAGGTTTTGCTGGATTATTTGAAACCCCTATTGCGGCGACTTTTTTTGCGTTGGAAGTTTTAGTAGTAGGAACATTCCGTCATGATGTACTATTTCCTACGTTGATTGGGGCTTTTGTAGCAAGTCAGACATCAAAACAATTAGGATTGGAAAAATTTCAGGTTCTATTAACGACAAAATTAGACATTGATTTATCGTTGTTTATTACTTTAGTTTTATTAGGAGTATTATTTGGGTTAACTGGTCGATTATTTGTCGGACTTGTAGAGTATACTAAAGGGTATTTGAGCAAATTAATTAAAAATCCCGTTATTAAAATAGGAATAGGTGGGGTAGTTTTAAGCGCATTATTGATGCTATTGGGACAAGGTAGATACTCTGGCTTAGGAACAAATCTTATCGAGATGTCCTTTACTAACCAATCAGTTCATTATTATGATTGGTTATTAAAATTATTATTGACTGTGTTAACCTTATCAGTCGGATTTCTAGGCGGAGAAGTCACACCATTATTTTCTATTGGGGCGACATTAGGTGTTGTCTTGGGTCAATTAATTGGGTTACCAATAGAACTGACCGCAGCATTGGGATATGCTAGTGTTTTTGGTAGTGCAACGAACACCCTTTTTGCGCCTATTTTTATTGGAGGAGAAGTATTTGGTTTTAGTTATTTACCTTTCTTTGTTATTGTCTGTGTGACATCATTTGTATCTGCAAAAGGAAAGAGCATCTACCCCTTACAAAAATACAATTAAGAAAGTTATTAAAAAATGTGAGACAGACCTCTATTTTTTAATGTATAATATTTATATGGTTGTTGATTAATTTATCATAGGAGATATATCATGAATAAAAAATGGAAAAAAATATTATTACTATGTGGCATGTTGGTGAGTGTTACAGCTTGTGGGAAGAGTGATAACTTTGATCAATCAATGCAAAAGACAAAAGAAGCGATTGTTGAGAAAAAATTTGAACAAGCTGAAGGATTTGTAGAAATGGCTTTGGAAAGTAAACCAAAAGATGAAGAAGCAAAAAACTATCAAAGTCAATTAAAACGTTACATTAATGCGCTGGATAAAAAAGAAAAGAAAGAATACGACGAAGCCAAGGCTAGTTTAGATGCTGTTATAAAAATTGAACATGGCTCTGATAAATTAGTAGAGTATGCCAAAAAAGAAAAAATAGAAATATCTCAGATGAAAAAAGAAGCCGAAAAAGATGACAGTAAAAAAGAAGAAAAAACAACGGAGAGTTCGGATAAAAAAGAAGCAGCATCAAATACTGTATGGAATGATAGTAAAAGAGATAGTCTAAGAGGATTTATGGCACAATTCAGTAATAAAATGGGACAAGATTACAAAGAATATAGCAAAACAAGTAGTGTTGATTTATATGGTGTCAATGTTCCAGGAGATATCTTTAGTGGTGAGTGGACTATGGCAATCAACAATCAACCAGTACAAGTAGAGTGGTCAGAAACAGGAGAAGGTAGCTCACCTTATCAATTAGTAGCTGTCTATTCAGATGCTGATACACAACCTTATTTACAAAAACATGTGTATTTCTTTATTATTGAAAATGGGAAACCAAAAGTATATGTAACACAACAAAATCAAGGTAACAATGAAAATTATTTACATTTTAGTGAAACACAAAACACTGATATTAAGGCTGGATTTAGTCAGATTGTAGGTGGAGATGTAGCACAGTCAACTCAATCAACATCAACAAGTTATGAAAACAATAAATTATTAGCAGCCAAAGTATTGATAAAAATGACTAACTTAACCGAGTCAAATGTGAGTAGCTTACTAAATTCAACCACAACTTACAGTTTATATCCAAATAAATCTTTACAAATCTGGGAAACGGGTGTTTATTTACCGGAAGATGTAACAGTTATTTCAGGAAACCCTCTAGCGGCAGGGATGTTTACATACCATAATAATGAAGATGGCACAGTGACTTTATATCCTGTTCCTAGTCATTATCAAGATAAAGAATGGGACGATCCTGTAAAAGGAAAAGAACTTGCCAATAAGGTAATTTCAGATGCGTCAGTTATTAACATTAAAGATGTTTCAGATGACTTAGCCAATAAGCTTATTCCAATCATTGAGAATGATATATAGGTTTTAATAATAGTTATATTTTTGGTAAAATGAGTAAAGTATGTTATGATGTATGTAATATGAAAAATATTTATTAAGCGAAATTTGGAATATTTTAATGAAATTTATTCAAACTGGCGTAGCTATAGGGCTACAAGGATGCAATAGAGGTTCGGGATTGTGTCGTTTAAATGAGAAGTAAACCTAAATGTAGTAAATAGTCACTCACAACTTTAAAACTTAAATATTGATTAGTTAGATAGCCTGTTTTCCTATAAGGAAAACAGGCTATCGTTCATTTAGTTTGTGTAACCTTGACTAAACATAAACAAAATAGATTCTGCTGTTTTATAATCTGTAGTACCAAACATATCCATAATTTGCTCATTTGATAAGTCATTTGAAGTTAATATAGATTCTTTATCATTAGTTTTTAAACTAGAAACAATACCTTCTTGATGCCACATATAAGAAATTCTATCGGTTCTATCTTGATAAAAAGAAAAGTTGTTTTTATCATTATATTGAACAGTGTATATTAGCTTTACTTTTTTAACTTTGTTATTTTTTACAAAAAGTATTATTTCGATTTGCCCGTCAAATTTTTTAATTGGTTATGAAAACACTATTTTTTTGCTCTATTTATAATAAAATGAGTAAAACTATTGCAATTAAAATCACTCTATATTTTGATAATCCATCTATAGACTCTACATACTTTTAGTTATTTTATCATACTATACAAATATTATTATTTAAGTATAAAATAAAGATAAAATAACCATAACCTATTAAATCTATATTACTTAATATGTATAAAAATAGTGTGTATTAACATTATTACTTATTTTTTACCATCAGCGTGCATCTTCCCACGCTGACTTTTTGTTGCTTTTGATTAGTGATTTCAGCTTGCCAAATTTGTGTTGTTTTTCCAATATGATCAGGGACGGCTACAACCGTTAACGTATCACCTTTGACGGCACTTTTAAGATGATTGACTTGAATATCAAGTCCAACAGCAACTTGCTTGGTTGTATCTATTGACTCATTTGATCCAATACTTGTTGCTGTTTCAATCAAAACAGCATTCATCCCACCGTGCATTAAGCCAAAAGGTTGTAAGTGTTTCACATCAACTACCATAGTTAAGATGACCTTTTCTTTTAAAACGTCTTCGATTTTAATGTCTAAATAATCTAAAGCATTCACTTGTGATCAGTCCTTTGATTTAGTAGATAGATTATAACATTGCGAAGTATTTTATAAAAGTTTATTAGTAATAAGCATCAATTCTACTATTTCAGATAAGATTGTGTATAATTGATGAGTAGAAAATTAAGGGGGAACTTTATAAAATGTATGATTGGAAAACAATTAAAGAATATGATGAAATTTTATTCACACAACATGGGAAAATAGCTAAAATTAGTATTAACCGTCCGCAGGTACATAATGCCTTTACACCTAAAACAGTGTTTGAATTAATAGATGCATTTACAATTAGCCGTGATATGACAGATATTGGTGTGATTATTTTAACGGGAGAAGGTGAGTTAGCCTTTTGTTCTGGTGGTGATCAAAAAGTACGTGGACATGGTGGATATGTTGGAGAAGACCAAATCCCTCGTTTAAATGTTTTAGATTTACAACGATTAATTCGCGTCATTCCAAAACCGGTTATTGCAATGGTTAAAGGTTGGTCCATTGGTGGCGGAAATGTGTTGCAATTAGTGTGTGATTTAACAATCGCTGCTGATAATGCCATGTTTGGTCAAACAGGACCAAACGTCGGAAGTTTTGATGGTGGTTATGGGTCAGGTTATTTAGCACGTGTGGTTGGTCATAAGAAAGCTAAAGAAGTTTGGTTTATGACAAAACAATACACAGCTGAAGAAGCTCTTGAAATGGGTTGGATTAACACAGTTGCACCTTTAGATAAAGTCGAAGAAGTGACGATGGAATGGGCTGAAGAATTACTAACTAAAAGTCCAATTGCGCTACGTATGATTAAAGCGGCAATGAATGCAGATACAGATGGCTTAGCTGGTATTCAACAATTAGCAGGAGATGCGACCCTTTTATATTACACAATGGACGAAGCAAAAGAAGGCCGCGATTCATTCAAAGAAAAACGTGAACCTGACTTTGATCAATTTCCAAAATTCCCATAAAAGAGTGAAGACAATGTTACCATGGTTAACAGCACAACTAGAAACACATCCAGACAAAATTGGGTTATATACTATTAATCAGTCTTGGACAATAGCAGAGATTGCTAGTGAAGTCGATGAAAGAGCCAAAAGAGTGATGGTGTTTTTATCACAAAATGATAAACGCGTCGCTATTTTGAGTCACAATTCAAGTGACATGTATTTTTTAATTTTAGCTTTGTGGTCATTAGGAAAAGAAATTGTCTTTTTAAATACGCATCTAACCACTCAAGAATTGTCATATCAACTGGAAGATTCTGGGGTGAAAACGATATTTGTCGCAGATGATTTAAAAGAAAAAAATTTCAATCACGTTCAGTTGATTTCTTTTTCGGATATCCATTGTCAACCACTGCTTGATTCGATTAGTTATCCAACCTTTTCAGTTGATGCAACAGCTTCTATTATGTATACTTCAGGCACAACTGGTAAGCCTAAAGGTGTGATCCAAACGTTTCGTAATCATTTAGCAAGTAGCATGGGGACACAAAAAAATATGAACATCACGGCTCAAGATGTTTGGGGATGTGCTGTTCCAATGTTCCATATTAGTGGTTTATCCATTGTTGTTCGTCAGTTAGTGATAGGGTGTGGAGTGTATATATTTGAAAAATTTGATGCATCTCTTATGTCTCGTTTGTTTAAAACAGGAGACATAACCGTTTCATCAGTTGTTAATGTGATGCTCAAACAATTATTACAAGCCTATCCAAAGCAAGGATATTCTGATAAGTTTAAATGTTTACTTGTTGGTGGCGGACCTGTCTCTAAAGAGATGCTACAAGATTGTTTTAGCAAAGACATTCCAGTGATTCAGTCCTTTGGTATGACTGAAACGTGTTCACAGGTAGTGGCATTAGGATATGATGATGCCCTTCAAAAAATAGGGTCATCTGGCTTACCATTAGATGGGATAAGTCTTGTCATTAGAAAAAATGATGAAACCTGTGAACCAATGGAAATTGGTGAAATACTATTATCTGGTCCCAATATTTCCCCAGGTTATCTAAATAAATCGTCGTCATGGACGTCAGATGGTTACTTTAAAACTGGTGATTTAGGATATCTTGATGAGGACGGATACTTATATGTTGTCAGTCGTTTGAGTGAACTCATTATTTCGGGTGGGGAAAATATCTATCCAGCTGAAGTTGAACAATGCATAGCAAGTTTATCCGGTATAATGGAAGTCGCTGTTGTAGGAGAGAATGACGATACATGGGGTGAAGTTCCTGTAGCATATATTGTGATGGACGACACGATAGATGTAGAGAAGATAAATGAAACTTGCCTTAACTTTTTAGCAAAATATAAATGCCCCAAAAAATATTATGTCGTTGAATCCTTACCACGTACAGCTAGTGGTAAAGTGGCAAAACGGTTATTAGTAAATGAGTAAAAGAAGCGCCAGCCATTTTTATAGGTATGGTTGGCTTCTTTTCATTGTATTAAAGGAGTTTTAATTCATGTTTAATGTACCAAATGATGTTAAAAAATTAGAGATAAAACAGCCAACGTTGGTTAGTTGGGTAGTCAATTTACCCGACATTTTAGAGGCTGTTGTGCTTTATTTTTATCAAGCAAAAAAAGTATTTACCACTCGTTATTTTTGGCAAACACCAGATGCGTCGTTTTCTATTGTGGGCTTAGGCACATGTAAAGAATATGTGGCACAAGATTACCGTGATATGGCGATTAGTCGTGAAAAATTGTTGAAAAACACAATAACGAATGCTAAACACAGTGGAACTGGACCTGTTTTTTTAGGTGGATTTCCTTTTGATAAAACTGTTGATAGTCAAAAAACATGGCAAGAGTTAGGGGATGGGTATCTTTTTATACCTAAAATCATGGTAACCCAAACAAATGATAATCGCTTTTTAACGTTCAATATGATTGTAGAATCAAGTAATGATTTAAATACACAGTGGGAAAACATCGTGACATTGTGGAACACGGTTAGTCAAAGTAGACAATCTGAGTCACCAACTCGTCAACAGATACAAGCTAATGAAATTCATGTTCCAGAGTGGTTAGAGACGGTTGAACTGGCGATTGATGAGATAACCTCTGATAGTGATATTAGAAAAATTGTTTTAGCACGAGAGTTGTTTATAGAGGCAACAGAGGTCTTTTCAGTGAATGATGTTTTAAAAAATTGTCTAGAGCAACAAGAAAATACGTATGTTTTTGTTTTAGAACATAACGAGAATGCTTTTATAGGTGCCACACCAGAAAGATTGTTGTTACTACAAGAAAATAACATTTCAACAGCGTGTGTAGCAGGGTCTATACCACGTGGAAAAACAGTAGGAGAAGATAATCAACTTGGCAGTCAATTATTAAATGACATGAAAAATCAAGTGGAGCACCAAATCGTTGTAGAGGCAATTGAGCGTGATATGAGCCAGATTACTGAAACTTTATCGGAAAAAGGTCAGCCATCATTATTAAAAAACCGAGACATACAACATTTGTTTTACCCATTTAGTGGCGAAAAAAAAGCTGATATATCATTTTTTTCAGCTATCGAGCAGTTACATCCAACGCCAGCATTAGGTGGACAACCCAAAGAGTTGACAACAAAATGGATTAGAGAACATGAACCAATCAACCGTGGCTTGTACGGAGCCCCAATTGGTTGGAGTTCGGTGATACTTGAGGAAGGTGAATTTGCGGTAGGCATTCGTTCGGCACTTTTATCAGGAAAATCAGCAACGTTATATGCAGGCTGTGGGGTTGTAGCGGACTCTATTCCTCAAGAAGAATTAAAAGAAACACGTGTGAAATTTCAGCCAATGTTACGTGCGATAGGAGGAGAAGAAAATGTCACATCAAAGTAGTATGACAAACTATATCAATTCATTCATCCAAGGGTTGATTGATGGTGGAGTAACTCAAGCAGTGATTAGTCCAGGGTCTAGGTCTACGCCCGTGTCCATTTTATTGCACCAACGTTCAGAAATAAAAACCTATATCGATGTCGATGAACGTTCAGCGGGATTTTTTGCTTTGGGGTTGAGTAAAGCAAGTCAAAAACCAGTGGCGTTAGTGTGTACATCAGGAACAGCGGCAGCAAATTATTTACCTGCCGTGTCTGAGGCAAAGCAATCGAATGTACCACTTGTTGTGGTGACAACAGATCGCCCACATGAATTAAGAGATAGCGGTGCACCACAAACGATGAATCAGCTTAATATGTATGGTTCACAAGTTAAACAGTTTGTTGAAATGGCGTTACCTGAAGGAACAGAAGAGATGTATCAATATGCTTACGTTCAAGGAGCAAAATTATCAAATCTATCATATTCATTGGCACAAGGACCTGTTCATCTAAATTTACCGTTAAGAGAGCCACTATTACCTGATTTAAACTTAGCTGTTCCAAAAGTTAAGTCAGTTAATACAATGACTGGAAAAAGGTGTCTATCAAAAGCTGAGATTGAAACGATAAGCCTAAACTGGTCAGGGAAAAAAGGCATTTTTGTTGTAGGGCCATCATTTGATGAGGAAGCAGTGAGACAATTAGTTGACTTGGCAGAACAATTAGGTTGGGTTATTCTAGCTGATCCGTTAGCAAACATTCGAACTTTTGGCATAAATAGTCCCACAATTTCACCATACTATGATACGTATTTACGTTATGTTAAAGAAGATATGACGCCTGATATCATTGTGCGATTTGGAAAACTGCCTGTTTCAAAACCGTTAAATCAGTGGCTCGCGACATTTACAGGTGATTATTATCTAGTAGAGTCTGAAACAGAATGGTTAGATGCATCAAAAATGATGACAACATTAATCGTGTCAGACGCAGTCGATTTTTTATCTAATATGTTAGAAACCCAGTTACAAAGGGCTGATGAAAGTTGGCTAGAATTATTTAATAAATTAGACCAAATCGTTGTAAACAGCATACAAAGTCAAGATATAACATTGTTTAGTGACAGTAATATCACCCAAGTCGTTTATCAAACGATGCAAGAAAATGATCAGTTGTTTGTCTCAAATAGTATGCCTATTAGAGATTTAGATACATATCTTCGTGTCACGAAAGAAAGAGTTACTATTTATGGTAATCGTGGGGTAAACGGAATAGACGGGGTAATCTCAACTGCTTTAGGTGTAGCAGCAAATGATACAACACGTCACACACGACTATTGATAGGGGACTTATCTTGTTTTCATGACACGACAGGTTTGGCGATGGCGACAAAATATCAATTACCTATTACGATTATTGTGATAAACAATGATGGTGGTGGAATATTTTCAATGCTATCTCAAAAAGACTTACCGACTTCGTTGTTTGATGATTTATTCGCTACCTCAACTAATGTTAATTTTGAAGCTATGGCTAACATGGTATCGCTGGATTATTCATCTGCTGAATCCTTAATTGAGTTAGAAAGCTTACTTAACGACCGACCGAATTATCCAAAATTGATTGAAGTTCGTACTAATCGAGAAGAAAACGCAGAGTTAAGAAGAGCGTTCCAACAACAAGTACGTCAGACAATAGAACGTGATAGGACATGCTAATAAGCGTCAGAGATTTAGACTATTATATCAATTATGTGACAGAGTTCGACTGTATGAAACCAACATTAATGTGTTTGCATGGGTTTACTGGAACATCACAAACGTTTCGTTTTTTACATGATATCAAAACCCATAATGTTATCGCGATTGATTTGATAGGGCACGGAAAGACAAGTGTCTTTGTTCACCCTTATCGCTATACAAGTGAACAACAGGTAAAAGATTTGGAAGAGATACGTGAGTTTTTAAATCTAGATAAAATAGATCTGTTGGGTTACTCAATGGGAGGACGTCTTGCATTGGCTTACGCATTTGAATATCCGACACGAGTCAATTCACTGATTTTGGAAAGTTCTTCCCCAGGATTAGCTGATACTGATTCAAGGGTGAAACGTCGCCAATCAGATAATCGTTTAGCTTGTTTATTGCTAGATAAGGGGATTGAAAAATTTGTTGATTACTGGGAGACGATCCCTTTGTTTGATACACAAAAGACGTTGTCACAAACAGTTCGTGAGCCTATCAGACAGGAGCGACTGTCGCAACAAGCGATCGGACTTGCTATGAGCTTGCACTATTTTGGTACAGGGACTCAACCATCACTATGGAGGAAATTAGAAAAAGAGTATCCTTTTCATCCTTATTTTTTGGTTGGACAAAAAGACGTTAAGTTTGTATCCCTGGCTAAGCAAATGAATCAGCTTATGACAGAATCAACGGTGATTGAGTTTGAAGATAGTGGTCATTGCATTCATGTTGAAAAACCAGCAGAGTTTTTAGCAACAGTGACACAACTTTTAGAGTGAGGGATAGGTTATGAATATCACAAAAATAGAGAGTTATCATGTGCAACTACCTTTAGTGGCACCATTTAAAACAAGTTATGGCTTTTTATCGCATAAAGCGATGGATATTCTTGTTGTGACAGATGAACTTGGTAACCAAGGATACGGGGAATTAGTAGCGTTTAAACAACCTGATTATACAGAAGAAACATTAGAAACAGCTCGGTTGATTCTAGCTAATCATTTAATTCCGTTGTTAGTTCAGTCACAGATTACTCATCCCGATGATGTCACACGATTATTTTCCGTAATACGTGGAAACTGGATGGCTAAATCTTCTTTAGAAACAGCAATTTGGGATTTGTATGCAAAAAGGCATAAAAAAAGTTTGGCAGAACTATTTAGTAGTCAGACTGATAAATTATCTGTTGGGGTGAGTATTGGCATTCAAAAAAGCGTACAGGATTTGATTGAAGTGGTATCACGTTATGTGGCTGAAGGATATACTCGGATAAAATTAAAAATAGCACCCAATCAGGATGTAGATTTTGTGAAAGCTGTAAGAAGTCATTTTCCAGAGATGCTTTTAATGGTGGATGCAAATTCTGCTTATGATTTAGACAGTCTAACTATTTTTAAAGAACTAGACACGTATCAACTATCGATGATTGAGCAACCTTTTGGCTATTCAGATTTTTTAGAACATGCTGAACTTCAAAAGAATATTGAAACACCGATTTGTCTAGATGAAAATATTCGTAGTGTAGAAGACGTGATGTTAGGTCATCGTTTAGGTAGCTTGGGAGCTGTTAATCTAAAAATTTCGCGTGTAGGTGGTGTGACACAAGCACAAAAAATTGTTGAGTATTGTAAAAATAATGGCTTAGGACTATGGTGTGGTGGCATGTTTGAGTCAGGTGTTGGACGAGCACTTAACTTGGCTTTTGCTTCTCAAGAAGGGTTTAATTTTCCGGGTGATATTTCCGCTTCAACTCGATATTTTAAAGAAGATATCATTAATGAAATGTTTGAACTAGAAAATGGAAGGCTAAGTGTACCTAGGGAAACTGGGTTAGGTGTGACATTAAATAAAGAGATGTTAGAAAAATATGGTCACTATCATGTGATGTATGTCAAATAAATATTTTTGTATTTTATAAGCAGCCAAGGGTTGCTTTTTATTTTATATTTTTCATTTGTCAAATTAAGCTAGAAAAAATCTATGTTGTCTACATAAC
>OMJG01001740.1_pt1 | contig 11894 bp, 11 predicted proteins | sample 1646431 | NCBI WGS metagenome assembly OMJG01 (sample SAMN03771674, study PRJEB25209) | food metagenome | isolation source: Cotija cheese | place: Mexico:Jalisco,Michoacan | collected 2011-12-12 | reverse complement strand
TCTTAACTTTTCTTTATTTTTCCAAAGTGGCTAACTTGTTCTTGCAATTTGCGAACTTTTTTTGTTCCAATTGAGTAGGATAAAATTGCATTACTTTTTCTATAGTTTTTTTAGATAAACTAGGTACACCTGATGCCTCATTCAATTTTTTCCAATTGAACTTTTGAACAATTGCATATAAAAATAATATTTCAAAATTAGACTTTGGTGTCATATAAAATAATGTGTCGACTGTCCAGAAAGGTGCTTTCAAATATTGTGGTTTATCTATTGTACCTTTTCTTCCAAGACCAATGCCGTCAACTTTGGATAGTTTTTCATCAACTGAAAGCATATAACCACCAGTGCCATATACGGGGATGTTTCCTTTATTTAAATGTTTATAATCTTTGCCAGAATGTATAATTAGAGTATTTTGAAATGAATGCTGTTCCCAATCAGTAATATACAAATTTTAATGATAGTATAGATGCACAATTATGTTTTGCCAGAAGGCAAGGTGTATTAGATTAATAATTAAATTTTTAAATAGAATAAAGGAGATATAAATGTTAGAGGGAATAATTGGTGGCATATTAGGATTAATTGGAGTTGGGATTTCTTTATATTATTCAAATAAGATCAATAAAGAAAATCAAAAATTTCAAAAAGAACTAGAAGAAAAGAGATCTGCGGATGAAATTTGGCGTAGAAAATACGAAGTGCTTGTAAAATTAATTGGTTATAGATTCGATTTCAGTGGAAAAGAAAGTTTGTCTGCTATTAATAGTATTGCTGCATTATTTTATGATTCGGATGATGTAATGAATGCTGTTAAGGATTTTTATGATTACAGTACGTTGCCAGGGGTTGTAAAAAATACGGAAACATCCAATGATAAATTGGTTACTCTTTATATGGCTATCTATTCAGATTTAGGTATAGATAAAAATGTTGATAAAAGTTTTCTAAAAAGAGTTTTTCTTTATGATTCGAGACAAGATAAAAATTAGACTCAAAAAGACTAGACACATGCCTAGTCTTTTTAGTTAGCTATAAACCATCAATACAAATTAATAACTCTCTCTCCAGCAACAAACTCATCTTTCCCAATCTGATAATAAGCGTCATCCCCAAAATAAACAGGCTTCTCAAGAGCAACCCACTCACTACCAACGGCCAAAGTCTTCCCAGTGTCATTGAATTTCCCATCAAAAACAGGGGCAGGCAAAACTGGTCCAACTCTCAAAGTAATCGTCTTTTTCTCGAAGTTTTTTCGATTGTGATGACCACTGAAACCTTCAATTTCATCAAATCGAATCCATTCATTAGTCGCAACTCGATAATAAATCTCACCATTTCTTGAAACAGTCTGATCATAAAACCAAGCTGTCTTCGGAGCCAGAGCTCGATTGCGAATCAAGCTGAATTGATTGTTATTGAAAGCATACAGCGTTAAAAATGGTTTATCACCAATAGTAGTGACGGTACCTGAATAACTCGAATCGATTGGTCCGTTATCAGTTGGAAAGAAATTATATGTGGTAGTTTTCGCTGATACGTTGACCAAATTTGTGCAAGGTACTAAAAGAGCCAAAACAGAAAATAAACTCAAAATGTGGTATTTTTTCATAAAAACTCCTTCTAATTGTATTTGCACCGCCAGTATAGCAAAGAATAAAATTTCTTACTGGGTTTAAATGCAAGTTTTTTAGAGATAAAATATACGACCAAGTGTTCGCTTGGTCTTTTTTATTTCCACTAAAATTGATACAATATCATAGGTAAAGATTGGGGATAAAATAATATGAAAATACTCTTTGTAGGAGATGTCGTAGGTTCTGTCGGCATTAAGGCAATTGAAACATATCTACCTGAAATCAAAAAGAAGGTTAAGCCACAACTAACCATCGTCAATGGCGAAAATGCTGCTGGTGGTAAAGGAACCAAAGAACCTGACTATCAAAAGATCACTCGTGCTGGTGCTGATGTGGTCACAGGAGGAAATCATACTTGGGATAAACGTGAAATCTTGGACTTCATCGATGATCCTAAGAAAAATATTTTACGTCCATACAATTTCCCTGGAAAAAATGTTCCTGGTCGTGGCTTTATCGAAATCAACGTCAATTCTAAAAAAGTCTACGTCATCAACATGATGGGAACGGCAATGATGCGTGCACTCGATAATCCATTTTTAGCTGCTGATAATTTGTTGAAGACTTTGGATGATGATGCCATTAAGTTCGTTGACTTCCACGCTGAAACTACTAGTGAAAAGATTGCTTTTGCCAATTATATGGTTGGTCGTGTTTCAGCAGTTGTCGGAACTCACACCCACGTTCAAACAAATGATGCACAAGTTATTAACAAGCAAACAGCACTTTTGACCGATGTCGGAATGACTGGTTCATATGACGGTATCTTGGGTGACAAAAAAGAACCAATCATCAACAACTTCTTAACTCAAAGACCTAATCGCTTCGATGTCGATGAAGACGGTCGCATGCAAATTAATTTCTGTGTCGTCGAAATCAATGACAAGACGAATAATGCACGTAGTATCAAAAATTATGTAATTACACCAAACAATCAAACTTTCTTGAATTAATTAAATGGAGGGAATTCATGCCTCAAAAAACTAAAGAAACACCAATGATGGAGCAATATCTGGAGTATAAGAAACAATACCCAGATGCTTTTTTGTTATATCGAGTTGGTGACTTTTATGAAATGTTTTACGACGATGCTGTCAAAGGTTCGCAGATTCTCGAATTAACTTTGACATCCCGCAACAAAAAAGCTGACGAGGGCATCCCAATGTGTGGAGTGCCGCATCACGCAATCGAAGGCTATATCGACACCCTTGTGGATAAAGGTTACAAAGTTGCTGTCTGTGACCAACTAGAAAATCCTGCTGATGCTCAAGGAAAGATGGTCAAACGTGGTGTGACTCGCGTGGTTACTCCCGGAACTATTATGGACAAAGCTAACCAAGCCAAGGAAAACAACTATATTACAGCAATTACTGCTCATAAAGATGTCTTCGGTTTAGCTTATGCTGATTTATCCACCGGCGAAGTCAAAGTTACTTCAGTCAAAAACCAATTAGATTTAACCAATGAATTGCAAAATCTCGATACTAAAGAAACAGTTATTTCAGGTAATTTCCCACAAAAGTACCTCGACCAATTGCGTAAATATGGTATCTTGATTTCTAAATTGGATGAGTTGGATGACAATTACAGTTTTGATTTTTCACAAATTTCAAGTGACCAAGAAGTCGATACGGTCAAGTTGTTGATCAGTTATTTGATTAAGACTCAAATGCGTTCACTCGACCATTTGAAACCGGCTCAATCATATGAAACTTCCGCTTATTTATTGATGGACCATTCTGCTCAAAGCAATTTGGAACTTTTCAAAAATATTCGGACTAATAAGAAGTCGGGAACACTTTTGTGGCTTTTGGATGAAACGAAAACTGCCATGGGAAGTCGACTTCTCAAACAGTGGTTAGCAAGACCTTTGATTTCAGTCGATAAATTAAAAGAACGTCAACATTTCGTTCAAGTATTCTTGGATAATTATTTCCAAAGATCATCTTTCCAAGATTATTTAACAAAGGTTTATGACCTTGAGCGTTTAGCTGGTCGAGTGGCTTATGGGACAGTTAATGGCCGCGACTTGATTCAATTGAAGACGTCTTTACAACAAGTGCCAGAAATCAAATCAATTTTATTAGATATCGGTGATGACGAATTGACAGCCTTTGTGGAAAAAATTGACGAAGTGGCTGATATTCGTGATCTAATCGATCAGGCCATCGTTGAAGAAGCTCCAATTTCTGTTACTGGCGGAGGTTTGATCAAAGAAGGTTACAACGACCAACTTGACCAATATCTCGACGCTTCAAAGAATGGTAAAAAGTGGTTGGCTACTTTAAAAGCTAAAGAACAAGATGAAACTGGTATCAATAATTTGAAGATTGGCTACAACAAAGTCTTTGGTTACTACATCGAAGTCAGTCGGGCTAATATCGACAAAGTTCCAGAAGACCGCTATACCAGAAAACAAACTTTGGTTAACGCCGAACGCTATATCACACCTGAGCTAAAAGAAAAAGAGAGCATGATCCTAGAGGCTGAAGAGAAGTCAAAAGGTTTGGAATATCACTTATTTGACCAAATTCGCCAAAAGATCAAAGACCAAATCAGACGAATCCAAGCACTAGCTAATATTTTGTCACAGCTCGATGTCCTCCAAAGTTTTGCGGTCGTCAGTGAAGATTACCACTACATCGCTCCAGAGTTTGTGGATAAACACGAGCTAAAAATTACTAACGGACGCCACCCAGTTGTGGAAAAAGTCTTGAGTAATAACAGCTATATTCCAAACGATGTCAATTTCGACAAAGATACTGATATTTTGTTGATAACTGGTCCCAATATGTCCGGTAAGAGTACTTACATGCGGCAATTAGCTTTGACCGTTATCATGGCTCAAATTGGATGTTTTGTTCCCGCTGAGAGTGCAAAATTGCCAATTTTTGACCACATTTTCACGAGAATTGGTGCCGCCGACGACTTGATTTCTGGTGACAGTACTTTCATGGTCGAAATGCGTGAAGCCAATGATGCTTTGAAGAATGCTACTGAAAACAGTTTGATCATTTTCGATGAAATCGGTCGAGGAACGGCTACTTATGACGGAATGGCATTAGCTCAAGCAATCATCGAATACATCGACAAAAACGTCCATGCGATGACGATGTTTTCAACTCACTATCACGAATTGACTGAACTAGAAAGCCAATTACCGGGTTTGAAAAATGTTCACGTTGATGCTTCTGAAGAGAATGGCGACTTAGTCTTTTTGCACAAAGTATTGCCCGGACCTGCGGATAAGTCTTACGGAATCCACGTTGCTAAATTAGCCGGATTGCCAGAAGAAGTTTTGAACAGTGCTAGCAAGATCTTGAGTACCTTAGAGAAAACTTCCGTTCATACGACTACTTCTGAAAGTATTCATGAACCGGCTGCGGTTGAACCTAAACCAATTGAAAAAGTCGAAGAACAACCAGAAACAGTGTCTGCAGTAGAAGATGACGAACAACAGTTGTCGCTTTTCCCAGAACCAAAAGTATCGAAAAAGAAGTTATCCACCAAAGAATCACAAGTGGTCAAAGAGATTTCTGAACAAGATTTAATGGGTATTACCCCAATTGAAGCCATCAACTTACTATACAAATGGCAAAAGAAACTCAAATAAATTTAATTAAAAGAAGGTGGAAAAATGGGTATTATTCATGAACTACCAGTTGAATTAAGCAACCAGATCGCAGCTGGGGAAGTTATTGAACGCCCAGCATCAGTCGTTAAAGAGCTGGTGGAAAATTCCATCGATGCCAAAGCTACCCAAGTTTTAATTACGGTCGCTCAAGCAGGGTTGAAGTCGATCGAAGTCAATGACAATGGAAAAGGAATCGCCAGTGATGATGTTGAAGTAGCCTTTTTGCCCCACACGACTAGTAAAATTTCGACTGACCGGGACTTGTTCAATGTCAAAACCTTAGGATTTCGTGGTGAAGCTTTAGCCAGTATCGCTTCTGTTTCTAAACTGACAGTTGTGACAAGTGTGGACGGCAAGTCTGCTCAACGAGCTAAATTTTCTGGCAACGAGTTGATTAAAAAAGAAACTTATGCTCGCTCAAAAGGAACAACGATGACAGTTGAAGATTTGTTCTTCAATACGCCCGCTCGCTTGAAATACGTTAAATCGCTGCACACTGAATTGAACAAAATTGTCGATATCGTTGACCGTTTAGCTATGGGTCATCCCGAGATTTCATTTCGCTTGATTCATGAAGGTAAGGACTTAGTCTGGACTTCTGGCAACAACAATTTACAACAGACGATTGCTGGAATTTATGGTCGCACGATTGCTAGTCACATGCTTGATTTTGAAAATTCTGACCCTGATTATCAGATCAAAGGTTACTTTTCAAAACCAGATACGACTCGTTCTAATCGTTCTTACATTTCAATCATCTTAAATGGTCGCTACATTCGTAATTTCCAACTAACTAACGCTATTATCAGAGGTTACGGTTCGAAGTTGATGGTGGCGAGATTTCCAATTGCGGTAGTCGATATCACCATGGATCCAGCATTAGTCGATATCAATGTCCATCCGACAAAACAAGAAGTTCGTTTGACTAATGAAGGTCACATCGGCGATTTGATCAGTAATGGGATTCGTAATCGACTATCAGACCAGAACTTGATTCCTGATGCGGTCAAAAATCTTGGCAAAAAGGAAATCACACCTAAGGTTGATACGTATAAACCTGAACAAATCAGCTTAAATGATGTTTCAACTATCGATAAAATCAATGAGCCACTAATGACCGCTACCGCTGAACCAGCACCAGAATTTCAAAAACAAAAACCTGTAGAAACACCAATGGACGGGATGCCAATTTTTAAAAATCCACAACATCTCAAAGCTTGGGACCGACGACTCAAACAAGAAACCGACCAAAAAGTTCGAGTAGTAGACTCACAACAAGCAACCCAACAAGAACCAATATCACAAGAAGAAACGATAGGTTTTCCAGATTTGCGCTATATCGGCCAAATTCATGGAACTTATTTAGTCGCTGAGAGTGAAGATGGCTTTTACTTGATAGATCAACACGCTGCTCAAGAACGGGTCAATTACGAATACTATCGTAAAGAAATTGGTAAAGTTTCTAACGACCAACAAAAATTGTTAGTTCCAATCGTCTTGGATTATCCTAACGCTGAGAGTATCTTGATCAAGGAAAAGAAGTCAGTTTTGGAGAGTATCGGTTTATACTTGGAAGACTTTGGTCAAAATAGTTTCGTTGTCAATACGCATCCCACTTGGTTTGTGCCGGGACAAGAAGAGTCGACTATCAAAGAAATGATTGACTATGTCTTAAATGATTCTAAAATTAGTGTGGCCAGTTTCCGTGAAAAAAATGCCATCATGATGAGTTGTAAGCGAGCTATTAAGGCTAATCACCACATCACTGACAATGAAGCACGAAAATTATTGGAGAATTTGACTAAAGCCGAGAATCCTTATAATTGTCCCCATGGTCGTCCAGTTTTAGTACAATTTAGTAACAAGGACCTCGAGAAAATGTTCAAGAGAATCCAAGATCCACACGATACTAGAGAGAGTGAATAAATTATGTTTGAATATTTGAATGGTTTAATAACATCAGTGACTCCTTCATATATTGTGGTGGATGTCCAAGGTGTCGGCTACAAAGTACAAGTGGCTAACCCTTATCGTTACGAAGAAAATCAAGAAGCTAAAGTTTTTGTTGAACAAATCGTCCGTGATAATGAACAGTCATTGTATGGCTTTTATGATTTGAATGAGAAAAATATTTTCCTACATTTAATCAGCGTTTCAGGAATTGGGCCAAAGAGTGGTTTAGCCATTTTAGCTGGGCAAGACTTGCAAGGTTTGATCCATGCAATTGAAAATGATGATGTCAAATTCTTAACTAAGTTTCCTAAGATTGGTAAGAAGACCGCTCAACAGATCATCTTGGATCTATCTGGTAAATTTACCGCTGAAGGTCAGATGACTCTAGGTGAAACCCCAGCTGTCTTAAGTAACGGCAATCAAGAACTAGAAGATGGACTAGCAGCCTTAGATTCACTAGGTTATTCAGCTAAAGAAATCAGTAAAGTAAAGTCACAATTAGAAAAAGAAAATCTCAAATCTGCCGACGAATACTTACGTGCCGGTTTAAAATTATTGAGTTAGGGAGGTGTAGATTATTCAAAACGATGATGAACGTTTAACGGATGCCGATTCATTAGATAATATTGAAAATATCGTTGAACAAACGCTCCGTCCCCAAAGTTTCGACCAATATTTAGGTCAAGAAAAAGCCAAAAAAGAATTAGATGTTTATATCAAAGCTGCCAAACAACGTCAACAAACTCTAGACCACGTCTTACTATATGGACCTCCAGGGTTAGGTAAAACAACTTTGGCTATGATTATCGCTAATGAAATGGGCGTCAATATCCATACGACAACTGGTCCTTCGATTGAAAAATCTGGAGACTTAGTAGCTGTTTTGGATGAACTAGAACCAGGCGACGTTTTATTTATTGATGAAATTCATCGTATGCCTCGAGCAGTTGAAGAAGTTTTGTATTCAGCGATGGAAGATTTCTATATTGATATCATTGTTGGTCAAGGTAGTGAATCTCGTTCATTGCATCACCAACTAGTGCCTTACACTTTAATTGGTGCGACGACGGCTGCTGGGAAACTTTCCGCTCCACTAAGAGATCGGTTTGGAATTGTTGAAAGAATGGAGTACTATACCATAGATGAATTATCTAAAATTGTTTTCCGTTCTGCACGAGTTTTAAACATCAATGTCGATGAAGAAGGGGCTCATGAGATTGCTAGAAGATCGCGTGGGACACCTAGAATTGCCAATCGTTTGCTCAAACGTGTTCGTGATTTTGCTCAAGTGGCTAATCAAGATACGATTGACTATAAGATGGCAAAATCTGCTTTGAACCAATTACAAGTTGACGATGCTGGCTTAGATCACTTGGACCGAAGAATTTTAGAGATGATCATTGAACTCTATAATGGTGGTCCCGTTGGTCTAAAAGTCATCGCTGCTAATATCGGTGAAGACCAAGAAACAATTGAAGAAGTTTATGAACCATATCTTATGCAAATGGGATTCTTGAAGAGAACTGCCAAGGGTCGTGTCGTGACAAGAAAAGGTTATGAACACATGGGAATACCTTATCCCGAAAAAAACGAGTAAAGTGATTTACTCGTTTTGGCGTATCTAAAGAATTTTGTTAAACCACATAAAAGGAGATTACATTAATGTCACTATCAACCGAAGATTTTGATTATGATTTACCAGAAGAACTAATTGCTCAAACGCCTATCAAAGATCGTGATCATTCAAGACTATTAGTTTTGGACCACGAAACAGGAGAATATCAAGACAAGCATTTTTATGACATCTTGGATTATTTGAATCCAGGGGATGCTTTAGTTATGAACAACTCTCGAGTTTTACCGGCTCGTTTGTACGGAACTAAAGAAGATACTGACGGTCACGAAGAAGTATTGTTGTTGAACAATATTGAAGGTGACAAGTGGGAAGTTTTGATGAAGCCAGCTCGTCGTGCCAAAGTCGGTACAAAGGTTCAATTTGGCGATGGTCAACTAGAAGCTGAAGTTTTGGAGGACCTTGAACACGGTGGAAAAATCATCGAATTTCGTTACCAAGGGATCTTCATGGAAATTTTGGAACAATTAGGTGAAATGCCACTTCCTCCATATATCAAAGAAAAACTCGATGATCCTGACCGTTATCAAACTGTTTATGCCAAAGAAAATGGTTCAGCTGCTGCTCCAACTGCTGGTTTGCATTGGACTAAGGATTTGCTAAAACAAGTTGAGGCTAAAGGCGTTAAATTAGTTTATGTAACTTTACACGTTGGTTTAGGAACATTTAGACCTGTAACTGAATCTGATGTTGATAAGCACGTAATGCATTCAGAATTTTATCGTTTGGATGAAGATTCAGCTAAAACTTTGAATGAAGTTAAGAAAAATGGTGGCAAGATCGTCGCTACCGGAACTACTTCAATCAGAACGCTAGAAACTATCGGTACTAAGTTCAATGGAGAAATCAAAGCTGACAGTGGTTGGACTGACATCTTTATCAAACCTGGCTACGAATGGAAAGTTGTCGATGAATTTATCACTAATTTCCACTTGCCAAAATCAACTTTGGTTATGTTAGTTGCCGCATTTACTGGTCGTGAAAATATCTTGAACGCTTATCGTCACGCGGTTGAGGAAAAATATCGTTTCTTCAGTTTCGGCGATGCAATGTTCATTAAGTAGAGGGAATATATGGAACCAGCTGTTAAATATACATTAATTAAAAAAGAAAAGCATACTGGTGCACGTTTAGGTATGTTAGAGACACCACATGGAACATTTGAAACACCGATCTTCATGCCGGTTGGAACGGAAGCTTCAGTTAAAAATATGGCACCTGAAGACCTAGAAAAAATTGGCGCTACGATCGTCTTAGCTAATACTTATCACTTGTGGTTGCGCCCCGGTGAAGACATCGTTAAAGAAGCCGGTGGTTTGCACAAATTCATGAACTGGAACAAAGGTATCTTGACTGATTCTGGTGGTTTTCAAGTCTTTTCACTAGCTAATACTCGTGACATCACTGAAGCTGGAGTTCACTTTAGAAACCATTTGAATGGTCGTCGTGAATTCTTGTCACCAGAAAAAGCTATCAAAATCGAAAATTACTTAGGCCCAGATATCATGATGAGTTTGGATGAATGTCCACCATTCTTTGAAAGTTATGACTACATCAAAAAATCAGTTGCTAGAACTAGTCGTTGGGCTGAACGTGGTCTAAAGGCTCACCGTAATCCTGATTGGCAAGCTTTATTTGGTATCGTCCAAGGAGCAGGTTTTGAAGATTTACGTAAACAAAGTGCCAAAGACTTAGTAAGTATGGACTTCCCAGGTTATTCAATCGGGGGACTTTCAGTTGGAGAATCAAAGAGCGAGATGAATCGTGTGCTTGATTTCACAACACCATTACTACCAGAAAACAAACCTCGTTACTTGATGGGAGTAGGTACGGCTGACTCCTTGATCGATGGTGTAATTAGAGGAATCGACATGTTTGACTGTGTCTTGCCAACGAGAATTGCCAGAAATGGTACTTGTATGACAACTCACGGTCGTCTAGTCGTTAAGAATGCCAAATACGCCAGAGACTTCGGTCCAATCGATCCAGACTGTGACTGTTACGTATGCCGCAACTATTCACGTGCTTATATTCGTCATTTGATCAATGCTAACGAATTGTTCGGTACACATTTGACTAGTTACCACAACTTGTACTTCTTGTTGAACTTGATGAAAGGCGTTCGTCAAGCTATCAAAGATGATAATCTACTAGAATTTAGAGAACACGTCTTTGAAGATTACGGTTTCAACAAAGCAAATGCCAAGAATTTTTAGAAGATTTTGATAAGAAAAACCTACTAGTGTGGAAAGACAGGAAAATTTTTGTTAATCTATACTTATGCAAATTATTAAGAGGTGGAAAATTTGAATATGCTTACATTAGGCGCTGCAGGTGCTGGTGGATCAATGGGACTCATGATTTTTGTCGTTATCATGTTCGTTGGTATGTACTTTTTGTCAATTCGTCCCCAAAAGAAGCAACAACAAAAACGTCAAGAAATGCTTAAAGGCATGAACAAAGGTGACAAAGTTGTCACTCTTGGTGGTATCAAAGGTGTTATCGCATCAATCGACCGTAACAACAAAGAAGTTGTCGTAGATTGTGACGGAATTTATCTAACATTTGACTTAAACTTCATTCGCCGTGCTGAACCAGGTAACAGCGTAACAGCTGCTAAAGAGGACAGTGCAGAAGCAAAGAATGAAAAGAAAGAAGCTCCAGCTGAAGAACCAAAAGAAGCTGAAACTGAAAAAGTAGAAACTGCTGACGAAAAACTAGCTGAAGATCAAAAGGTTGAAGAACCAAAAGCTGAAGAATCAAAAGACGCAGAAGATACAAAAGAAGAAACAAAATAATTAATCAAAAAGATTGAAGCCAAGCGCTCCAATCTTTTTTTGTAGATTTTGATGTTAATATTTTGATCTTAAGGTTTTGTTTTTTGTCTTTTCATTTGAACTTGTTTTTGATTTTAATCTTTAAGACAGAGAAGCAAAAAAAGAAAAATCTAGTCGGGAGCAAAAGCCCTGTGATGGCTCAGCCGTGAAATTTCTCTTGGCAATTTATTGCCTAGTGAAAGGTCGAGCTTGAAGACTTT
>OMJG01001737.1_pt1 | contig 11904 bp, 2 predicted proteins | sample 1646431 | NCBI WGS metagenome assembly OMJG01 (sample SAMN03771674, study PRJEB25209) | food metagenome | isolation source: Cotija cheese | place: Mexico:Jalisco,Michoacan | collected 2011-12-12 | reverse complement strand
ATGGTGAGTTTGGCTTGACTATACGCGGTGAAACCCACGCCTTGGTCGCTATAGTCAGCCGTTAGCTTGCCGTCTGAGTAAGCCAAATTGGATAGCGTCGGTTTAATCGTATCGACGGCCACTGGTAAGCTCATGGTTTGCATGTTATTTTCGCCTGGTGTATAGGTCATACCGATCAGACGATAGGTGTAAATACCATCCTTTGCAGGCACCATTTGACCGGTGGTTTGATCATAGACTTGACCGTCCCATTTGAGCTTATCAGGATTCAGAAACATTGAGATTGATTTGGCAAGATCAGCATTGGTAGTGCTGCCGACCTCAAGGAAAGACTTGGTGGTGTCAGTTTCTTGATCAATGACCCGCATTACTTTGTCATCTTGATCTAAAATCTGTGCAATCACTTGTTTAAGATTTTGCTTGGTGAAGACATAGGGGGTGATGGTGTCAGAAATGCCATCGCCATTTGGTGAAAAAGCGACTTTGTTGTTCTGAACTTTGGCCCCAATCGTTTGCCAAGTGAAACCATTCGTCGGGTTATTGACTAGCTCGCTCAGCGATGTTGGATCGGTAATGCCTAATGGATTGTGGTTGTTATCGACAAGGTAGCCACCTTTAAAGATACTGCCTTCTTCGTTTGCGGGCTTGTCGAACACGGCCTCATCATTGGTGGAACCGTAATATCCCATGTAGGGAACCGAAATGGATTGACGGTCATCGGCGGCTTTGAATTTGATAAAGCCTTCTACCACTTGATTTAATTTAACCGTGTCATCAAGCGAAAGGGTAAAGGTGATCTTTTTGAATGCCCCGGCATCAAGCGTGAAAGTTGGCGTAGCAGTTGTGAGGGTGGCACCAGGCAATGTGCGATCATGAACGGTTTTGTTGTTGGCGGTGTCAATCACTTCGGTAGCAGGTTGGCCAAGATCAAGCGTGTACGTTTGCTGATCGGTACCGCGATTTTCCAACGTAATGACGAATGATTTGCTACCGGTGAATTGTTGTAATGAAACAGAACCGGCATCATCGGTGCCTTCTGCACTGACCGTCAAATTTGCAGCTTTTGCAACATCGATTTGACCTGCGCCTTGACGCCGAGGAGAGATGATTTGTCCAGGGTAATTGATATCGAGTATTGGGTTAGCGGCATTCATCAAGGCTAGTTTCACTGCCTTCACGAGTTGCGCACCAGTTAAGTTTGTACTGCGTTTCAGATTTTGCATCACCAGTAAGCTGGCACCGGTAACATAGGCATTTGCCTGTGAAGTGCCGCTCACTTTTCCAAGTCCATCATTCAGTAAGGTAGAGGCAACTTTTTCACCAGGTGCTGTGATATCGGGTTTTAATTTGTAGGATGCTGTTGGTCCCCATGAAGAAGCGGATATCAAAGCGGCCTTAGCATCCAGAACATCGTTTCCGGCAGCAACCGCCATAGCTGATGGCGTTGCGCTAGGTGTCGTCAAAGTTGAAGCATTGGCAGGCTGATAACTGGTTGTGATCCCATTTGAAGCGGACTTGTCGTAAATACCACCGGCGTGACCATTATTGCCGGTAGCTACTGTCACAAAAACACCATGATCGGTTGCAAATTTAATGGCTGCCTGTCCTTCAGCGGTAGGATCATCAATATCGACGCCCATGCCAAAGGAAATATTGATGGCATTCGCACCTAAGTCCACTGCATCATAGATGGCCCGCGCGGCATTATTGAGTGAGTCAGAACTGGACTTGCCTAGTATTTTCATGCTGAGAAGCTGGGCTTCTGGGGCAATCCCAGTTACAAATTTCTTTGAATCACTAGGTTGACCATTGGCAGCGATGATACCAGCGAGATGTTGACCGTGATTACTCGTGTCAAATTTTAGATTTTCGTTGACGTTATTGGTGTAATCGTAAAAGAATGGGATCTTTTCATTGACATAATCGCCATAGCCATGACTTGCAGTGAATGCTTTGATTTGATCCTCTGAAAGTGCAGCCGTTTTGGCATCACTGAGTCGAAAGTCTTGATGTGGCTCAACACCTTGATCAATAACGGCTGCCACCATGCCTTGACCCTTGATATTTTGATCCCAGAGAGGTTGAACATTGCCTTTAGTTAGACTGGCTTTGTTTTCTGGGTTGAATGTTGGGGCTGGTTTTGCAATTGGAGCTGGTTTTGCTGGGGCTGCTGGCGCCTTTTGTGCGGGCTGGCTAACTGTTTTTTGAGCAGTTTTGGTATTGGTTGTTGTCGGGGTGGAGGGGGTGACCGATGTCGGTTGAGTAGGTTGTTTTGCTTTAGCCGATGCTTCTGGTTTAGCCTGTGACGATACTGGTGCTGGTGTAGCAGGTTTCGCAGTGGCTGTCGGCGTTGCACTTGCAGCTGTTGTTGTTGGGGTGTTGGCTGAGGACGTTACTTGTCCAGTGGTCGTGGATGCTGGCTTGCTGACGGGTAAGTCAGCCGATGCCGCGTCTGGCGCTGCTTGATTAGATTTTGTTTGGGTTGTCGTTGGTGGGGTAGTGGCATCAGCAGAAACACCTTGAGCAGGTTGCATCATCAGAAAACTCGCTGCACCAAAAGTCACAATGGCACTGTAGACCCAATGTCGCCCTGACTTATACATTTTGTAGCGGCGCTTTTCCTGTGAAAATGGCTTGACTCTGTTCATTTTTATTTCCTCCAATGGTATTTAAAGCAGTCGGTAGTAACCGGCGCCATCAGCGATATGTGTGTCAATAAGTGATCCAGTGAATCCTTGTTTGTAATTTAACCCGTTATAAAACTAATGTCAATCATAAGGTATAGAAAATTAACCTGGTTTAACGTTTTATTTAGTTATTACTGTAGGAGGTGAATAATTAAACAATTATAAAAATATTCAGATAGGTGTTTAACGAAATGGCTAGATTTATTTAACGATGGATAATCATAAAATAAACGAATCAACTAAATTATTTGTGTGATATAGATGGATACCATATGCGTATCACGATGAACAGACACTTGTTTTATGACAGGCGTTGCGCGAACTTTAAAAACTTTCAATCAGACAGAATAAAAATCAATGCCTTCAATCAAAAATTGGGTTCAATATCAGGTTCACTGTTACGAAAAAATGCTAAGTGCTGTTTCCAGCAATTAGCATTTTCTCTTGGCTGAGGTTGAAGGAATACTGAACACAATAGTTTTTGTGGACGGCTTTCCCCTGTTTAAGAATTGACCTTGTGTTTCTCGCGTTTCTTCTTATCAGTGACAACTATCCCTAGCGTTGTCATCAGGCTGATGATGATGACCCCTAGAATTTGCAAGGCATTACGATGCGAATTCGCCATTTGTGGCAACTTGGAGCTGACACCGGATTGAGCGTCGTTTCTGGTACTCATGGCAGGTGTTGGGGCTGCGTTGATTTTGGTGGCTAGGTCATTGTCAGTGGTAGCATTTGGTACAGTGATCTTTGGAGCATCCTTGTCGCCACCATTAGCGGTTGATTCAAAGGAATCCTTTCGCTCGGTTTTGATGGCAGCGTGCGCACTGACTTCCTTTTCATTATTTTTGTCGTCTTTAAATGCTCTCTTAGCTTTTGGTTCAGTGGTCAGTTCTGTAATTGCTGATTTAATGCCCTCTTTACTAGGCATTTTTTTCTTCCCATTTTCTGTTAAAACAGAAGCGAAGGCAGCTTCAATGTCGATCTTCTCGTCTGCGGTTGCCGTCAGAGCGGTATGACTGGCGTTAACTTTGTCACTTGAGTCTGTGTCCGCTGCTGAATCATGAGCTTCATGAATGACCGCTTGCGAAGAAGTCTCAGGTTTAGCAGCTTTTTCTTCGTTGATATCGCTGCTATCTTGAGGTGCTTTGTCATTGAGAACCGCTGTTTTCACGAGGGTAACTTTGACTTCAGTGTCAGTCACTACTGAAGAGGAATCATTTTTAGGGGTAGTAGCGTCATCAAAAGAGACATTACCTTGAGCGTCTTCGATACTGTCAACAGCTGATTTCGCATCATTGGTGTCTTCAACTGCCTTATCATCATTGGGGGCCACTTCACCTTTAGATGCTTCGGTTTCGCTAAGGGCTTCCTGCGAAGAAATATCATTTGTAGCATCGTTGTCCTCGTTTGAAGTCACGTTGTCTTTAGACATTTTGGCATCACTAAGGACCGCTTCAAAAGAAGTATCTTCATCACCATCCGAAGTTGCCTCCTCCTCAGGTTCCTTGGCTTCACTGAAAATTTCCTCTGCCGAGATATCGTTTTCAACATCTTTATCTCCGTCTGGGAAAATGTTTTCGTCAGATTCTTTGGCTTCGCTAAGGACTGCTTCCGAGGAAGAGGTCTCTTCACTGTCGTTGCCGCCATCTGGGACTAAGTCATCTTTAGCTTTTTCAACTAAATCTTCGTCAACGACATGTTCTACAAAGGCATCTTCTGCAGAATTTTTGACTTCACGATCTTCACTTTGAGGATCCCGCGTATCATCAGAAGCCATTTCAGCACTAGCGTCAGTCGCGCCGTCGCCGTCATTAGCCGATTCCGTGCTTGAACTTTCAGGACTATCCGTCACCGTTTGATCTTCGAGATCAGACTCAGTCGGTTCAGAATTTTCCGTTACAGCAACTTTCTTGATCTTGAACACTTTGACGGTGCGGTTGCCGACTTGATCGACGGCTTCCAACCTGACAATGCTCGTACCAACGGGCAAAATATATCCGCGCTTAAACGGCACCGGGTCATATGGGTTCGTTCTGTTTGCGCCTGCCTCAGCTGTTGCCGCCGGTTGATGGATGTTGAAACCAGCACGAGCATGCTGGGTGAGGACATTGCTGCCGTTACTGTAAAGCCGATAGCCATCAACGTTATCGTCAATGGTGCCTTCAAGGGTAAAAATATCGGCACTGGTTTCGGCGGTGTAAACCCCGTTTGCGTCAACGGTCATGCCATCTGTGTCACTCACGGTCAATGTTGGTGGTGTTGTATCTAAAATGATTTGAAGGAAGCCGTCAGTGGTCACTTTCTGACCAGTTGCGTTAATGGTCGTTAAGGCATAACCGACGTTCTTTTCTTCAGTTGATTTGAAAGGAACCGTGACGTCAAACGAACCATCTGCTGCGAGGATTGCCTGATTTTGCGGGTCACTCGGATTCGGCGTGGCAAAAATCTGCAAGTCGGTATGCGAAGGATCTTTAATTTTTCCTCTGATGTGAAGCAGTTGATGCTCGGCATCATAGCAATGACTGGCTTTGTCGACACCTACTAAAGTCAAGCTGTTGTCGTTCAGATCGGTAAACATCAAACCGCTTGTTGGTATGGCGCTTAGCAAGTTGTCCGAGAATTTCCGCCCCGGCAATGGTTCGGCACTGCTTAATCGCGTTGCAGCGTTTTTGGCCGTTGCTTCGTCATCAAAGCTTTCAGTTTTGGTGTTGTCATTGCTATAAGCGCCAGCGTCAGGATCGTGGAAAACCAACAGCGAAGGAATAGCCGGTGATTTGATGAAGGTTCCGAATTGTGGCTCATAAAGCGCATAAACGTCTAGGTTGGCATAGAAGTTGGGGTTTTCAACATCGAAAGTAGCGATGCCGGTGGTTTGGTCGCTTCTTTCAACATAGACATTGCCGGTGACACTATCTTTTAAAACGACAAGATAATCACCATCTTTAGGCACCATCACTTGAACCGTGTACTTGTCATCTTTGGTTCTGATTTCATAATTGCCATCCATTCTGAGTCCGTTACCATGAACAATCGGAATTGACCAGCGAACTTGTGGCGTCGGCGTGGTGTCCACTTCTGGCAGATACTCGCCGGCAACTGCTTGAATCGTCTGACGGCTGCTGTTGCCGGCCAAATCGGTGATAGTCAGCGTCAGTTTGCCATCGCCTGCCTCCAGCGCGTCAAGTTGATCGTCGCTTAGCTGATAGGCCACGGTACCGGTGTTTTTAGTTCCATCATTGCCAAGAGGGACTTCATAGGTTCGCAATCCGATGGCCAATACTGCGGCGCTATATTGGGTGAAGCCGACACCTTGATCTTCGTAATTGAAGGTGATGTCGCCATTGTCATAAGTGAAGTCCGTGATCGTCGGTTTGACGGTATCAATCGCAACAGGGAGATTAATACCTTGCCGATTTCTTATCCCAGCAGTATAGGTGGTGCCAACAAACTGGTAAACATAGCGACCATCTTCGGCAGTCACCAACTTGCCTGTTGCTCGATCATAAACTTTACCGTCCCATTTGAAACCATCAGGATGGTGCCGCATACTATCAGACAAGGTCAAATCCGTATTATAGTTAGTATCTTGCACGTAATGTGACTTAGCGGTGTCATTTTCAAGATCAATGACCCGGACAAGATGACCGTCTGTGTCTAGAATTTGGGCGGCGACCTGTTGAAGATTTTGTTTAACAAAAATGCGCGGGATGACGGCATCTGAAACCCCATCGTTATTGGGAGAAAATGCCACTTTATTGTCTTTTGCAGAGGCGGCAACGGTTTCCCAATTAACGTTATAACTACCGCTGTTAACAATGTCGCTTAAGGTGAGCGGATCGGCAATGCCCAGTGGGTAATTATTTTCATCAAGCAAATAGCTGCCTGTAAAAGTACTTCGACCTTCATTAGCAGCATTATCAAAGACGACTTCTGCATTGGTTGAGCCATAAAAACCCATGTAAGGCATGGAAATGGATTGACTGTCGTCCGCAGCTTTGAAGGAGATGAAGCCTTCAATGACTTGATGCAGCCGGACAGTTTGATCTAGGGTCAACGTGAAGGCCACGGTTTGTGACGCGCCTGCTTTCAAAGTGAAAGTTGGCGTTGCGGTTGTTAGTGTCGCACCTGGCAAGGCAACAGCATAAATGCCATTAGTGTGGGCGGTGTCAAAGGTTTGCGTGAGGGGATGGCCGGGCACAACCGTATAAGTTTGATCGGTTGTGCCGTGGTTGGTCAACGTGATAGTAAACGTTGGTGCTGCCTCGAATTGTTGCAAGGAAACGGAACCGGTTTGATCAGTACCTTCTGCCGTCACCGTTAAACCGCTGGCTTTGGCGACATCAATTTGACCAGCCCCTTGACGTCGTGGTGAGACAAAGTTGCCCGGATAATCATGATCCATCATAGGGGCAGCAGCATTCATGAGCGCTAATTTGACAGCTTTGACGAGTTCAGCACCAGTTAGCTTAGTTGTTTGCTTGAGATGCTGCATAACGAGTAAGCCAGCACCTGCTGCATAAGCACTGGCAGCCGCGGTGCCGCTCTTGGTCGCTAACGTGTTGTTTTTGCCAATCGAGACGGATTTTTCACCAGGTGTCGTGAGATCTGGTTTCAGTTTATAGTCAGTAGTTGGTCCCCAAGACGAGTTATACGCCATGGCGGATTTAGTTCCCAGTGCTGAATTTTCCGAAGCAATAGTGAGGGCACTAAGGCCGCCACCTGTCAGCGAAAGCGTGCTATCATTTGTCGTGATATAACCAGCCGTAGTGCCGCCGGGGACGGAGGTGCCGTGAATCGCCATGGCATTACCGTTGTTACTTGTGGTTTTGATGACAAGGACGCCATGATCGGTAGCAAATTGAATCGCCGCTTGATCTTCAGCAGTGGGATCTTCAACATCGACAGTCTTGACCAGCGATAGATAAATCACATCTGCACCTAGCGCGACCGCGTCATACACCGCACGGGCAACGTTATTTGTGGTCAGTGATTTTGCTTGGCCCAAAACCTTCATGCTTAGGATCTGTGCTTCCGGCGCGACCCCGAGGATATAGCGGCCATCTGGTCTTTCTTGTCCATTCCCGGCGATAATGCCGGCTACTTGTTCACCTTGAATATGATTATCTAAATGCAGATTAGTATTGCTATTGGTGGTGTAGTCATAGAAAAAAGGCAGCTTGTCATTGAGATAGGTACCATAGCCGTGACTAGCAGCAAAGTCGGCAATGGTTTCTTTTGAAATCTTGGCCGTCGTGTTGTCGCTTAGTCGCAACATATCATGCGGTTCAACGGCGCTATCAATGACGGCAGCAACCATGCCTTGTCCTTTAATATTTTCATCCCAAAGCGGTTGCACATTCCCTTTGGTTAAAACGGCCTGATTAATCGGTGGTTTGGCTGGCGCAGGTGTTGGCTTTGTTTGGACCGCAGATCGCGGAGAAGCGGTTGGCGCCATGACTGGTGACGCTGGTGTTTCAACAGGCACAGTGACTTTAACTTTATCGGTTGCAACAGGTGCAGTTTTTGGCGTAGCGGTTGGTGTTGCTGATACGATCGATGCGGCATGGCTGTCAAACACTGCCTTCGAATGGTCAGCCGGTTTTGTTGAAGGCGCTTCGACTTGATTGGCCGCTGATGTTGGCTGAGTTTCAATTGCGGGGGCCGCTGGTTTGTCAACGCTGGACTGGGGGTTATCAGTGGGAGTCGGTGATGCGGTAACGGGCTGTTTGTCTTTGAGTTCGGTATGCGATTTGGCAAGCGTCGTCGCGCTGGCAGTCGGTGATGCTTCATCAGCAAAAACGGTTTGCGTTGGCTGAAACATCAGAATGCCAGCTCCGCCTAAAACAGCAATGGCACTATAAATCCAATGCCGTCCCGCCTTATACATCTTATAGCGGCGTTTTTCCTGTGAAAAGGGATTCAGTTTGTACACGTTATTTCCTCCGGTAGTCATTAAAACAAAATCTTGAAAAGTGAGTTGTAGCAGCTCTAGAGAAGCGAGTGTCTTGCTCATTTTCTCTCATGTCTGTAATTTATCCTTAGATAAAACTAATGTCAACCATTAGAAAAATAAAATAAATTGGTTTTAGTATGTTAGCTAGTTGTTAAAATAAACAATTCGCATTATATTAATTGACTTTTAATCGACAATTGAATTTCTAAATAACTGAGGATCTTAAAGGTTATTTAGCAGCATTTAAAAATTGAATTATCGTTAATATCTGCGGACACGATCAGTTGAGAAACGGCCTGACACGCAAGTTCAATAACCGTATTTTCACGCATGTAATTTTTTTAAGTCGCTGAGCCGATTTTTGGCGAAAAGAAATAAGTCTGTCGATTTCAACCGACACCGTGAGCTTTTCGATACTTGGCAACCCCGTAACCGTCTGGCTTGGCGTATAATGAGCGTAATCTTACAATTCGAGGAGGAAATTATGACTGAAGCAACGCATTTTTATCAGGCATTTCAACCGGCACATTATGAGCTTTACTTGGCTATTAACCGGGCAAACAAAACGATTACCGGGAAAACAACGATTACTGGTGAGGCGAAGCAAACCGCGATCGCTCTTCATCAAAAGTATCTGAAGGTGAGTGCCCTTCAGGCCGATGGTCAGGATGTACCGTTTACGATTGATGATCCTGCAGAAGCGATTCGCATCACTTTGCCCCAATCCGGAAAGGTGACGCTGACGATTGACTACACGGCACCATTGACGGATACCATGATGGGGATCTATCCGTCTTATTACGAAGTTGATGGAGTCAAAAAGCAGATTATTGGGACACAATTTGAGACAACCGCTGCCCGTCAGGCTTTTCCAAGCGTTGATGAACCTGAGGCCAAGGCGACATTTGATTTGGCTATCAAATTCGACGAACAGCCGGGTGAGACGATCATCAGCAATATGCCGGAAATTCGCGAAGAAAATGGTGTGCATTACTTTGACACCACCGTGCGGATGTCGACTTATCTGATCGCGTTTGCTTTTGGCGATCTGCAAAATAAACAAACCACGACTAAGAGCGGTGTGAAGATTGGCGTTTTTGCTACCAAGGCCCACAAACCAAACGAGTTAGACTTTGCTTTGGACATTGCCAAGCGGTCGATTGAATTCTATGAAGACTTCTATCAAACCCCATACCCATTGCCGCATTCTTGGCAGTTGGCACTACCGGACTTTTCGGCTGGCGCGATGGAAAACTGGGGATTGGTCACCTATCGTGAAGCGTTGCTGACGATTGATCCGGACAATACCTCCCTCGAAACCAAGCAACGCGTGGCAACGGTGATTGCGCACGAATTGGCCCATCAATGGTTTGGCGATTTGGTAACCATGAAGTGGTGGGATGATTTGTGGTTGAATGAAAGTTTCGCCAACATGATGGAATATGTCGCAGTGGATGCCTTGCAGCCTGATTGGCATATCTGGGAAGCTTTCCAAACCCTTGAAGCACCAATGGCCTTGCAACGTGATGCAACAGATGGCGTGCAATCGGTTCACGTGCAGGTGGAAGATCCCGCCGAAATCGATTCCTTGTTTGACAGCGCCATTGTTTATGCAAAAGGTGCGCGGATGCTTGTCATGGTGCGAGCACTGATTGGCGACGATGCGCTTCGGGCTGGCTTAAAAGCTTACTTTGAAGCTCACAAGTTTGGCAATGCAGCCGGCGCTGATTTATGGACGGCATTAGGTAAGGCGTCGCATCTGGACGTTGGCAAAATTATGCAGTCATGGTTGGAGCAACCGGGCTATCCAGTTGTCACTGCAGCTGTGGTGGACGGCAAGCTGACCTTGTCGCAACAGCAATTCTTCATTGGTGCTGGCAAAGATGTCGGCCGCCAGTGGCAGATCCCGCTGAATAGCAACTATGCTGTGGCACCCCAAATCTTTGCCGAGAAAAAGGTTACGCTTGGCGACTATGCGCAATTACGCAAGGAAAATGGCAAACCATTCCGCGTCAATGTTGGCAACAACTCGCATTTCATTGTTCAGTACGATGAACAATTGATGACCGATATTCTAGCCAATGTGGATCAGCTGAATGCGATTGACCAGCGGCAGATTATCCAAGACCTGCGGCTGCTAGCTGAGGGTCGTAAGAATTCATACGGCAATATTGTGCCATTGCTGCCGCGGTTTGCTGCGAGCCACAGCGCGATTGTCATGGATGCTTTGTTCCGCGTAGCTGGCGACTTGAAGAAGTTTGTAGCACCTGATTCAGACGCTGAAAAGCAGTTACAGGCATTCTTTGACAAGCTCAGTGCTGGACAGCTTGATCGCCTTGGATGGACGCCGAAAGCTGATGAAAGCATTGATGATCAGTTGACCCGTCCATACATCCTGAGCATGGCGTTATATGCTAAGAATCCAGACGCGATTGCGCAAGGACATGAGTTGTTTACAGCTAATCAAGCACAATTGGTTGCTTTGCCAGCTGACATCCGGATGTTCGTTTTGGAAAATGAAGTGAAGCATTTTGGCAATGCAGACTTATTTGATCAGCTGCTAAAAGCCTACACGCAAACGACAGATTCCAGTTATAAAGCTGATATTCTGGCTGCGTTGACCAGTACAACTGATCCAACGCAAATTGCCAAATTGGTTGATAAGTTTGAGGATGCCGACACGATTAAGCCACAGGATCTGCGTTCATGGTTCCGCGGGGTTCTGAATAACCATGCTGGCGAGCAAGCTGCGTGGGACTGGATTCGCAATGAATGGCAGTGGCTTGAAAAAACCGTTGGCGGCGATATGGAATTCACGACCTACATCACGGTGATCGCCGGCGTTTTCCGCACACCGGAACGATTGACGGAGTTCAAGGCCTTCTTTGAACCAAAGCTGCAAACACCGGGTCTGACGCGGGAGATCACTATGGACACCAGTGTGATTGCCAGTCGCGTCAGCCTGATTCAATCTGAGCAACAGGCTGTTCAGGCTGCTGTGGCAGAAGCTGTTAAGTAAAGATTTTTAATCCAATATCTGCAAACCGTCACTTTGAAAATAGGTGGCGGTTTTTCTGTGTGACATGCAGGAACATAACTTATAACTGACGAATAAGGGCGAATAACTATCCGTATTGGGTAGTATTGCGAAAAATATCATAAGTTGTTTGACTTTTCTGTTTCATGAATAATTTGATGGGGTATGAAGACACCAGTGCCAAGGCGGAGCTGTCGTAGGCCAGATGGGGCTCAGCCGTGCAAACA
>OMJG01001736.1_pt1 | contig 11906 bp, 12 predicted proteins | sample 1646431 | NCBI WGS metagenome assembly OMJG01 (sample SAMN03771674, study PRJEB25209) | food metagenome | isolation source: Cotija cheese | place: Mexico:Jalisco,Michoacan | collected 2011-12-12 | reverse complement strand
GCAAGGTCCGCATGGAGGGGAAGGACTACGTGATGGCGGATGGGGATGTGGTCGAGTTCCGCAGCGGAAGTGCATCTAAGCGGTAGACTGGAGGCATGACCTCGACCGCCTCCGCCGACGACGCTCAGCCCGTTCGCGCCGCCATCTACCTGCGCATCAGCCAGGACCGCGAGATGGATGGTCTCGCGATCGAGCGCCAGCGCCAGGACTGCGAGGCAATGGCTCGGTCCCGTCGCTGGGAGGTCGTTGAGACCTACGTCGACCAGAGCAAGTCGGCCACGGACAAGACCAAGAAGCGGCCCTCCTATGACCGGATGGTCTCCGGCTACGAAGCGGGCCGGTTTTCCGCCATCGTCTGCTACGACCTCGACCGGCTGACGCGACAGCCCCGTCAGCTCGAAGACTGGATCGACCGGGCCGAGACCCGGGGACTGGCCCTGGTGACGGCCAACGGGGCCGCGGACCTGTCGACCGACGGCGGGCGCTTGTTCGCCCGCATCAAGGCCGCTGTCGCCAGGGGTGAGGTCGAGCGGAAGTCCGCGCGCCAGTCACGCGCGCACGTCCAGCGAGCCAGCGAAGGCCGAGTCCCGAAAGGCGTTAGGCCCCTGGGGTATGACGCCGACGGGGCTGTGGTCCGCAAGGAGGCGAAGGCTGTCCGGGCCATCTACGACGCCTTCGACCAGGGCGCTTCCTTACGGGGTATCGCCCGGGCACTGTCAGGAATCGAGGAGGAGGACGGCGACAAGGCCGATCAGGTCAAGGGCGTGCCGAAGTTGCCCAACCACTCCCGCACCCTGACGATCGAGCGCAACAAGAAGCGGGCCGCCAAGGACCTCCCGGCCAAGCCTGTCCCCGACGACCGGCCGTGGGCGGAGAGCACGGTCCTTGGCATCCTGCGCAACCCCCGCTACGCGGGCTACTCGGTCTACACCGACGTCAGGGACCGCCGGGCAACGGTGGCCGACAACCAGTCCCGGCTGGCCAACGGCGAACGACCACGCGGCAAGCGCAGGGACTGGCGAGAGTTCATCGTCAAGGGTGAGAACGGCCTGCCGGTCAAAGGCAAATGGAAGCCCCTCGTCTCGGAGGACCTGTGGCAGCGGGTGCAGCTCAAGCTCGATGACGACTCGCGGATTACCAACCGTGTCGGAACACACCGCCGCCACCTGGGCAGCGGTCTGTATGTGTGCGGCGTGTGCGGCTCCTTCGTGCGGGGCTGGTCGCGCGGATATCGCTGCAAGCAGGCCTGTATGAGCCGCACCGGTGACCCCATCGACGAGCTGGTACGCGGCGTCATCGCGGAGCGACTCCGCCAGCCCGATGCGCTTCGCTCCGTCGCGGCCACTGACTCGCCCCGGCTCACAGGTCTGCAAGCCGAGATCGACGAGCAGCGCAGACGGATCGCGCGCGCAGAGCACGACTATGACGCCGGTCTGCTCGAAGCAGCCGACCTCAAGCGCAACCGCACCCGCGCCAAGGAGGCCATCGCCCGGCTGGAGGCCGAGATCAAGACCCTGCCGCGTGGCACCGTGAACGTGCCGATCCTGGGCAGCGACGACCCAGCACAGGCGTTCCTCGACGCAGACCTCAACGTCCAGCGCGCCACCATCGAAGCCCTGGCACGCGTCACGCTCCAGCCGCAGAGGCGCGGGCGGAAGAAGTTCAACCCCGCCAGCGTCGAGATCGACTTTGGCGGCGCCAACGAGAATCCTGTTGCGACGATCTAGACGCACCCACCACGGGTTCCGAGCCCGACTTTGTCAGTGGCCATCTATAGGCTTGAGTCACGGGCGGCAGGCGGCCCACCGAACTTATCAGGAGGCACATCATGACCAAGACCATCTTCATCGCGTTCGCCATCGAGGACGAGCGCCAGCGCGACTTCCTCAAGGGGCAGTCGCTGCACCCGCGCTCGCCCTACGAGTTCGTCGACATGTCCGTCAAAGAGCCCTACCAGTCGGAGTGGAAGGAGAAGGTGCGCACGCGCATCAAGCGATCGCACGGCGTGATCGTCCTGGTCAGCAAGAACTCGCTCACCTCCACCGGCCAGAAGTGGGAGATTCAGTGCGCTAAGGAAGAGGGCAAGCCGATCCGGGGTATCTGGGCGTACAGCAGCGACCGCACCAATCTGTCGGGCGTCACCACGTACCCCTGGACCGACGCAAACATCGCCGCGTTCATCGACTCCCTGTGACCATGCACAAAGCCCTCATCGTCGGCATCGACCACTACGAGAAGATCGGCTCACTGCGGGGTGCGGTAAACGACGCACACAGCGTCAAGAACATCCTCTCACGCCACGCAGACGGCACTGTGAACTTTGTGCAGCCCAAGTTAATGGCAGCCGCTGGGCCGGAGACCGCCATCTCCCGCACCGAACTCCGGGAGGCGGTGGAGGAACTGTTCCGTGACAACGCAGATATCTCGCTCTTCTATTTCTCGGGCCACGGCTACATCGACAGCGTCGGCGGCTTCCTATGTGCCAGCGACTGCGAGAGCGGCCACGATGGCCTCGCGCTCAGCGAGGTCATGACATTCGCCAGCAAGTCCCCGTCCAAGAACAAGATCATCATCTTGGATTGCTGCCACGGCGGCGTCGCGGGCGACAGCTCGACCTCACCCTCGGTCGCTGAGATCAAGGACGGGGTGACAATCCTGACGGCGTCAACTGCTGACCAGTACGCCATGGAGTCCGGCGGGTCGGGAGTGTTCACCAACCTTCTGGTGGATGCGCTGAACGGTGCAGCGGCCAACCTTGTTGGTGAAATTACGCCCGGCAGCGTCTACGCACACATCGACCAGTCCCTGGGCCCCTGGAACCAGCGACCTGTCTTCAAGACGAACGTCGAGCGGTTCGTCTCGTTGAGGAAGGCGGATGCGCCGATCCAGCTCTCGGACCTCCAGAAGCTCACAACCCTGTTCGAGCACCCGTCTACGCAGCTCCGCCTCGACCCATCTTACGAGCCGGAACGTAGTGGCGCGGAGCCCGACGGGACCCCACCGCCTGACTCGGCAAAGATCGCCGACTTCGCCGTGTTGCAGGATCTGATGAAGGTCAACCTCGTGCGACCTGTTGACGCACCGCACATGTGGCATGCAGCGATGCAGTCCAAGGCGTGCGAGCTGACGGTGTTGGGACAGCATTACTGGAATCTCGTAGACAAGGACCTCATCTGATGGACGTTGAGCGTGGAGCGAGTGAAGCCCTCGAACACTCCGACCTGATCGACCGGCTCGCCAGCATTGAGCACGAACGGTGGGCCCATTGGCAGCGCTATGTCCATGACCAGTGCGAGCGGCTTGAGGACGGCTCCCTGGTCATTCCCGCGGACTTGGTGGCCCGATGGGAGCACCAGATCGCGACGCCGTACATGGACCTCTCCGAGGCGGAGAAGGAGAGCGACCGAGACCAGGTCCGCCGCTACCTTCCCGTTATCGCTGAGGCCTGTGGCTCGCGATAGCGCCTCTCACGAGCTCTGTAGTAGTAACGGATAGCCTTGTCAGTTGAAGGACGAGGAGAAGGAAACGCATGGCGAACAGGAACCTGAACTCAGCGCGCTGGGGGGCCAACGACGAGTACTACACCGTGTGGGCGTCAGTCGAACGCGAGATGAATACCTACCTAGAGTATGACCCTGACGTGTTCCGAGGCAAGGTCATCCTGCTGCCCTGCGACGATCCCGAGTGGTCGAACTTCACCAAGTTCTTCGCCCTTCACTTCACCGACTTCGGTCTCAAGAAGCTGATCTCCACGTCCTACGCACCCAACAGCAACGCCGGGGCTGCCTTCTATACTCCCACGCTGTTCGAGACCGAGGACCCCGGGTACGACGAGGACAAGTCTTTGGAGCGCGGGCGAGTGTTCACCCTAACTCCCGAGGACGTCTCCGGTGACGGACGCGTCGACATCGACGACCTAAAGTGGGCGTACCTCGACGGCGACGGCGACTTCCGCTCGGCCGAGGTCACCGCACTGCGCAACGAGGCCGACATGGTCATCACCAACCCTCCGTTCAGTCTTTTCAGAGCCTTCGTCGACTGGCTCATGGCCGGTGGCGTCGAGTTCTCAGTTATCGGCAGCAGCAACGCCATCACATATCGCGAGATTTTCCCGCTCATTCGCGAGAACTGCCTCTGGAAGGGGGCGACAGGCAACAGCAGCGACATGGTCTTCGGGATACCGAAGGGCGCACCCGTTAAGGCGGCGGACCGAGAGAAGGCCGAGCGACTCGGGTACCCCTCCGACGGTCATCAGGACTACACGCGACTCGGGAACTCGTGCTGGTTCACCAACATCGAGCACGGCCGTCGTCACGAACCCCTCCAGTTGATGAGCTTGGCCGATAACTTGAAGTTCAGCCGGCACGAGGGTGTGCGGGGCAAAGGTTATACCCGCTACGACAACTTCGATGCCATCGAGATCCCCTTTGTGGACGCGATTCCCGCCGACTACGACGGTGTCATGGGTGTCCCGATATCGTTCCTCGACAAGCACAACCCGGAGCAGTATGAGCTGATCGGAATGAGCGCCTATGGTCAAGTGCCCGCCGAGGTGAAGATCGCGTACAAGGAAGGCCATCACCGGCCCTACGTCAACGACGTTGCCAAGTACCAGCGCGTGCTTATCCGGAAGAAGGACTGACCCATGGATACCGACCTCCAGCAGTACACGGTGGCCGAGGTCACCAAAGGCTTCGTCTACAACGAGCTCGAAGGCAAGGGCTTGTTCGGCCTCAACGGCGACCTGGTCATCCAGCCCGAGTACCAGCGCCACTATATCTACGGCGACGGCAAGAAAGATGTTGCCGTCATCGACTCCCTCCTCAAGGGCTACCCGTTGGGTCTGATCTACTTCGTCGACAACGGGGTTGCCGACGGCCCGCGTCTGGAGGTGCTCGACGGCCAGCAACGCATCACCAGCGTCGGGCGTTTCGTCACCGGCAAGTTCGCTATCGTCCGCGACGGTCGCGAGCAGACGTTCTCCTCGCTCGACCCAGCCTTGCAGAAGAAGATCACAGACAGCCAACTGCTGATCTACGTGTGCTCGGGCACAGAGACTGAGATCAAGGAGTGGTTCCAGACGATCAACATCGCCGGAGTGCCACTCAACAAGCAGGAGCTGCGCAACGCGATCTACTCCGGCCCGTTCGTCACCGCCGCCAAGGCCGAGTTCTCGAACTCCCAGAACGCTCTCCAGCAGAAGTGGGCCCACTTCGTCAAGGGAGACCCTAAGCGACAGGAGGTGCTTGAAGTCGCCCTTGAATGGGTCGCCAGCTCGAAAGACCAGAGCATCGACGGCTACATGGCGGCCCACCGCCAGGACTCCGGGATCAATGAGCTGAAGTCGTACTTCACCACGGTGATCGACTGGATCGACGCAGTGTTCATCGCCCCACCGGACAAGGCCATGCGCGGCCTCGACTGGGGTGCGCTCTACGAGACCTACCACCACAAGTCCTACAAGACCGACGAGATCGACGCCAATCTCGAGGAGCTGCTCGCCGACCCGGCCGTGAAGAACCCCAAGGGCATCTACGAGTACTTGCTCGGCGGCAAGGAAGACACTCGTCTGCTTGACGTGCGCCTCTTCGAGCCTTCCACGAAGAAGCAGGCTTACGCCCAGCAGACCAAGAAGGCCCAGGCCGCTGGTGTCTCGAACTGCCCGTTGTGCGCACAGGGGAGCAACGCCAACAAGACGCGCATCTACAAGCAGACGGAGATGGAGGCCGATCACGTCGCGGCCTGGTCCCGAGGCGGCGACACCAGCCTGGCCAACTGCGAGATGCTCTGTGTGCCCCACAACCGAAGCAAGGGCAACCGCTGAGAACACGGAGGTCTCTATGCCTATGGTCATTACGCTCGGCGGCGAGACCATCGACATCGATGTCGAGGTGTTCGAGTTACTCTTCGACAACTCGTCGGTCCGCAGTTACAAGGGCTATACGGCCGCAATGGAAACCGGAGAAATTGCGTTCAGCGAGCTCCTGAAACTCGCGCGTAAGGCCGACATTCCCTACCCGCTGTTCTTCGCGCCGAAGCCTGTCGCCGCAGCACAGGTCGAGCTCAAGACCCAGAAGCTGCTCCAAGGTGTCAAGAAGGGGACCTATTCACTCAACTCGCGAGCCGCCGTCGACCTGGCTGACATCGAACTTATCGTGAAGGACCTGACGCGGAAGCAGGAACTTGTCAAGAAGTTCGATCCGTCATTGGGGCGCAATCCAATAGTCGGGATGCTCAAGAAGTCCAGGGGGTCACCCCAGCGTGACGCGCACGCACTCTTGTCCGCCCTGGGGCTCACGACGGCCACCATTCACGCGGCGAGGTCCAAGGAAGCGGCAGTGGAACTTCTGATCACTCATCTCGAAGCTGCCCACATCCTGGTCTCCCGTAGCGTCAACGGTTTCATGCCCCAGACTTTGAGCAAAGCTAAATTCAGTGGGCTTACCGTCAAGGATGCCAAGGTGCCGTACGTCTTCCTGACAGGAGGGTCCCACGGCGAAGCGGAAGAACCCGCAGGGCGTCAGGTCTTCACACTTTCGTTACTCGCTGTTCTCGTGGCTCGACGAGTATTTATGCCAGTCACCATGGATGCGCGGTCCATCACGGCGACTCCACGACAGGAATACAGCATCGTTGCTGAGATGCTGATGCCCAGCCCTTTGCTCCGCGCCGCGTCGCTGTCGTCGCTGGATGAAATCACCGAGGTGGGCGAGAAGTTCAAAGTGACGCCTAGCGCGATCGTTGTTCGAGCCGCTCACCTCAACATTCTCGACAGAGACACTGCCAACTATCTACTCGCCGAGCTCGGGAAAGCGTTCGCTTCGCGTCCCAAGAGGGAAGCCCGGAGTCCGAAACCGGTCAACGCGGTCCGCAAGTACAACGGACGTGAGTTCTCTGTCCGCATGCTCGATGCCCTCGACAGCGATCGACTCACTCCCAGAGAGTTCTGTCAGGTCGCTTGCGCCAACAAGATCAAAATCACCGACATCCCGGAGTTTCGGAGCGCGCTCACGTGAACGAACGATGGTATCTCGTTGACAACAACGTCCTTTCGAAGCTCACTCCCGCGCAACGTGCCAGCGAGTTCTTCAGTGAGAACTGTCGTGTTTCGAGCGAGGTGCTCTACGAGGCTCGTGCCTACGTGGAGGAGTCGGTAGCAGACGCGGTGTTGCCGACGACGGCAGCGGTATTGCGGCGCTTGAAGGAGGTCATGTCGGCAGTCGACCCAGGCGACACCACTCTGGTTGACCTCTACGCGAACAAGGGCGCGGCAGACCCCGTCATGATCGCATCCGCGCTGGAGGAGCAGGCGCACGAGAACGCGACCCTCTTCCCCAGCACATGGGTGATCGTCACCGACGATAAGGCAGTCGCATCCACCGCGCGTCGTGTTGGGTTGAAGGTGATGTTGTCTCCCGAGTTCCAGGCGCAGTTCCCTTCCAGGTAGCGCGGCAGAGTCGCACCGCTGCCGTCTGAGTACCTGGGGTGAACGTGGGCCCGCCGTGGGCGGACCCGGGAGGTCTTCTGAGAGCGGTTGATGCGGCGTAAGCGCGTCATTTCATCAGAGCCTGACTGCCTGTCGCGTTCGCCGCTCTCCTCGACCTGAGGAGGAGATCCATGGCTACGAACACCTTGGACAGCACGCCGCGAGTGTGGGTCGGCTGCCTGCACTGCTACAACTCCGGACGCCTCGTCGGCGAGTGGTTCGACGCCGTCGATGCGGACGAGGTCACCCTGACTGACGTGCACCGGGGCGCGGGCGGTAGCCGCGGCGGTTGCGAGGAGCTGTGGTGCTTCGACCATGAGAACCTGCCTGTGCGCGGCGAGATGAGCCCGCACGAGGCGGCCGAGTGGGGCAGCTCCCTGACATCGGTCCCGGAGCACCAGCGTGAGGCGTTGTGCGCGTGGGTGAGGAGCGGTGACTACGTGGCTGAGGGCACGGGTGACCTGCCGAGCATCCCGGACTTCGAGGACCGTTACTGCGGCGAGTGGGAGTCGTTCCGCGACTACGCGGAGGAACTGGCCGACGGTACGGGCCTGTTGTCGGGCGTTCCGGACGATGTGGCTCGGTACTTCGACTGGTCGGCGTGGACCCGTGACCTCGCGTTCGACTACACGGTCGAGGACGCGCCGGGTGGCGGCGTGTTCGTCTTCCGCAACCTGTGACTGGAAGGAGGTGCCCTGATGACTGATGACCAGTGGGAGCTGCGCGTGTGCGTGCAGTGCGACATGCCCAGAATCGCCAAGCGCGTGCTCGACACGGCCGAGGACATGAGCGTGAGCCGGGTCTACTACTGCCCGGAGCACGGACCGCTGTCGATCGCGGTCGTGGTCGACATGCGCGCTATCCGAGCCCGACGGAAGGGAGACGTATGAGTGCAGAGTCCAACGCGAGCAGCCATGCCCTGGCGTTCAGCTGGTGGCGGGCTGCTCTGAGCTTTCTGACGAGGAGGCGCGCCTGCACGACCTGCTGGTGGGCCGCCCCCTTCATTCGGTCCGGTCGCTGTGCGAGTCGTCGGTTTCCGATTGATGGGTGCATTGCCGAGCGTAGTCGACGGGTGCGAGGTAGCCGAGCGATGAATGCCGGCGGTCGTGGTTGTATTCGGTCTTCCAGTCGCCGATCACGACCTGGGCGTGGAGCAGCGAGTAGAAGCTGTTGATGTTCAGGCACTCGTCGCGGAGCCTGCTCTCGGCATCCTCGCCTTCACTTCGGCGAGGTCACCCGTGGCCAGGCCTCTCGCCCTCGCTGCGCCACCGGCGACATCCTCCGCTTCGCGAGGTCACCATGGACGAGCCCCTCGCTGGGCGACGCGTGCGTCCCGTCATGGCCTGAGACCTCACATCACCGACGGGGCCCTGCCGAGAGACGATCCTCACGGCAGGGCCCCGTTACGGTGCTTGGGCGCGAGCGGCCGGGTGCGCCTCGGGGGTCAGGCGTCGTCCCGCCCGGCGGCGCGGTGGACGAACTCGATGAGGGAGTTCTCCATCTCGGCACGGGTCTCGGGCTCGTTGTGAACCTCGTGGCGGACGTCGGGGTAGATGTGGAGTTCGACGTCGTGGCCCTTCTCCTCCAGGCGCCGGGCGACCTCGCGCGCACCCTCGCCGTAGTTGGTCACCGGGTCCTCCGCGCCCGCGAAGATCGCGACGGGAACCTGCGGAAGGCGGTCGAAGAAGTCGTCGCCGTTGGCCTGGTCGTACACGTCGACGAAGCCCTGCAGGAACCGGTTGCTCAAGGGGGCGCCGAAGTTGTTGAAGGGGTCGCGGCCGTGATCACGGACGACGTCCGCGTTGCGCGCCACCCAGTCCGTCGGGCCGAAGTCCGGGCCGAGGCGGTCGTAGAAGCCGTCGAACAGCTGGCCCACCAACGCATCCGCAGCGGGGGCGGAACCGTCGGCCGCCACGGCAGCCTTCAGGGCCTCGCGATCCAGCGTCGACTCGACACCGCGCATGCCCACGGCGATACCGCCCAGCGCGAGCCCGTCGACCTCGACACCCGGCTGCAGCACCAGCGCCCGCGCGATCATCGACCCCAGGCTGTGGCCGAACACCACGTACGGCAGGTCGGGGAACAGCTCCTTGGCCTTCCGGTACAGCGTCACCTCGTCCTGCACGATGACCGTCGCCGACTCGTCACCGGCGTCACCCCACGTCCCCGACTGCATCGCCGTCCGACCGTGACCCGCGTGATCGTCCGCGACCACGACGAACCCCGCATCCACCAGCGCGGCCGTCATGTGCAGGTACCGGCGGGAGTGCTCGCCGAGACCGTGGATGAGCTGGACCACCGCCACCGGCGTGACCGCCGGTTCGTACACCCAGGCCTGGATGGTGTCGGTGCCGTTGTGCGACGTGAACTCGAGTTCGCGCAGAGCCATGCTGACCTCCTCGTCTTGCCCCTCGGGCGGGGAGCCCGACGGTATGACCCTACCGTACCTGCCGACAACGGGATGTCCGGCCCCCGACCTCCGTCGCCCACTCGCGGAACTCCCTGTCGCGGGCGCTGAGAGCGGCAGGTACGCGCCCAGCCCGTCCCGAGAGCCGCGTGACCGGGTCCGGACCCGGCGGCCCGGCAGGGTCACCGCCGGTGGGGGGGGGCCGCGTCCCGCCCGGATCATGCCTGCCGGCCCGCCCCGTGGCACTTCGGACGCTCTGTGCCGGCGCCGGGCGTGCCCGTCCACGCCCGGACGGCCCGCAGAACGTGGACCAGGCCTCGGCATCGCGGCTAAGGAAGGTGAGGCCGGGGTCGATCAGACAGGTGACACGGGACATCACATGGAGAAACGGCGTCCCCGCTCCGGTGCTGCGTGTACCCGACGACGGCCCCCCGGCCGACGAGCCCGGCACCGACGACCTCGGTCCCGGCGATCACGCCGCGGCCCACGTCGCCCGCGACTACGGTGCCCGCGCCGACGACGCGCCCCACGACCACGCCCACCACGCGCCCGACGACCCGTCCGAGCGTCCCCGCAGTGAAGGCGGTGCAGCGCACCTTCCAGGTGGACCGGTACATGCCCAAGACCGCGGCTCAGGCCCGGGTCGTGGCGCGCCTCGACGGCGACGGCGTGCTGCGTTACCGCGAGGACCGCGCCCTCTGGGGCGCGAACAACTGGCAGTTCGTGACGGTGCGGGTGCCCGCCGACGCGAGCAAGGCGCAGGTCATGGCCGTGATCAACGCCAAGACGTCCTCGCGTGTGGGTGACGTGCACACCGGTTCGCGCCTGCGTTCCATCACGCGTGGTCGCTCGGTGACGATCGCGTGGGAGCTCGGCAAGGGCGCCCGCCCCACCTCCGCCTGGGGTGCGATCAAGTCCGTCAACCAGATGTTCTTCGCCCGCTCCTGAGCGACCGCAGGTGGGCGTGGCCATCACCACCACGCCCACCTGTGGCGGGCCTGCATCGCCGAGCCCGGCCGAGCGACGCGTCACCCTTGCGAGGGTGGCGCCGTCGCCGCATGTCGGCTCCGCCCCTCGGGGGTGAGTCCGGGACCGGCGCCCTCATGGGTCGAATCACTCGGCCCGGCCATCGAATTCGGCGGCAGCCTCTCGGTGATCCTGGGACCCGCGCGGTGTTGCGGGGCGGCCTGGCACCTCTTCTCCGCGTCGTGCAGCAGCGTCCCTTCGCGTGAGAACACTGTGAACGTTCCCCGAGATGCCGGGGAAGGCTGGGCCGCCCCCTTCATTCGGTCCGGTCGCTGTGCGAGTCGTCGGTTTCCGATTGATGGGTGCATTGCCGAGCGTAGTCGACGGGTGCGAGGTAGCCGAGCGATGAATGCCGGCGGTCGTGGTTGTATTCGGTCTTCCAGTCGCCGATCACGACCTGGGCGTGGAGCAGCGAGTAGAAGCTGTTGATGTTCAGGCACTCGTCGCGGAGCCTGCTGTTGAACGACTCGACGTACCCGTTGTGCCAGGGCGAGCCGGGCGGGATGTAGAACAGGCCGGTGTGGGTGCCGGCCCAGTCGGCCATCGCGTCGCTGATGAACTCGGGGCCGTTGTCGGATCGGAGCACCGCGGGGGCGCCGCGGACGGCGACGAGGTCCTCGAGGTGGGCGGTGAGCCGGTCCGCGGTGATCGACCGTTCGACGAGCCCGCCGATGCACTCGCGGGTGTGCTCGTCGACGATGGAGCAGATCTTGATCGGACGGCCCTGCTCGTCCGCGTCGAACTGGAAGTCCACCGCCCACACGAGGTTCGGTGCGACCGCTGCCGGGGCGTCGACGGTCGAAGACCCAACGCGTTTGCGGCGACGCCGCTGCGGGACGCGCAGCCCTTCCTCGCGCCAGAGCCGTTGGATCTTCTTGTGGTTCACGACCCACCCCTCGCCGCGGGCATCGTGGTAGGCCCTGCGGTATCCCGGCTCTTCACGAACGAGGGTGTAGCGCGGGTCTGAACCCTCCGGCTTCGAGCAGC
>OMJG01001735.1_pt1 | contig 11916 bp, 7 predicted proteins | sample 1646431 | NCBI WGS metagenome assembly OMJG01 (sample SAMN03771674, study PRJEB25209) | food metagenome | isolation source: Cotija cheese | place: Mexico:Jalisco,Michoacan | collected 2011-12-12 | reverse complement strand
GGCCGGGCTGAGCCTGCTGCGGGAACTGACCCTGCTGTTGGCCGTAGCCGGGCTGAGCCTGACCCTGCGGCTGGCCATAGCCGGTCACCTGCGGAGCGTTGGGCTGCGCGTCCTGGGCGGGCTGACCCGCGTTCGGAGGCAGCGCTGGCCCGGTGACGTTGAGACCGAGGGCCGCGGCGGCCTGTCCGCCTCCTCCGGCCTGACGGAAGCGCGGGGTCTCGTTGACGTAGACGCCCTGGATGCCGGTGCCGTTGTTGCCGTTGTTGGTGGCGAAGGTGTTCAGATGCAGAACCACCTCCAGTCCGGTGTCCAGGTCGGTGGGCTGACCCTCGTTGACCAGAGCGAACTCCTGGTAGGAGTTGGGGACCGGGTTGCCGGCCTCATCGGTCATGGGCTTGTACACACGCGGGAGGTACTTGCCGCTGGAGGTGATGTTGAAGCTCAGCGCGCCGGTGTCCTGGTCGGCCTTGGCGACGTAGCGCTCCTCCTGGAGGAACCGCTCGAACTGGATCACGGCCGAACCGTCGGGCGACTGGGTCGGGATGACCTCGGCGTTCTTGATCGTCACCTCGGTGTAGGGGTTGTCCGAAGGGTAGCGCGAGCGCTGGTTGCGCTGGTCGAGCTCAGCGCCGGAGATGAAGGAGCACAGTCGCGAGAAGGACAGGTTGCCCTTGACGAACGCCTCCTGGTTGGGGGCGAGGTCGCGTGCGGAGGCGATCTGGCGCTCCGGGTTGGGCGTGCCGTTGATCTTCTTGGGGTAGGTCTTGCCCGGTTCGGTGGGGTGGTACAGGTTCATGCGGACGTCCGCCTCTCGTGGTTGAATAGTGACCATGGTCGCCTTCGAGTATACTCGTGATCAGGTAATCTCGAAAGGTTTGACGATAAAGTCCGTGGACTTCCCGATGGTTGGGTAGGATTGATGTGAAGTGTGGTACGGCTGTGAGGCCTCCTCATCTCGACGGATGAGATGATCGACGAAAGGAATCATGATGGGAACACGTAGGACCAGCTCTCCCGGGCGGGAGAACATCGTTGCCGGAGCCACCTTCGGGGTGCTCGCGGCCGCGGCTCTGAGTGCAGGCGCGTGGTCGCTGAGCAACCTGAGCGACTATCATTCGGCTGCCCTGGTGGCCGAATCCGAGCAGCGAGCAGCTGAGGAGGCCGCCGAGCGCGCCGACCAGAACTCCGATCCGAACGATCCCGACGGGGGCTCGGCCCCCGTCGAGAACGACGAATCCAGCACCTCCCCCGACGGTCCCACCGAAGGCCCCGATGACTCGGATACCTCTGGTGACTCGAGTGCCTCCGACGATGCCGATGAGCGAGGAGACGACTCGAAGTCCTCATCCGAGGACAAGGACTCGAAGTCGTCGTCCAAGGAGAAGTCCTCCTCGGATGAGAAGTCCTCCGACTCGGACGACGAGGAGACGGTGCCGGCCGATACGGTGTGGCACGTCGAGGCAGGCGATACGCTCGCCTCCATCTCCGCCGAGACCGGCGTGAGCGTGGATGCGCTCGTCGAGCACAACTCGATCGCGAACCCGAATCTGATCTACGCCGGCTCCGCACTGCGTGTGCCCGCTGTCTGATCAGCTGAGAACACAGAGCCCCTCGTCGAACGGATCGACGAGGGGCTCTCGTGTGTTCGCGGGTGCTCGATCACAGACCCTTGCTTTCGACGATGCGCTCGATGAAGTCGTCAGCCGCGGCGAAGAGCTCGGCCTTCGACCCGTCGTTGAGCAGAGTCACCGTGGGTGAGAGCTGGGACGAGTGACGCTCGGAGACATGCTCGGGGTCTCGAACATCGCGATGACGTGCGCGCTCGATGCCGATGAGGACACCGTCGTGACCGAAAGGTCTCTCGTCGGTGACCCATTCGGCCTCGTGAGGTATGCACACATCGGAGACGACGACCGGCTGGTTAGTCGCTGCGATGGTCTGGTCGATGAACTTCGTCCAGTGCTCGGGTCCGTGAGACATCCAGCCGGCCTCCGAGCCGAAGCGCTGCAGCAGTGAGCCGACGTGAGCGATTCTCTTCGCACCCTCCCACCCGCGCTCTTTGATGAGCACGGACAAGGGGGTGAAGGCCACCGTCTCGTTGTCGGAGACGATGGCCGATGCCGGCTGCAGGCGTCTCTCGCGGGTCGAGGAGAGGTCGATGCTCACGAGAGGATCGAGCGTGAGCAGGTCCTCCTTGAGACGGTCGCCCAGAGCCACGACGACGAAGCCGCGTGCGGCGAAATGCCGGGCCAGGGTGGTCTTGCCGGATCGTGCGGGACCACACAGGCCGATGACCAGGGGTGCACTCACGAGAACATCCTTTCGATGGACTTCAGATCCTTGAGGGTCATGGGCCCGCAGGCATCCTCGTAGAGCGCGAGGCCGGCGATGAGATGTCGCGAGCTCAGACCCTGGTTGTCGGGGTTGAAGCGCGCTCCTGTGTGCAGGCGTGCGGAGACGAGGATCGCGGTGACGACCTCGTCGTAGGGGTGACCCTGGGTCTTGACGAACCAGTGAGCGTAAGGCTCTCTGTCGGGCTTGGGAGGTCGGAGGAAGAGGTTCTCGCAGGACAGTCCTGCTGAGAAGTCGCCGTTGATGACGATCTCGTCGGCGGTGAGCACCGGCTGGCCGGACCCGTTGTGGCCTCGCGTGACGATGTCTCGCCGCGCTGCCTGGGTGATGAGCTTCTTGGCGTCGGCGAGCACCTCATCGGTCAGGGAGTCGATGCAGTAGTAGTTGGTGTAACCCATGTGGATCTCCTTCGGATGGTTCACTGAGGTGGTTGGGGTCGATGGTCTTGGTAGAGATGGGCGACGTCGTCCTCCACACCATCGAGGGCATGGGAGACGGTCTTGGACTTCACCAGACGCGCCTTCGACTTCGCCGGGTTCTTCGGGGGTGTCCCGAACGAGGCCATGGCCTCGGCGGCCGGCCCCCATCCCTGCTGATGGTCGAGGTTGAAGCGAGCAACGAAGTCGAGCTGGCGATCGACCTTGTCCTGGATGAGCGCAGGGATCTGCGCATCGAAGGTGGCCGCGGCCGTGAGGTATGCGATGATGACTCGGCGCAGCTGACCCGGACGGTCGAGACGACCGTTGAGCTGGGTCCAGTCCGTTGATGAGTCAGGCAGCGCATACCAGATCACGTGACGTCCGCCGAACTGGATGTTCAGACCCGGTCCGGCCGAGCGAGGGTGAAGCAGCATGATGGGGATCTTCCCGTCGTTCCAGTCCTGCTTCTCCTTTCGTGATCCACCGAAGATGTGGACCTGATGCCCACGGTCCTCGAGCTCGGCTTTGATCAACGAGCGCTCGGACTTGTGGCGATAGGCGATGACGGCCGGGGTGTCGACGAACTCGTCGAGATACCACTCCAGCGCGTCGATCTTGTGCATGTGGGTGACGATGAACTCCCGCGTCCCCTTCCGTGAGATTCGACGGGGTTCGTCGAGATCCTCGGAGTCGAGGTCCAGATCATCGAGGTCTTCGACGTCATCGCTGTAAAGCGTCCCCGAGGCCATCTGCAGAAGCTTCCCACGCAGGATCGCTGCGTTGTCGGCGACGATCGCCTTGGCCGAGGCCAGCGCTTGGGCAGGGGCGTAGTCCTGGTAGGCGATGTTGCCATCGCCGACCGGACGTGCGGTGATCTCGTCGCCGACGAGCTCGAGGACCTTCTCGCGCTTGAAGGAGCGGTAGCTCTCAAGCGTGTCAGGATCCAGATTCACCCGGATCGGCTGAGTGACGGCCTCAGGCCGGTTGACCTCATGGTTGACGACGTTCATCACCAGGTGGGAGACACGTTGAGCGATCTCAGGGATCATCACCTCAGGGTCACGCAGACGGAAGTCGATCGGAATCCCGGTCGCGGTGGTGTGCGTTGACTCGAAGTAGCGGTTCATGAACTCGGTGTGGCTCTTGCCCAGAGCGACCCCGCCGTCGAGCAGAGCCATCTGGGCCCACAGATCGGTGAAGCCCTGGGGCATCGGCGTGCCGGTGAGCTCGTAGATGCGTTCGATCTGCGGACGCACCCGCATCAGCTGCTTGAACACGACCGAGTCGTGGCCCTTGATCGTGTGAGCCTCGTCGATGATCACCGTCGGGAAGGGCCACACGGTCTCATAGAGACCGCCTTGGGGCCCTGTGCGACGCGGAAGCTGATCGACGAGGTCGGCGACGAGGTCGGTGTTGATGAAGTACATCGTCGGCGGATCGGTGAACGTCTCCCGGATGCGCTGGATCCGTTCGTCGCGGGTGAGCTTGCGATCATTGCTATCGAAGATGAGCGAGCGGTAACGGATGGGTACCTCGAACTTCTCGATCTCGTCGATCCATCCGGAGCGGGCGATGTGCTTCGGTGCCACGATGAGGATGTGCCCGACCGGCTGGATGTGCATGAGCGCCTTCAGCGTGGCCGAGGATTTCATCCCGCCGACGTCGACCCAGATGGCCTGGGCTAGATTGGTGACCATGCGCTCGACCATGATCTCCTGGTGAGCGGTGAGCTTGATCTTCGACTTCACGTCGAGCACAGTGATCCTCCTGTCGTCTCGTGGGTGAGGTGGGGTCTTCAGATGATGGTGTCCCCGGCCACGGAGATGAGGAACTGCCCGACTGCTGCAGGGGCGTGCACGAGACCGCGATCAAGGCGGCGTTCGGCCAGATCCTTGGGCAGATCGGGGCGGTTTCCCGAGCGTGCGGCGACCGGCTGACCGGTGACCGAGTCGAAGACCAGACTCAGCGGCATCTGCGGGCCGAAGGTGTCCTTGATCCAGCTGATCATCTTCTCAGAGGCCTTGTCGTCCAGCTCTTCGACGTTGATCTCTTCGGTGACGTCATTGACCTTGCGGCTGTGCAGGGACCGCTTCATGCCGGTGCACTGGACACAGTCGTTCTTGGTCAGCAGAACGAGGGACAGGGGGTTTCCGGTCTCGGGGATCTCGGCCGAGAGCAGGGGGCTGATGGGCACGATGGCCTCCTTCATGGTTCTTCAGTAGATGGGGTCTGAGCAACGGAGCTGATGGGCTCTCGTGCTGCTATTTCTGCGATGAGGGCGTCCGCGTCGTCGATCGTGTCGGCGGCCTTGGCTCGAGTCACGATCCGGTTCTCGACAGGTCCTTCTCGGCGTCCCATTCAGGCCTTCTTCAAGGGAGCGTTGCGCCAGTTGGCGTCGAAGTGCTCGACGACCGAGCGGGCGTAGTAGTCCAGGTCGAGTGATTCGACAATCACGTCGATCTCAGCCTGGGTCAGGCAGAACAGATCACGATTGTCGATGATGATCGGCTGGGTCGCCGGCAGCGAGGTCACGACCTCGAGCTTGACGTCCCGATCGAAAGGCACGATCCGGTCGAACGACCCGGTCTGGGTCGAGTAGATCCCGATCTCGTTGAGCGCGAAGACCTTCTCGGCCAGCGGGTCGATGACCCGGACCGGTTGATGCTTCTCCTGCCGACGTTCGCGCTCCTTGGCGCCGACGGACTTGCCCACGGCTCGCATCGTGCCGATCGCACCGGGTGAACCGGGCTTCACGGCGAAGATGCGGTTGATGTGCTGGATGGCCGAAGGCTCTTCCAGGACCAGGCCCTGGTCGGGGTGATCCGGGTCGATGAACGGGAATGCCGCCGGGTAGGAGTACGACGAGCGCGCTGAGGCCAGCACGTTCTGGAAGAACAGCAGGCTCTCAGGAGTGCGCTCAGAGGCCTTGGCGGCCACCAGCTCGGCGATGAAGTCCGCGTCACAGGCCTGGTCGATCGTGATCGGTGCACGTCCTGCAGGGGTCTCCTGCGTGTCCGCGACGATCCTGCGCAGGTAACGCGCGAGCGCCCAGTCGGAGATGACGGGGTGGTTGAGACGCTTGTCCACCCGCGGCCCCTTGTGAGCGGCCAACGAGGCACCGCCGGCACCGACGATGCGCAGGCGCTCCTCCAAAGGGAGTGAGGAATCCTGCTCATCATCGACGTCGAGCTCGAGCCGGTTGTTCGAGTCCTTGGACGCGATGAACAGGGACTCAGGCTCGATCTCGACACCGATGCGCTCGGACTCGGTGGCGAGGATGGCGTTGTTGACGTCGGCTTCCATGACCGAGTAGATGCCGTCGGTGTTCGTCGACGGGATCAGGGCATGGATGCCATCGGCACCGAACGTCTGCGCCTGTCCGATCCACCAGGTGAACAGCTGTCCGATGATCCGCATCGAAATGATGCGGTTGTTCATCCGGATCGAGGTGTCGTAGGCGGTGTCGCCGGCACCCGAGGCTGAGTTGAGGATCAGCTTCGTGCCGTTGCGCAGCAGATTCCAGCGTGCAGCGGTCTCTTCGTCACCGTTGCGATCAGCCTCCTTCTTCAGAACGTTGTAGCGGTCCTTGTCGGCCAGGATCTGGGCGTAGAGGTCCTCACCGAGCTGCTCGTTGTGAAATGCCTGCATGTTGCGCAGCATGTTCGGGTAGTAGCTGGTGAAGTCCTCGTGGATGACCTCTCCGACGCTGGTGGCGCCGGCACGTGCGCCGTTGATGGCCTGGGGGAGGACGGCTCGAGAGCCGACGACCTCACCGGATTGCAGGGACATGCGGAGGTTCGGATCCGCGTCGGTGATCGATCCGGCGGCGATGCGCTCACGCACCGTCGGTGAGGGATCGACGACGAACGTCCCCTTGCCCTCCCGCGTGTCACGGCTGTACGTGAACGGCAGGGCGACGGCATCAGGGTCAAGGCCCGAGGCTCGCAGCACGGATCGCGGCAGGCAGGTAGCCAGATTGTCGACTGAGCGAGTTTGCCAGTCCTGAGGCAGTGCGGTCGCCCGCATCACCTCGATGGCCTCCGGGTCCTTCCAGGTCGGGGCCTTCAGCTGCTTCTTCTCGAGCACGTCGCCGCCGGCCAAGGTCAGTCGACCGGCCGAAACGTCCCACTTGCGAGCGGTCGGCCTGGCCGCCTGGAAGAAGTCCCAGGCGGAGTCGAAGAGCGACTGGGCCAGCTCGAGTGCGTCGCGCTGGGTCTCGTCGGTCTTGGAAGGCTTCTTCCACTTCGCAGTCGCCTGGGTTGCCCCGGTGACGACGTGACGACGGTCGATGTGGATGACGTCTCCGTCGTCGTCGGTGAGCTCGATGAGGTCGTGCTCACTGGCGGCCCGCTCGGCGAATGCCACGGGGGTCTCGAACAGGTGAGCGGCCACCCAGCGATGGACGACCGCCCGGCGCTGAGCGAGGTGACGAGCTTCGACGGCGTCGATGCGGTACTCGTCTCCGTGGATTCCTCCAGTGGAGAAGTTCACGTAGCACGACGTCGGCCGGCCATCAGGGAGGTAGTAGGGCACGAGCAGATGAGGCTCGGGCCTCTCCTTGAGTAGCATGGGCTCCAGTCCCGCGGGGGCTACCTTCGACGGCGTGTGTGCCATCTGCACACCGAAGTCCTCGATCCAGGCCTTCGAGTCGTTGAAGTTACGCCCGCGGATCGAGTCGTAGAACGCATAGACGTGCTCGATCTCTTCGAGAGCAGCCTCCTTTCGAGAAGCAGTTGCGGAGTCGTCATCCTCGGAGATCGTCATGCGGGAGCGGAAGAACCCGATGACCTCATCGAGGACATCGACGGGTTCGACGCCCTTCTCACGAGCGATCTCGGGATGCGGGTAGGTGAAGCTCACCGATTCCAGATCCGAGAGTCGCTCGTAGGGGCACAGGATCGCCGAGACGAACCGGGCCGAGGTGGTGTCGACCGTGGCTCGAGCGGCCTTGACGTGGTACGGGTCTTCGATGGGGGTGTAGGAGTTCTCGTCGGCACGGTCATAGACCGTGCCCGGGAACGTGCGCATGAGCGAGAGCTTGAGGTCGAACTGGGAGTTGTACTCGTCGAACTCGAACAGGCGCGCATTGAGGATGACATCGGAGAGGTTGTAGCTGCACAGCTCGTAGTAGTCCTCGATGCCGGACAGCTTCGCTCCGGGGCCGAGCTTGTTCGACTCCTGGACTTTGCGCCCGATGGTCACACCCTGACGCTTCAGGGCGATCATCTGGTTGGCCTCGTTGAGCTCGGACATGTCGACGTGACGTCCGGAGTCGATCATGGCTCGGCGTACCAGATTGGGCACGGAGTCCCAGTCGGCGTCCTTCTCGGTGATGAGGTTCGACTCCACCAGCATGCGGGGCATGCGGTTGATGAAGGCGTCGCTGAAGAGCTCGTCGCTGTAGCGACGCAGCAGTGACGTGTCGACCGGTGTGAAGACCCGCTCGTGAGAGGGGTCGGCCGGGTCTCCCCAGGGGCCCACCGCGCGGTTGGCCTCGTAGGCCAGGCACTGGAAGGCGTGGGAGATGTAGATGGCCATCATCGAGGTGTCGTAGTTCTTCGAGTTGTAGCCGACGAAGAACGGGTGCAGCTCGTTGGGGTCGTAGTCCTCGTGGACGTCGCAGACCGGACGGATGAACTCAGCCGGAAGACCAGAGACCTCGTAGCGGTTGGGTGCATCAGGACGCACGACCGACCAGGAACGCGTGCGCTCACGGCGATTGGACATGATCCAGGAGTCGGTGGGGGCGAAGGCGCCGAAGTAGTTCACCAGCGCCATGTTCCCCTCGACAGTGGCCAGATCGTAGTAGTCCACCGAGAAGTGACGCCCCGAACCATCCCAGTCGTGGATGGCGAGGTTCTCGTCCCAGAGTCGGCGAGCCAGCGTGTCAGGGTCGATGACCGCTCCGGAGAGCGGGTGTCCGCCGGCAGAGCGCACGGCCTTGGGGTTGAGCAGTCCGAAGATACGCACCTGTCGGGTCTTCGGTTCGAGGAAGGTCACCGTGAAGGCATCCTCGAGGCACTCGACGTCGTAGAACGACAGTCGTGCTCGGCTGTAGTCGGTGTCGGCGAAGACCGGCATGGGGCTACTCCTTCTTCGGTGTTGTGCCCTCGTCGATCACATGTGTCGGATCAGGCGATGGGGGTTCAGTAGTGGTCGTGGTGGGGTCGGCCGTGCCGTCCCCGCGCCGTGATCTCCCGGGGCCGTCCTCCTGGACGGTCCTTGGGCCGGATCCCATCGCCGGAGGCGATGGGTCAGGCCCTGTCAGGGCGTTCTGTACGGCGTCGTCTGCGGTGTGTGCCACCGGGGTCTGCTCAGACGGTGATTGCGTCATCTGAGACGATTCGGCATCGACCTGCGATGTCGAGGAGGGTTCTGAGACCGGTTCGGTGGCAACGGGCAGCGACACCGTGTGCGTGTGACTGATCACGGATCCGTTTCCGGCGTCGGGTTCGGTCGTCGAGGACGTCACACGCACGATTCCGGTGTAGACGTCCTTGAGATCGGGTATGAGGGCCTGCTGGGTCCCCCGCGGCGCCGAAGACGAGGTCCAGCCGCGCAGACCGAAAGTCTCGATCAGCGGCTCGCCGACGCGGATGCGACGGTTCGAGGAGTAGCGCTTGTTCGGCTCGGTGGTCCATTCGGGATCGTCCTCGATGATGCCGGTCAGGGCCTCGTCGAAGGCGCGCTTGGCCAAGGGTCGCCCGGAGGGGTGCTGCTCCTTGAACCAGGCCTTGAACAGGTCGTAGAGGAACCCCCAGGGCAGCAGATCCCACTGGAAGTAGTCACGGAACTCGAACCAGAACGCACGAACCGGATCGTTGAAGCGCTTGTACTCGTCGAGCATCTTCTGGCTGGACGCGGGTACGTCGAGGACGTAGTAGTCGTCCATGAAGCGCTTGTCCGGGGTACCGAGGACACGGGCGAGGACGTACTGGAGAACGTCCTCGCGCTGGAGGAAGTCGTCCTTGATGTAGCGCTTCTCGATACCGGTGAAGCACTTCTCGAAGGGGATGAAGATCTGCCTGCGGTAGAACGACTCCGAGCGGTCGGAGACCAGGGGCTTCTCGTTGAGGCACTGGACCATGAAGCCCCAGAACTGGAAGCTGATCGGATCCTTGTGCTTGCGGTCGACCATGAGGTAGTCGTGGGTGGTGATCGCCTTGAGATTCGCCGCCTTGTCGACGTAGGTGCCCACGTCGTTCTCGTCGGTGAGGATGGCTGTGGCCCCGGCCAGCTGCTGCAGGGAGAACTGCTCACCCATCTTCGCCAGCGGCAGGGATACGCACGAGCGCAGCCCGATGAGGTTACGCATCATCGCCACCAGCGTGCCCTTGCCGTTGTTGCCGCGGGTGGAGTAGAACCACGCCGACTTGTTCCAGGAGACGTAGGGGCGCAGGGTGGCGCCGACGATCTGCCAGAGCAGGTCGACGATCTCGGGGTCGTCGGAGAGCGAACGCATCCAGGACTCGACCGACCAGGTCTGGCCGCCACACACGGAGCCCTCGATGCAGTCGGTGCGGATGCAGCCGTCGACATGGGGCTCAGGGATGGCGACGTCGCGAGCGTCGGGGTTGTAGTGCATGGCCGCCTTACCGGTGATGACGATGTCCGGCGAGAAGGGCATGAGCCGCTTGGTGCGGTAGTCGAACAGACCGTTGCCCAGAGGCAGAAGGTCGGGGTCGATGGTGCGCTCGCGGCGAGGGGCCAGGGCGCGCACGCGGCCGACGACTTCCTTGACCGAGCGGTCGTTGAGGTCAGGGGCGTAGGCGCGGGCCAACGTGGCGATGTGGTCGACGTTGAGCTCGTAGAGACCGGCGTTCTCACCCGTGGTGCAGTAGACGCAGAGCATGTCTCGGTCGGCTGTCTGGCCGGGAGCGTAGATGTTGACCACGTGGTGGATCTCGGTGATGACCTGGGCGACAGCTGCCGGGGGCAGTGTCTCCGAGCGGGTCAGCGGCTTGAAACCGGCAGGCATCTTCGCGGTGACGACGTTGCCCTTGTCGTCGGTGGGCATCTCGGCGATCATCTCGATCTTCTCGCCGTCATCGAGATCGACGACATGGGTGATCTCGCCCTTGCGCTGCAGGATCTGCGTGTTGTCTTCGCCGATGATCTTGCGCAGCTTGTCCAGCCGCACGGTCCTGGCGAACGCGGCCACCCGTGAGTCCGTGGAGTACTTGCGGTAGAGCGCGTGGTCAGAGCGGATCTCATTGCCGAAGCCACCGGAGTAGGACACATCGACGATGATGCGTCCGGCGAGCTCGTCGAGAAGAAGCTCCTGGGCCTGCATGAGGTGGTCGTTGATGTACCCGAACAGGACGTTGGAGATGATCTGCTCGCACCCGTCGTAGATGGTGTTGCGCAGCAGCTCGGCGGTGAGCGCTTTGCTGGGCCGGGATCCGGCCGGCGGGGAGGGAACCACGGCACGACCCATCTTGATGAGCTGGTCGCGCAGGTCCTCCCAGGATCCGTCAGGGGAGAAGAAGCGGTCGATGGTGACCTTGATGATCATGGCCGCAGAGAGTTGCGTGATCGAGAAGTCGATGCCCGATCGGCGGACCGCGCTCGGCAGGTCGACGTCGTATTCGATGGGGCTGAGAGCCTGTGTCGGGGCTGATTGAGCCATGAGGTTCGAGTCCTGTCTGTGGGATCGGAGGGGCAGATGGTCTATTCGCGTGTGGTCTGTCTATATGATCGGAGGTAACCCCGATCAGGAAGTCTCGCGAACTTGGCATCAGCCAGGTTATCTCAAGAATGTGCGTTGAGCAACTCGAGCGCTTGGGGGTCGGTTCGCCGCGTACGGCTGTCGGTCCTGCGATTTAGCATCACCGTCAGGGATGTGCTACTGTTTCTGCAGGACAACGGCCGGGCGCCCGAGTCCGGTCCCATGAGAGCCCCTCGTGGGAGTGCCAGCACCTGTTTGGTGAATCTGAGCGGCGGTCACGCTGTGAGGGTTTGTCTTCGGATGGTCACGCGAGAACTTGGCGGTTTACGCGGCACTCCCCGAGGGGCTCTCTCACGTTCGCAGCGGGTTGAGCACAGCTCCCCATACGGACGTCTTGTCACCCCACGCACCTTAAGCGATGCGATGAGTCGGTGTGCCGCGGTGCCTTGATCCCGTCACCGTGGCGATGCTCCACAG
>OMJG01001734.1_pt1 | contig 11918 bp, 7 predicted proteins | sample 1646431 | NCBI WGS metagenome assembly OMJG01 (sample SAMN03771674, study PRJEB25209) | food metagenome | isolation source: Cotija cheese | place: Mexico:Jalisco,Michoacan | collected 2011-12-12 | reverse complement strand
AAAACATGCCACGTTATAAAGCAACCATTGCTTATGATGGGACTGATTTTTTTGGTTGGCAAGTACAACCTAATAAGCGAACTGTGCAGGCAGAGATGGAGTTAGTGGTCAATAAAATGGCTAAGAATCCAGCCGAGCATATTCGTGTGCAAGGGTCCGGTCGGACGGATGCTCGCGTACACGCCAAGGGACAGGTGGCACATTTTGATTTGCCATTTGATATTCCAGCTGACGCCGTTCGAAAGGGGCTATCAACGATGCTACCTTACGATATTGGTATTAAAAAAGTTGAGAAGGTCAGTGATGACTTCCATGCCCAGTTTAATGCTCATAATAAAACCTATTTTTATCGCTTTTCAACGAGTGAGTATATTGATCCATTTAAGCGTAATTATACGGGTCATTGGCATCGCCGTTTAAATCCGGAATTGATGCAGCAAGCCATCGGTGATTATGTTGGTGAACATGATTGGTTAAGCTTTGTGGCTTCTGGTTATCAACAAAAAACAACGGTGCGCACGGTTTATTCTGCAAAAATGTGGGTTAAACCTGAGGAAGAAGAAATTTGGTTTGAATTCTCAGGAAATGGCTTTTTATATAACCAAATTCGTATCATGGTCGGCGTCTTGTTAGAGATTGGCAATGGGGTGCGTCCGGTAGATGATATCAAGCGTTTATTCGAAGTAAAAGACCGACAACAAGCGCAATTTACGGCCCCAGCCCAAGGATTATATTTAATGGATGTTAAATATTAAAAAAACATCAAGTTGTCAAGGACATTTCATTGACTATTCCTGTAAAACAGGATAAGATAGAACTCGGTATTGTTTACCAACCACAAATGGGAATGTCCTGGTACGACTTTTTAATTATTGGTAAAGTAAACAAACAGAAAACTGGAGGAAATTTTCCATGCGTACAACTTATATGGCAAAGCCAGGTGAGATCGATCGCAAGTGGTACGTCGTTGATGCAACTGATATTGCATTGGGACGTTTGTCAACTGTCGTAGCATCAATCTTACGTGGTAAGAACAAGCCAACTTACACACCAAACATCGACACTGGTGATAACGTTATCGTTATCAACGCTGGTAAGGTTGCTTTGACTGGTAAGAAGGCCACTGACAAGATCTATTACCACCACTCAAATCACCCAGGTGGTTTGAAGATGCGTCAAGCAGGTGACTTGCGCGAGAAGAACCCACAACGTTTGATCGAACTTTCAGTTCAAGGTATGTTGCCAAAGGGTACTCTTGGTCACCAACAAGCTTTGAAGCTACACGTGTTTGCTGGTTCAGAGCACACACACGCAGCTCAAAACCCTGAAGTGTTGGATATCACCAACCTTATTTAATTAACGAAAGGAGAATAGTTTAATCATGGCTCAAGTACAATACTCTGGAACTGGCCGTCGTAAGAACTCTGTTGCCCGTGTACGTTTGGTACCTGGTAACGGTGCTATCACGATCAATGGTCGTTCAGCAGAACAATACATTCCTTTCGCTAACTTGCGTGAGGTTATGGTGCAACCATTTAACGTTACTGAAACTCTAGGAAACTACGATGTTTTGGTTAACGTTGATGGTGGTGGTTTCTCAGGTCAAGCTGGTGCAATCCGTCACGGTATCGCCCGTGCCCTATTGACTGTTGATCCTGACTTCCGCGCTTCATTGAAGAAGGCTGGTCTACTTACTCGTGACCCTCGTAAGAAGGAACGTAAGAAGCCAGGTCTTAAGAAAGCTCGTAAGGCTTCACAATTCTCAAAGCGTTAATATTTACTATTACACTTTGTTGGATTGTCAAAGATCCGAATACAAAAATGACTCCCAAGTTGGTTTTGCCGACTTGGGAGTTTTTTGGTTGATTTTAAAGTTAATTCAGTAATTAGCTATATTTTACTATACTAATTTTTGATATTATTATAATAGTATGATTTACGTAATATAAAAAAAGGAGAGATAGTTCGTAAAACAAAAAAGTATTTAACAATATTACTTTATTTTTAGGTAATTATATTGGTATTGGGAATTTCAACATTTTAATTCACCAAGACTTGATGTGTTAATGCCTTTTTATTTGAGTGGGGAGTTATAAAAAATAAACTAAATTAAAAAATCATTGAGGGGAAAAAACATTAGTATCATAATGTTAATTAATAATTTATTGTTGAGGAGAGTTTATGTGTAATTATTCAGAATATGAAAGACAAGCATCAAGGTTATATGAAGCAATTGTTGGACCAAAAAAATTTAAAACAGTTCAGTTTTCAGCCGATAATCTGTGGGATGCTGCTTGGAGCCTGAGAAAAAATAAAAAAATTACAGATTTTATTTTTGATGAAATTGTTGGGGTCACATATATTTTAGAACATGAAGAAGTAGAACTATCAAAAGAGAAAATTGAGGAAAAGCGAAGAAAGTTAGCCTCCTTAATTTTAGATATTGAGAATGGAAATGCTGCAGGAGATGTAGAGAAAACAGCACTAGGCCCTTTGTTGGAAACATTATCTATGCGGTCAAAAGAAGCAGTAGTAGATTCTGAGTATTTTAGTGAGTTAAAAAAATATATGCATGTCGAAAGACCAATTCAAGCTGAATTAGAACTCCAAATCCAGAAACTATTAGAAAAAACAAAAGGGATAGTTTTTCTAGTTGGAAATGTTGGAGATGGTAAGTCACATTTGTTGGCATATATGAAAGAAAAGTATGCGAATGAGTTTAATGATCGACAAATAGAGTTAATTAATGATGCAACTGAAAGTGATAGTCCCAATCATACTGCTATTGAAACACTTATTAACAAATTAGAGATGTATAATGATCACAATATTCAACGTGGACAAAAACGTTTGATTATTGCAATAAATTTAGGGGTTATTACTAATTTATTATATAAACTCGAGCAGAATGATAACTTTAATGAGTTGGTTAATTATTTAAAAAAATCAGGAATAAGCAATGGTGAAGTTCAACCATATACGCATCCAGTTTTTAGTAATGTTTCATTTTTTAATCAAGAGATGTTTGAAGTTAATGATAATAAAGTAGAATCTCAATTTTTTTTGGCAATGTTTGATAAAGTATTCTCAATGAAAGAGGAAAACCCGTTCTATCAAGCATATTTACAAGATAAAAAAAATCACCATACGCAAGCTTTTCATGCTAATTATAAATTACTACTAGATTCTAATATAAAGAACAGCATTATTTATCTTTTAATTAGAGCTCAAATTGAATATAAAGAAATAATTTCAGCTCGCACACTAATGAATTTTATATATGATATTTTAATTTCTAATAAAGAAAAGATTAACTATGATTCGTACTTGCCATTCTTAGTTTTTGATAATTCTGAAACATCAGCTTTACTAAAAACTATTAGTCTTATGGATCCGACTAATAATCAAAACAGAGAAGTTGATAAACTGAGCGTGAAATTGTTTCATTCAAACGATGTATTTAATTTTATTAAAGAAACCTTTAGAGATGATTATAAAAGATTTGAACCTATGTTTGATAAATTTCGAAATAAGGAAGACAATTTAAAATATTTTAAATTGTTAGTGAATACAATGTTCAGAGTAAAATTTTTAATTAATGCACAAAATTCTGTATTAAATAATCCTGAATTTCAAGACTTTATAGAAATATTACAGGATGTAAATAATACGGGAAGTAGTCTGGATTTATTTAAGTTAATTAATGAAAGTGTAAATCTATGGAATGGGAGAATTTCTAAAGAGAGATATGTTGTCACGATGCGAGCAAAAAATTCAACTGCAATTGCAGTTGAATTAGAATTAGAGCCTATTTCATGGGAAGTTAAAAATTTTAGTGTTGTTGTAACTGTTGAAAATCAAAATGCCACTGCAAAAAACGAGATACAACAAATTGAAATTGACTATAAAACATATGCTTTACTTAGAAAAGTTGTTAAAGGGTATATCTTAAAAAGAGAGGATATCCAAATGGTAGTGAAGTTCGAAGAATTTGTTAATTCGATTACTAGATCAACAAAAGGTGAACGAACTAACATATTATATAACCCTAATTTAAATAAGGAATATGAATTAAAAAAAGTGTACGATAAGATTATTTTACGTGAATTAGGAGAATAGTACTAACTATGAATAGCGCAGTTAAAGACTTAATTGATTTTTTGAAACTAAATCCGGAAAAACAATATATAAAATATATGCATAAATTTGGATATACTTTATTACCTTTTTTTACACGAGAACCAGAAAGATATAAATTCGAAGAGGAATTTTTAGAGGTTACAGGTATTATTGCGAGAATATCTAAGGGAATAAGCCTGAATTATCAGATTTAAATCAAAAATTTATTGAAAACTTACGTAAAACAGTAGAGGTTCCTGATAATATAAGCGATAATCAGCTACTTGAGATTTTTCAAACTGCATTTAAAAATACAAAGCGATCACAATTAATACCCTATATATCTATTTCGGATTCTAAAGATAAAAAAGGGAAAATTCAAGTTGCTAATCTACTTGTCCAATTACTAGACTTAGAGAATAACAAAGATTGGTTAAATTACCTATCTGGTCAAAATGCGAATAACTTATACTCGCAAGTATTGAAAGATTCTTTGCCGGCTTTAGAAATTCAAGATACAAATAAAGAAAAATTTACACTAATAAATGCAAATTATTATAAATCATTATTTACTGAGGATTTTCATATACTCATGGAGAGCGGAAATTTTGATTTTATATCTTTAAATATTAATAAGCTATTTAGTTTCTATTACTTAATTTATATTGTATATACAGGAAGTTCTATTTTAGATAGAAATGAAAATAATAAGCGTTACTACTTTGCGTACGAAAAAGAACAAGTATCGCGTTCGAGATATGCGGTAACTGATGGCTATCATGAAGTAAAAGAATTATCAGCAGATATTTTGGTTGATATTGATATTATGCATTACTTGAATGTTTTATCGGGAAATTTTATTATTAATAATCCCGAAACCTACTCAAGTGAAAAAAAGCTTGCTGAATTGCTATCATTGGATAGCAAAGAATTGCTTACTTTGTTACAAAATTTACAAAGTTTTAAAGGCATATATTCGCAAACAATTAGCCATGATTATATAAAAAACAACATTTCCGTTGAAACTGATATTCAAAATGAATTGGTTAAAGAAATTAATGAATTAAAAGAGTGGTTAAAGATGGATGAATCGCTTGAAACTCAAAAAAGATATCGTAAGTCATATGATGAAATAAAACAGTTGAACTATTTAAAATCCAGAGGGAGTTTGGGAAACGTATTAAATGCATCACAAGAAATCATTTTATTATTTACAGCAATTGTAGTAGGTAATAATGAACATTTGTTACTTAGACGTGTTTTTGAAGGATTTGAACATCATGGCTTATTTTTTGATAAAACTAGTAAAAATGAAATTGTTAAATTTTATGAAGAAGTAAATCTATTGGAAAAGATGAGCGATAGTGGGGATGCACAGTATGTTAAATCAATACTATAATTTTTTAATAACAAGATTTAATAAATGGGTTAAATCTAATAATAATATACAATCAGGTGATCGTTTTTTTACACTACTTGATGATCAAGTTGAAGTGGATAATTTATATAATGCGTTCAAGCCGGATGAAATAAGTGATGGTTTTGAATTTAATTCTCCTACACTAAAATTCTCTACGCATGCACTTAAAATTGAAGATGTAAAGCTATTAATTATTAGTGCTTCATCTGAGGTGACTAATGATTTTTTGGTCACTTTACGTAACCGTATTAGTGCACAATTAGGGGAATTTAAAAATACAGCTATATTTTTCATTGTTACAGATCCTTTAGATTCAATTCTTGGAGGAGCTTATGATGTTGGACAGAAAAATGGTCCTTTTGATATTAACGAAATAAAAAAAGATATTAACAAGGAAGTACAAAAGTCAAATTTACAAATTTTTGAAAAGCAAATAATAAAAGATTTTTTGAAGAATATGGATCAAGGTGTTAATACAACGGCCTTGAAAGATTTTGACACTATTTTTTCTATCATAGAAGATGGCAAGATAAGTTCAAATCAGTATTCTGACATGCACTTGTTTGAAGATTCTCAATTAGGTTCATTTAGTTATAATACAGATAATTCCGATATCATAAAGACACGAATTAACCAAAATAAAGAATTATTTAGTAAGATTTCTAAAGCGCAGGAGGCGATTGATACACCTGACCGTTTAGGAAATTTTCTAATTGCTGATAATTCTTTAATAAATACATTATCTACAGCTGATGAATGGAGAAATGTCCCTTTCAAAGAAGTATTAAGTGCTTCTGATGCATTTGAAAAAAATAAAAAAGTCAAATTAGAATTGGATTATGACAACTTTGCAAACGATATAACAGATAAATGGATTAGAAAAAGTGGAGAATCTGCAACACAACGACGCAAGATGAATATATTATTTTCTTCAGTAGGTCGTCCTCAGAGTCAAATATCTAGTCATACGTTTGCTTTTGATTTTTATTTTGATAATAATGTCCAAAAATCCGGAATAGTTGAAACAAATACGTATGTCTTTAGTGGTTTAGGTGAAAAAAGGATAACGACCGATGATTTTAAGGTTGAAACTTCAGGTAAAAAAATTAGAATTTTTTTAAACCATTTTGATGACACTAAAACATATGGAGGACTCATAACATATCGTCATAAGAATATTCCATCATTAACTTTTAAACTTAAATTTATGATTCTGCCCTTTGAATTAAACAAAATAAAAAAACTCAAGCCTGATTTTGAAATATTAGTTTTTAAACAGCATAATGGGGAAAAAAGTCAATATGGACTGGGAATATCTACAGATAATCCTGAGAAACAATTGGGATACTATAGTAATGAGATATTAGATGTAACCCAATTAGCTGATTTAGAAAATAGAAATCTCGAAAATTGTATTCTGAATTTAGATAATTTGGTACTGGAAGATGATGTTGATCCAATTATTCCTGTTAGAATTGGTAATGATAAACTTCCAATAATTTTCCGAGGAATGGACAAACCCGTTCCAGCCAAACCAATTGATATTGAATATGAGCGATTAAATTCTGAAGAAGAATTGATTTATAGTGATGGGAAAATTTTATTTGGTAGTGTAATCAGAAACGTTATGAATACTTACCAGACTTATCTTAATCTTGAACAAGAGATGATTTTAAAGAAGTCAGTTTATGGTAAGTTAGACGTTGATAAATATGATGCAATTGAGTTACATATACCCAAAGAGGTTGAAAATGCATATAATAGATTATTTGAATATTACCAAAATCAAAAAACTTTACCAAGTTTAGCTATTTTAAGTGATGAATATATTTTAATAGTGAACGAAGTTTTGGAAACAATTAAAAAGGCATTCCATAGTTTAGTTGATGAACAAAAAATTTCTGATATTGAATTGAAAAACATTAGAAATATTGGGATTGTTGAATTAGAGAATGGTCAGATTGATGTTTCACCATTAAACCCTATGTTATTGCAATATCAAGTTCAGCTTGCAAAAACACTCGAAAAATCACAAGTTCCTTCAAAATTTATGTTGAAACATCTCAATGCCGAAAATTTGGTACCGTATATTAAACGTGATGGGCACCTGCTACAGGCACACTATTCTTCAGAAAGACCAGGATGGTTAAATTATCAAGAACAAAAGAAACGAATGCTGACAGATATGACTTCTAAAGTTATACAACAGAGATTACTAAATTATGAACAGCAATATGAGTTTTTGTTTGGTATAAATGATCAATTGTCTTTGAACGTCGCTGTTATTAATATTGTGGATGAACGAAATCTATTTGATGCTATCATTCATTTTATGCTAAATAAAATTACTCCTAATTCTGATATTACTAAAATGACGGGAGTAAACATATATTTTAAAGATATTGGTATTACAATTAATTCATTATTTAAACAGTTTTATGAGGTGACTAGTTTAGATCATTTAAATGACTTGCTGGTTAATGAATATAGAAAAAATTCTAATATTGAATTTGAGGATTATGAAATTTTAAATATGTTGCATGAAGAAATTAATATTTATACTGAAATTAATTCAGATGTATATTATCATGTAACATTTTATCAATTTACGCAATCTAATAATTCAGCACAAAAATCAATAATGAGTCTTCCTAAAAATTATGCACTTGATGGTCTGGTTAACTCGTTACAATTTACAGCTGATAGTGATGATTTTTTTACAAGTGGTTTTGGTGTTGGTGAAAGTGGTAATGCTGGTAATAATGAATTGATTGATTTTGCAATCCAATGGAATAGTTTTATACTAGCAGCAAATGATGATATAAATGATTATCTGAAAAATAAAATGTTAACGAATAATGTTCGTAGATTAGATCATAATACAATTCCGCAATTTTTGAATAATAGTGATTGGGTAACAATTTTAAATCCAGATGTAGATTTGAATTATTTTTTCTCTTCTAGTGAAGAAAATAATTTTTTTGTTATTCATTATATGGATCAAAATACAAATTCACAGTACGAAGCTATTACGGTAACCGCTAATATTGAACAGTATAAAACTGTGTTAGAAAATAAGTTGATTAAGAATGTGGCTGATATAAATGATGTTGATACAGAAAATATTATTAAGTCATTTAATGTTTTGAATGGAGAATGGCTACTAAGGTTGGCGTCTGAAGGTTGGAAATCACATAATACAACAGTAATTAGGGAAAAATTAAGTTTAATTTCTGCGTTTAAGGAAACAATGGGAATTTTGTATGCACCGGATATTCTTTGGATTCCAATATCGTTAGAAGAAATTTTACGTGTTTCAACGATGGTTGGATTAAAACAATCCGAAGGAATGTTTAGTTCTAAAAATCTGTCTCAAAAAGGTGTTACTAGTGATGATTTATTGTTTATTGGAATTGATAAATTTGATGGAGAATTGAAGTTACACTTTGTACCGGTAGAGGTCAAAGTTGGTAATAATGATAATAAAGTTACAGATAAAGCTATCGGTCAATTAAAGCACACTGCTAAAATTCTTGAAGAATATTTATCAGATCAAAATGATGATTACTTTTCACGGATGTTCTATAGAAATTTCTTTAAGTCGATTTTAGTAACTAATATGCAAAAGCTTATTGGTAGTGAACTGATTGCTATACCTACAGTTTTCAGGAATTCTATGGATAAAATATTAGATGAGTTATCTATGGGACAATATACTGTGTCATTTGATATACAAAAATTTTATCACAAAGGATTTATATTTGAATTTACTAGTCATATAACAAATCGAAGTATTATGATTGATGATAGCAGAGATATAACCTTGATAAAAGTTCCAGAGGAAGATGCTTATCATTTTGTTGATGGAAATATTGGACAATTAACTGACTGGATACAGACAGATAAATTTGATTTTCCAAAATCTAAATTATTATCAAACATGTTTAATAGAATTCCTAAAAAAACAAATGATATTCATAAAATAGAAAAGAGTATTGAATCTGTGCCATCTGTATCAGATTCGATTTCAATAAATGAACAATATTTTGATAATAATGAAGTTCAACACAAGAATAATTTTGAAAATGTTCGTCTTTTACTTGGGAAGGGAACAACTACAAACCAACAATTTTATTGGGAATATGGCCATCGAGAATTGGCCAACAGACATTTATTAATAACTGGTAAATCTGGACAAGGAAAGACATATTTTATACAGACATTATTGCATAGTTTATCAGTAAAAAATATTGATGCTATCGTTGTAGATTATACTGATGGATTTTTACCAAATCAATTGGAACCAATGTTATTGAAATCACTTGGCAGTAAGATTGATCAAAAAATTATTTTTAAAGAAAAATTACCAATAAATCCATTTAAACTAAGAGAAATTGATTTTGGAGGTGGTTTGAAGTTTCCAGAAGACACTCAAGATATGGTTGATAGGGTTACACAGGTAATTGATTTTGTATTTAATTTGGGTCCACAACAAAAAAATGAGTTAGCTGTGGCTCTTAAAGAAGGCTATCAAACTTTTGGGGACAGATTGACATTTACTAAATTAAAGGGAAGATTGGTAGACGATGATACACCACATGATAAACTTATTGGTCGAATATCATCTTTGCTAGATCGTGATCCTTTTTCATATAAAGACCAATTTAGCTGGGATAGTATGCTATCAAACACAGGTACTATACACATTTTTCAACTAAAAGGATTTCAGCCCAATATACAAAAAATTCTTATTGAATTTATGCTGTGGGATTTGTGGGGTTATTCCCAAAGTAGAGGAGAAAATGCTAAGAATAGGCCAATTCCAATTGTACTAGATGAAGTGCAAAACTTAAATTTCGGATCAAATGCACCTACTGTTAAAATACTACAAGAGGGACGTAAATTTGGATGGTCAGGAATTTTTGCTACACAACAGATTGATTCAATTAAGGGTGATGGGCAAAAAGCAATATATAACCCAGCAGAGTCAATCCATTTTCTACCTCCTGAGGTTCAAGTACACAACTTAGCCAGAAGCTTAACATCTGATGATAAGCAACGTGCTGAAGTTGAATCGCTTCTTAAAGGATTAAAAAAGGGTGAGGCAATTGATGTTGGACCGAATTTATTAGAAAATGGGAAGTTATCAAATATACAGTTTCAACCAATTAGTATTACTTCATTTGAAGATAGATCCGATTAAGATTAATTAGATATATTTATTAAATGTTTTTGTATAAAATAAAGTGAACAATAGTAAAACAGATAAATAAATATATTCTGAGTAAAAGTAGCCTATGAGTTTGATTTTTATGTCATACACATGGGCTTTTTACGTTTCATCTTTACATCAATATTAATTTTTAACCAAAGCTAAGAATAAAATGTAATTAAGAAAAACCAAGTTTAATATTTTTGATGAAAATTATCCGCATGCCCTTATGACATTTTATGATGACTATAAAAGACATGGCAAGTTGAGATCTATCATCAATAACTATATTTCTTATTAAAGCAATAAGTAAATTTCGGAAATTTTTATGACCTATTCATTGACTAAATTTTATTCAAATTTTTTTAATTCAGTTCAAAAAAATTATTTGAAGCGTTATTGGTGACAGACTAGTAAAGCAGTAATGTGTGTAATTTAGGAAGAAGGGAGTTATAATTTAATCGATTATAACATTATAACGCGGGAAATTAAGTAATTACATATAATCAAATAAGGAGACCATATGAAGGGAATATACAATTTTTTAGATGACTTTCTTCCCATATTTCTAATAACTGGTTATATATTAATAGGGCTTGGTTTGTGGGAATTAGTTGAAGATGTTTTTACATGGTCTTTTTCCTTTAACCATGCGAATGATATTCTTCACTGTTTATTTTTGGGATATATTCTTATAAAATTAGCTCATAAGGTTGTGGAAGAAAACATGTCCAATACAAGTGATAACGATGATGATATTAAAACATACATAGCTGCGTAAATAGTAACACATGATGAAAGAATGAAAGATGATATTGAATCTTTCATATCTGCAGATATGATTTCTCATGATGATACTAAAGATGACTAATCAAGGAATATAAAGCCATATTTAAAGTTCCAATAAACGAACATAAGGACTTTACTTTTTTCTTGATAAATTAGCTAATCGTTAATATAATGAAAATAACAATTTAATTCTGAGCTATATCAAGAACTAGCGAGTGGTTACACACAATGACCTAGTAGCAACCTGCCCAATGGTAAGGTGCTTCACTGTAAACGGATATACGTCACTTTAACCGTGTTCGTATATTTGAGCACGGTTTTTAATTTGTCAAAATTAAGTCCAAGTGACGTTAAACAGGAGCGTTTTATGACGTTAGA
>OMJG01001733.1_pt1 | contig 11920 bp, 11 predicted proteins | sample 1646431 | NCBI WGS metagenome assembly OMJG01 (sample SAMN03771674, study PRJEB25209) | food metagenome | isolation source: Cotija cheese | place: Mexico:Jalisco,Michoacan | collected 2011-12-12 | reverse complement strand
AAATTGCTGTCCTTTTAGTGCAGTTATCGTATGCTGTGGTCCTTTTCACGCCAAACAGCCCGGAAGTCTCTTGAATGGCGAAAGCCCCTGACATGTTTGGTGTCAGGGGCTTCTCATTGAGCGCTCTTCAACGACTGCTCCTCCTCCCCTTCTCGGGGAGACAGGACGAGCGTGCGAAAGCGTCAGTCGATCAGCGAATGAACGGATACGATCTGATCTCTGCCAGGGCCTGTGCCGATGGCGGAAATCCGACATGTGGACAGATCCTCGAGCCTTTTGACATAATCCTTCGTCTTCTGAGGAAACTCTTCGAAGGACCGCACCTGGGAAATATCCTCGCTCCATCCGGGCATTTCCTCGTAAATAGGCACAGCGGAAGCGAACTCGGCCTGATCGGTAGGCATGTCACGCACGGTTGCGTGCGAACCATCGGCAAGCGTGACATCATATGCCGTGCATATCGGAATGCTTTCAAGACCGGTCAATACGTCAAGCTTGGTCAGCACGATGTCGGTCAGACCATTGATCTGTGCCGCGTAGCGGTTGACCAGGGCGTCAAACCAGCCGCAACGACGTGGCCTTCCCGTGGTGACGCCGAACTCGTGACCTTGCGCGCGCAGCCACTCTCCCGAGGCGTCATTCAGCTCGGTCGGGAACGGCCCTTCCCCGACTCGGGTGATGTACGCCTTGGAAACCCCGATGACACGACTGATCTTCGTCGGGCCGACGCCCGTTCCCGTGCATGCTCCGCCCGCCGTGCAATTCGATGACGTAACGAAAGGATAGGTACCGTGGTCCACATCGAGCATGGTCGCCTGGCCACCTTCGAAGAGCACGGTTTTCCCTTCGTCCAATGCCGAATTCAGCACGAGCGAAGTATTCGCTACGTAGGGCTTGAGACGCCCTGCGACCGCGAGGAGCTCATCGACGATGGCATCGACGTCTATGGCCCTGCGATTGTACAGTTTGACGAGCATCTGGTTCTTCTGGTGGAGGCTGGCCTCGACCTTGTCGTGCAGATGCTCCGGATTGAACAGGTCATGGACGCGGATACCCACGCGATTGACCTTGTCGGCGTAGGCCGGACCTATGCCGCGACCAGTGGTGCCTATCTTGTGTTTACCGAGGAAGCGCTCGGTCACCTTGTCGAGCGTACGATGATACGGCGTGATGATGTGTGCGGATTCGCTGACGAGAAGTCGACTGCAGTCCACCCCGCGTGATTCCAACCCGTCTATTTCCGAGAACAGCGCTTCGGGATCGACGACGACCCCATTGCCCACAACAGGCGTCACATTCGGGTGGATGATACCGGAAGGCAGCAGATGAAGCGCATAGGTTTGGTCACCGACCACGACCGTATGACCAGCGTTGTTGCCGCCATTGAACCGGGCGACGTAATCAACCTTGTCACCGATGAGATCCGTGGCTTTGCCTTTGCCTTCGTCACCCCACTGGGCTCCGATGAGAACGATTCCGGGCATACTGCACCTCCATTCGTGCGTCGGGGACACCCCGTCCGCCACAATGAGAATACCCCGAAGCATGGAGCGGTATCCGGTCAGCCCTCCGGCCCGAATCAGCGCACGGTTAAGCGCACGGATGCGTGTGCACGGTCAGAAAAGCGGCCTATCGCAATGCATGTCCGGCGCTACCCAGCTCCTGGCACGCTTCGACGACCCGTTGCGCCATCGAAATTTCCCCCTGCTTTCCCCATGAACGCGGGTCATACTGCTTCTTTTCTCCGACCTCACCGTCAATCTTGAGAACCTTGTCGTAGTTGGCGAACATATGACCCGCCACCGCGCGGGTGAAGGCGTACTGCGTATCGGTGTCGATATTCATCTTCACCACACCGTTGCCGACCGCCGTCGCGATGTCCTCGGGAGATGAGCCCGAACCTCCGTGGAACACCAGCATGAAGGGCTTATCGTCAGGATAACGCGTGGAGGCATCCAGTCCCTCGACCTTCCCCTGCGACACAGCCGATGCGGTTTCCCGCTGGATGTCACCGAGAATGTCCGGGCGCAATTTCACGAATCCGGGTTTGTAGGCACCGTGCACATTGCCGAAGGTGAAGGCCGCGATGTATCGGCCTCTTTCGCCCAGTCCCAGCCGTCGGGCGACTTCGACGGCATCCTCGGGCGTGGAGTAGAGCTTGGCGTTCTCGGAGGCACGATGACCGTCCTCCTCGCCGCCGACCGCGCCGATCTCGATTTCAAGCACGGTACGGGCCGCCTGCGATTTATCGAGAAGCTCCTCGGCGATGGTCAGATTTTGGTCGAGAGGCACCGTGGAGCCGTCCCACATATGCGATTGGAAGGCCGGTTCCTCGCCATGTGCAACCTGCTCCGCCTCATATGCCAACAGTGGCCGTACCCACTCGTCAAGATACTGCACCGCGCAGTGATCGGTGTGCAGTGCAATCGTGATATGCGGATAGCGTTTGGCGACCTCTCTGGCGAAGGCCGCAAGCGCGAGAGACCCGGTGACTCTGTCTGCGACGGCCTGCCCCGAAAGGTACGAGGCCCCGCCGACGGATACCTGAATGATGCCATCGGACTCCGCCTCGGCAAAACCCTGGAGCGCCGCATTAAGTGTCTGGGTGCTGGTGACATTAATGGCGGGATATGCATATCCTCCGCTTCTGGCGGCTTCAAGCATGTGAGCGTAACGCTCCGGTGTGGCAATAGTCATACCTTCATTATCCACTGCCCACGATACGAATTTCCTCTTGCGTCCGCATAACTCCACGGACTGTGGCAGGGTTCACAATCCCGTGCGCCACTTCCACGTTAACTCTTTCCCAAGCACGCGATGGCGTGGGAGAGTCGTTTAGAGAATTGTTTAGAGACCTATCGCAGGGATTATTGCGCGCACACCGCCATGCGCTCGAAGGGGTGCTGTGATTCCGGCGCATTCCAGGCAGACACCGCCCGTCTTGCTCTGGATTTCCTATGCAAACGACAACACCGGTGATGTCAGCTATCCTGAAGCTCCAAGCGATACCCCATGCCGGTCTCCGTTTTCAGGAACTGCGGCTTCGCCGGGTCCTGCTCGATCTTCTTGCGCAACTGGGAGACGTACAGTCTCAGATTGCCCGAATCATGCACATGTTCGCTCCCCCATATCTCGGTGAGCAAATCCTGTCTGGTAACCAGACGTCCGACATTCTTGACCAGCATCTGCAGCACCTTCCACTCCGTGGGAGTCAGCTGCACCCTGGTCTGGCGTCCGCGGAACTGTCTGAACACCGAATGCGTGGACAGGTCGATGGTGACATGCCCCATGGTGACCAGAGGCGCTCCACTGTCATGGGGAATTCGTCTGCAAAGTGCCCTCACCCGGGCAAGAATCTCGTCCAGAGCCACAGGCTTCGGCACATACTCGTCCGCACCGGCATCCAAGGCCTCGATGACCTCGGGAACATCCTGTTCGGCAGTGGCACCCTGGCCCGAAACCACCAGAATCGGCACATCGCTCCACCGGCGAACGCTTCGTATGACGCTCAGACCGTCAGTGTCCGGCAACTCCATGTCAAGCAGTATCAAATCCGGTTTCTCCTGCGGCACCGCGGCGAGGCAACCGCTGCCCGCGGAGGCTACTGCGACCTCATACCCTTGCGTCAGCAGGGCGGCGCGCAACATTTCCGTAAATGTGCGGTCGTCATCCACAACAAGGATTTTCATGAGCCCTCCCAGTGCCGCTCCGGGCGCCGATGCTCATCAACGTCCTAAACCGACAGCTGCCCTATCAATGTCACGATGGATATGGTATTCCATTCTACCGGGAACCTCGGGGAAGCACCCGAACTTCCGCTCCGGCAAGAACACGCGGTCCTTCACCTCGCATGCGGGCAGCCGGTGTCTGGGCGCGGTCTATCTGCCACCCTCCGAGGACCTCTCGTCGGAGGTGGAAGCATGGTACTGCCGTATGGCAGGAGGCGCATACGAGGATATCCACTCGTTCAATGAATCAATCGAGGATGTGAACAGCAGCTTCTTACGATCCTCCGCTGTCAGGAAAGCATTGGCGACCATGGTGTCGAACATCTGGGCCAGAGGCTTCCAGAAATCATGCACGTCGAGAAAGATGCAGGGATTGTTGTTCAGACCCAGCCGCGCCCAGGAAAAAGCCTCGCTGATCTCCTCCAGCGTGCCCGGACCTCCAGGCAACGCCAGACAGACGTCGCCGAGTTCCAACATCATGTGTTTGCGCGCGGTCATGTCGGGGACGACGCTCAGCTGGGTCAGACCTTCCATCGCGGTGCCACGGTCCCGCAGTATCTTCGGGATGACGCCGTGTACACTGCCGCCGCGGTCGAGCACTCGTTTCGCCGTGGTGCCCATGAGTCCGACGCTGCCCCCGCCGTACACCATCGTGTAGCGGTTGTCCACGATCCAGTCCGCGACCGCTATCGCCGTCGCCGTGAAATCCGCGCTATTGCCGTTTGCCGCGCCGCAGTACACCACAATGTTCCGGGTCAATTCCGCTCCTCTGCCTATAGTGATTCGAAGTTCAACAACGTCTCTTCCCGAAGGTCGAAGCTCATGGACATCCACGATCATGCCCGATGGCTGAAAGACTTCTACATCAGCCGACAATGGTACCCCTACCCGCCCTTCGTCAGGTTGGCTTTCATGAGCGAAGAGCTCGGAGAGTTGGCGCAGGCGGTGCGCACCCATGAAATCGGCAGGGACCACCCTCACGAGCAGAAGCTCTGCGAAGACGAGCAGCTATTGCATATTCGCGAGGAACTTGCCGATGTTCTCGACAACCTGCTCATCATGGCGGACAAGTACGGTTTCACAGCGGATGACCTGATGCAGGCGAGTGAGGAGAAGCTCACGAAACGCTTCGGCGAACACTAGAGCAATCAGGGTCCTGCTCTCAGAGGCGACTGCCGTCGTGTCGTCTACACCGGGCACTGCCTCCATGCCTCTGATTGTTTGCGTGGTCCTCTGAACATCTTCGTATACAGGGGACAAGCCCTCAGACTTCTCGGGAGACATCCGCCTCGACGTGGTTGCCGTCGTCTCGCTTCGAGAGCGCGGTCAGCATGACGCCGCCTATGATGACGAGCCCGCCGACAATCTGCGAGACCGTGATGGTCTCTCCTGTCATCAGAGCCCATATCGCCGTGAACAGGGTGATGAGATTGAGGAACACTCCTGCCATGCCGGATGGAATCTGCGTCAAAGCGACGTTCCACAGCACGTAGGACAGGCATGAGGGAAACACCGCGATGAACAGCAGGGACGCGAATGCCTCGGTACTGGTCGGTAGAGTGACTCCCACGAAGGGCGCCGCAGCACCCATGCCGATGACCACGAACACCGCCTGCACCAGGACCGAGGACACAGGAGGCAGTCGAGGCCCCATGCGGCCGGCGATGCTGTAAGCGGTCCAGACGACTATGGCTCCTATCATCAGCAGGGCCCCGGGGCCGAAAGCATTGCGGAACAGTGTGGATATGTCGCCCTGAGTCAGCACAATCAGCACGCCGAACAACGCCAGGGCGATGCCCACAGCACCTTTCCAGCCAATCCGCTCATGAAGCAGCACCGTGGCGGCTACGGCGATCAAAGCGGGATTCGCGGCATTGATCAGCGACGCCTCGAACGCGGTCGATACATGGAGAGCCGCATACAGCAGGATGTTGTAGGCGAACATGCCGAGAGCTGCCTGCATCAGCAGAAAGAGCCAATGGGCGAGAAGTTCCTTCCACCTTGGGTGCTCCAGACACTGTGCGATGATACCCAGCGGTATCAAGGCGAGCGCCCAGCGAAGCAGCACGATGCTGAAGGGAGACATACTGGCCACTGCGATGTGCCCGAAGACGTAATTGCCCGCCCAGAACGCCGCGGCGGCGACCAGGGCGATGAATGCTCGTGAACGCGCGCTCATTGCCGTTCCTCAATCAGACGGTCGTATTTGGCGATTTTCGCCTTGATGGAGGTCATCGACGCGTCGATTTCCTCCCGCTTTCGCTCCAGCTCATCAAGGTGGTCTTCAAGCAAGGCCCTTCTTCCGCTGAGGGTCTGTCTGCCGCCGTCACGGAGTGCATCGAACTCCCTGATGGTGTTCAATGACACCCCCGCACACCGCAGCCAGTGCGCACAGGATATTTTTTCGAGATCCAGTTCGCTGTAGCGACGAAGGCCACCTGGTGTGCGTCCTGCGGGAGAGAGGATTCCTTCGCGTTCGTAGTATCGGAGCGTATCTGCAGAGACCCCTGTGCGTTCAGCGGCCTGTCCAATCGACCAACGCGGCACCGACCACTCCTCCGGGGCGCCGTCGGCTTCACCGAGAAGACGCACGGTGTTGTTTTTCTTAAGCATGACTGCGATTCTAGAACTTGGAGTTAGCTCCAGGTCAAGGGCGCGGTCCACGGCGTTTCGTCGCGTCGACTGCTCAGTCATCATCCCTGCAACAGCTGCTGCAATGTCTCGAGATAATTGTTGAATGCGCGACGCCCCGATGCGGTGAGCGCGATTCTCGTCACCGGCTTCTTCAGCTCGATGCTTTTCTCGATGTTGATGTAGCGGGCGTGTTCCAATCTCCGCAGATGAACGGCCAGGTTCCCCGAGGTCATTCGGAGCGAAGCGGCGAGCTCCTGAAAGCTGACGGGATGTCCATGGTCCGTCCGGTACAGAGTCGTCATGATTCTCAGTCTGGAGGCAGGATGAATGACCGGATCGAGTGCATCGCTCATGCCGCACGCTCCATCGGCATGATGACCTGCCGACGCCCTCGGCACCGAACGACCGCCCCATCCACGCGCCGGACGGCCGCGAAGCGCTCATCTTCCGAGCGGTGATTTGCCCACTTGAATAGCCGCAGAGGAAATGGCCGGTGAACAGTTGACAGCGACAGGAGGTGTCGATTTGGTGCATCTTGGCAGCACCGAGATTTGCCCTTCATGGAAAGACCCCTTTCATCCCTTCTCCCGATTGGCAATAGCCGCACTCCAGAAAGCTTTACAGAACAAAGTACTTTGCACTAATCAACATTAACTTTTCGTGGCTTTCCCACTACAATAGTTGCGGGGAACGAGCAGGGGAAGAGTCAGGGGGAAATCATGGGAGCGAACGAGAACAACGGTGATTCATCATCGTCCTTACGTGGAAACGGTGTCGAGGCGCTCGACATCCCCACGTCTCCGAAGCGACGCAACACCAGAATCGCCGTGTCCGTCATCTCCGTGGCACTGTGCGCAGCCCTGGTCTTCGGCGCATGGTTCTGGTGGAACAACTACCGCACCTTCAACGTGACCATCAACAACGTCGCCATGCAGGTCACCGCCAACCAAAGTCTCAAAGACATTCTCGAAGAGCATCACGACTTTGACAAGAAGGCCGGCAGACTGCTTTCCCTCACCGGCAAGACCCTTGAAGAACATGGCGGGGCCGGCATATCGGTGAAGAACAACGATGCGACCATCAGCAGTGGTGACCTCGGCAATACCTATCTGCGCTCCAACGATTCAATCACGGTTCAGAACGGCAAGGACCTCGAGGAGAAGCACACCGTTCACGAGAAGGACATTCCCTTCGACACCAGCGTCACCACCGGTGGCGCCATACAGTTCGTCGAACAGCAAGGCCGGGCAGGCCGGCAGGAGTATTGGGTCGGCGATCGTTCCGGCGAGCAGGTCGACAAGTCGGTGACCAAGCAACCGACCCAACTGAAAATCAACTCCCTGAGCCCCAAGCCACCGGAGGACAAGAAGGTAATCGCGCTGACCTTCGATGACGGACCAAGCAATTTCACCGCTCCGATACTCGACATCCTCAAAAGCAAAGGCGCCAAAGCCACCTTCTTCGACATTGGCAAGCAGTCGGCGGAAATGCCCCAGATGGAGCAGCAAATCCTTGCCGACGGCAACCAGGTCGCCAGCCACAGCAACACTCACCCTGATTTGACGACACTGGGACGGGACGCCCTGCGCAAGGAGCTGGATGCGGGATTCAGCGCCATCAGCAGTGCATCCAACACCAAATCCCGTATGCTGAGGGCCCCCTATGGCGCATTCAACAAACAATGCTGGAGCGACGCCTCGGATATGGTCAGCTCCAACATTCTCTGGACCACAGACACCTTGGACTGGAAGAGGCCCGGCGAACAGGCCATTAAGGATCAGGTGCTGAAACACGCGTACTCCGGCGCAATCGTCCTCATGCATGACGGCGGCGGCGACAGAACCGAAGACGTGAACGTGCTCCCCTCCATCATCGACGCCCTGCATGCACAGGGATATGAGTTCGTGACGGTCAACGACCTGATTGCGATGGATGGTCGCTTCCCCGAATGGGTGGCCAAGAATGAAGTGGCACCTCAGACGAAATAGGCATTCCGAGAGCTTTCACACCATAACCGGGGCTTTCGCTGCGTTTGTGTAGGGATTTTTGAAGAGCCGTCGGCTACTGCGCAACAACCGCTATTGCGGTTCCGCTATTTTCCGCATCTCCACGGCCCTGTCTACTTCAGAATCCCTACACATACGGCGATCAGCACGCTGAGGGACTCCCGAGACCCGCTGAAGGCCTCTCAGGCACAGAAGACATCCAGAAATCATTCAGAGAATTCTTTCCCGCATCGGATGCAACATGAATGTCGGCCGAAGAAAACGGCAAGGCTCCGGCACTTTCATGGAAGCATGAACACCAACAGGAAACCCACGGAACCCAGTCCGAAGCATGACGGAACAACCCCGCAAGGCACGGCAATCATCGACCGCCGTGGCTATCCGCAACAGGTGGATGCGGATATCGTGATTCCCGTGTACAACGAGGAACACACCCTGCAGACCTGCATTCAGACGCTGGAAGCCTACCTTTCCCATGAAGCCAACCCGGGCAGCGCCTTCACCTGGAACATCATCATCGCCGACAACGCCAGCACCGACGCCACATGGGATGTCGCGACGGCCCTGTGCGCGCAATACCCTGAATCGCTGAGGGCCGTCCGCATCGGGCGCAAAGGCCGGGGTGCCGCCCTGAAACTGGCATGGTCGGAATCGTTGGCCAGAGTGGTGTCATACATGGATGTGGACCTTTCCACCGATATTCGCTGCATCGGCATACTCATCGGCTCACTGCTCGCCGGAGGGGCCGACGTATCCATCGGCTCCCGACTGCTCGCGCAATCCGATGTGACCCGTTCGACGAAACGCGAATTCATCTCACGCACCTACAACCTCATGCTCAGAACCTATCTCGGCGTGAAATTCCACGACGCACAGTGCGGCTTCAAAGCCATGACCGCAGCCGCCGCCGACGCCCTGCTCCCCAGAATCAAAGACGACGAATGGTTTTTCGACACCGAACTGCTGGTGCTGGCCGAACGTCGTGGGATGCAAATCTACGAGATACCGGTGACCTGGGTCGAGGACAGCGACAGCAGGGTGAACATTCCCGATACCGTCAGCAAAGACATCGCAGGGATGCGTCGCATGCGTCAGGAAAGCCGGAAAGACGGGAAAAGCCCCATCACCAATCCATACGAGACGCTCGGCTGGGGAGTCCGGAACCAAGATGAATTACGCGGGTCATTGATTGAACTCGCCAACGTGAAAGTGGGCGCATAATGAGCGAGCAATCCGACATGTCACTCCCTTTGGCGAAGGACCGGTCGCACCAGACCAGGTCGCACGACCACGGACGCGCATCACACACGGGCATCACCATGTACCGGCTGCCGAAACGCAGGCTGTCGGACTGGATTCTGCTGCTCGCGCTGATGGCTATGGCCGCAGCGACATACTTCGTCAATCTCACGGCATCCGGCTACGCCAATGAGTTCTATTCGGCGGCGGCACAAGCGGGTTCGGTGAACTGGGAGTCCTTCCTGTGGGGCTCCCTGGACTCGGGCAATGCGATAACGGTCGACAAGCCGCCTGCATCCATGTGGCTGATGGCCCTCTCCGTGCGTGCGTTTGGCCTCAGTTCCTTCTCCATACTGCTCCCCCAGGCGATTATGGGCGTGCTGACGACCTATCTGCTCTATGCGACCGTCCGCCGCTACTGGGGCAACGCGGCAGGGCTGATTACAGGAATCGCTTTCGTACTGACCCCTGTGGCGGCATTGATGTTCAGGTTCAACAACCCTGACGCTCTGCTCGTCCTGCTGATGGTCGCGGCCGCGCATTGCGTGCTGCGCTCACTGGAATACGCCAAGACCAGGGCAGGCAATCGACGCCGTACCTGGTGGATGGTTCTGGCTGGAATACTGGTCGGTTTCGGATTCCTCACCAAGCAGATGCAGGTGTTTCTGGTGCTTCCCGGATTCGCCATCGCCTTCCTGATAGCGTCCCCGACAGGCTTCCTTCGCCGCGTGGTGGACGGCGTAGCCGCGGTAATCGGCATGGTCTTGGCTGCCGGATGGTGGGTCGCGCTGACCGTCCTCGTCCCATCCGGCTCGCGCCCGTATATCGGCGGCTCGCAAACGGACTCCTTCCTGGAACTCACCTTCAGTTACAACGGTTTCGGAAGACTCACCGGCAGCGAAGAGGGTTCCGTCGTTCCGGGCGGGTCCTCGACCGGCGGAACAGGCGGAGGCATGTGGGGTCAAACGGGTTGGACGCGACTGCTCGACGGTGAATACGGTACGCAGATTGCCTGGCTCGCACCACTCGCCTTTGCCGGAATCGTCATAGGCCTGGTGACGCTGGGACGTGCGGCACGTATTGACCTGCGCAGGGCAAGCGTCATCGTCTTCGGTGGCTGGCTCGCCGTCACGTGGTTGACCTTCAGCTTCATGGCGGGTATCTTCCACCAGTACTACACGGTCGCGCTGGCACCCGCCGTCGCCGTCCTCGCGGCGATTGCAGTTACCGGACTGTGGGTGTCCCGCAAATCCCTGTGGTCGAGAATCGTCACGCCCGCATTGGTCCTCGGCTCCGCATACTGGGCGTTCACGCTTGCGGGCAGGAGCACTTGGCTGCCCTGGCTGAAATGGTGCATACTCAGCTTCGGTATCCTCGCAACCGTCGTATTCATCATCGCAGCGCTGTCTTCCTCAAGGAGAATCGCGATATGCGGTATGACGTTATCCGCGGTATCGCTACTTTCAGGCCCCTTGGCCTGGACGGCCTACACGGTCGCCACCGAGCACAATGGTTCCATCGTTCTGGCCGGTCCGAGCGTGACGTCATCCACCAGGATGGGCGGCATGGGCGGAGGTATGGGCGGACAGGGCGGAGGCCCGGGAAGCGGTCAGGGAGGCCCCGGCTCCTCGGACGGCACCATGCAGGAGGCTCCTTCAGACGCACCCGGGCAAGGCTCGGGAAGCGCACCGGAGGCACCCAGCGGAACAATGAGCCAACCCCCCAACTCCGCTTCCGGCTACGGCAACGCTTCGGCCCCGAGCGGCTCCATCGGTGAAGGAACGTCCAGCGAAGGCATGAGCGGCGGCTCAATGGGCGGCATGGGTATGGGCGGCAGCTCTGCAAGTTCCAAAATCGTCTCGATGCTGGAGCAGTCGCCAAGCTCGTATCGATGGGCAGCCGCAATCACCGGTTCGCAGAATGCGGCCAGCTATCAGTTGGCTTCGCAGAAAGCGGTCATGGCCATCGGCGGTTTCAATGGCTCGGACCCGGCACCCACTCTCAAACAGTTCAAGGAGTATGTGCAACAAGGACTGATTCATTACTACATCGCCAGCTCGTCCGGAGGAGGCACGCAGATGGGAGGTTCGGGCTCCGCTTCCGAGATATCCTCCTGGGTCGCCGAACACTACACCGCAACCACCGTGGATGGAGTGACCGTGTACGACCTATCCGCCGAAGCCTCCTGATAGACCCGTCAGAACGTCCACAAGCAATCCGGTTCTTCGCATTTTGGCAGGTAATAACCCATCTAACACGATAACTGCACTAAAAGGACAGCAATTCGGTGATACTTCACCGGAAAAGCTGTCC
>OMJG01001731.1_pt1 | contig 11934 bp, 12 predicted proteins | sample 1646431 | NCBI WGS metagenome assembly OMJG01 (sample SAMN03771674, study PRJEB25209) | food metagenome | isolation source: Cotija cheese | place: Mexico:Jalisco,Michoacan | collected 2011-12-12 | reverse complement strand
GGTCCAAAAAATTTTGAGACAGTGGCTAACTTGATTCTAAAATGCGCGGTATAATTAAAAATGAAGCTGTTTGGAGAAACTGATTCCATTATTAATGTTGTGAATCTTGAAGCCAACTTATACGCTCATTGATGATTGGAATTGTCGCTGTTCTGTCTTTAGGGGGAATCGCCATGTTGAGTGAAAGGGCTAAGAGCCTGTGGGCGAAGAAGCGAACGGTTGATGGCCAGCCAAAGTGGTTACCGCTTGTGGCGCATTTGGTCGATGCTTCTAATGTTTCCCGGATGCTGTTTAACCAGTGGCTAAGCGACCAGCAACGTGTTTTTTTGACAGTGGATCAAGACGTAGACAAAACACTTAAACTGGTCAAGTTTGTAGGCTTCATCCATGACATTGGAAAAGCCACTCCCGCCTTCCAAACGAAAAAATCATATGTTGAAGATGCCAGTCTTGATGCCGATTTGATTGAAAAGGCGGTCAGGACTGGTTTTGTTGGCTTGGATTCAACTCATCTGCCGTCGGCGTCAAAGTCCCCACATGCCAAGGCCGGCGAGGCGATTCTTGAGCGGCTCGCCGGCCCGGATTCCATCGGTGCAATTGTTGGCGGTCATCATGGTCGGCCGCTAACCAGGGCGCCACAACGTGATATTGGTGACTACACATCGAATTATTGGCAGGCCGAAAAGGATCCGGTTGTTCAGCAACGGTGGCAAGACGTCCAGCTTGAGCTCCTCAATTACGGTCTTGAAATCTCCGGTTTCAAGTCGGTGGCGGAGTTGCCAATGATCAGTCAGCCCCAGGCGGTGCTGCTTGAAGGCTTACTGATCATGGCGGACTGGTTGTCTTCAAGCGAGGCGCTTGAAGATGATCCTGGCCAGCCGCTTTTCCCATTGATCTCACTTGATCAGGGCCTGGACGACTTGAATTTGACGGCACGGTATCAGCAGGCCTGGACCCGGTGGCAACGGACCGACGAGTGGCCCACTGCGCCTGTGCCGCTAGCGTCCGACCCTTACAAGCTTCGCTGGGGCTTCTCGGCGCGGCCTGTTCAGCGAAAAGTGGCCGAGATGATCGATCAGGCCGAAGATCCGGGGATGGTCATCATTGAGGCGCCAATGGGCATGGGGAAAACCGAGGCAGCCTTAGTGGCGGCTGAGCAACTGGCGTACAAGGGCAAGGAGACGGGACTGTTTTTTGGCCTGCCGACGCAGGCGACCGCGAATGCCATGTTTGATCGCGTTGATGAGTGGCTGAGGCGATTGGCTGCCGACAACGGTGAAACTTATTCAATCAAGCTCATGCACAGCAAGGCGGAATTCAATCCGAATTACCTCAAGGTCCCCGTTGCGGAAGACGTTGATGGTGACGCCTCGGTGGTGGTCAACCGGTGGTTCTCGGGCAAAAAGTCGATCCTCGACGAGTTCAGCATCGGGACGATCGACAATCTGCTGCAAATGGATCTTAAACAAAAGCACCTTGCGCTGAAGCACCTTGGCCTGAGTAAAAAGGTCGTCATCATTGACGAGGTTCACGCGTACGATTCGTTCATGGACCAGCACTTGTTCCGCACGCTTGAATGGCTGGGCACCTACCACGTGCCGATCGTCGTGTTATCGGCGACCCTGCCGAAAGCAACACGCAATCGCCTGCTCGAGGCCTATTTTCACGGAAAGTTCGGTCAGAAACTAAGCAAGGGGGCAGACCTGAGCGGGGTCTCTTCGGATTGGCAGGACAGCGAGGCCTATCCGCTGGTGTCGATGCTCGACGGGCGGCGACTCAATCAGGTCAGCCATTTTGACGGTAAAACCAATCAGAGCCAGCTTTCCATTCATGTTGAGCGCATGAGCGGTGACTTGACTGCGCTAGGCGAGCGTGTGCTTGACGCGATCGCGGATGGCGGAGTTGCCGGGGTGATTGTCAACACGATCAAGCGGGCCCAAGCGCTGGCCGATGCGTTGGCGGGGAAGGTCCCTTTTATCGTGCTTCACTCCGCCTTTGTCGCCGCTCAACGGGCCCAGTTGGAGACTGAGCTGCAAAATGCGATCGGCAAGGGGAGCAAGCGCCCCGCCAAGCTGGTCGTGATCGGCACGCAGGTGCTCGAGCAGTCCCTGGATATCGATTTTGACATTCTGTTCACCGACATTGCGCCGATGGATCTGTTGCTGCAGCGGGCCGGGCGGCTCCATCGCCATGCCATTGCGCGGCCGCGCGCGCTGACTGGGCCCCGGCTGGTGGTGACGGGCATTGAGGGGCTGGGCGAGTTCGAGGAAGGCAGTGCTGCCATCTACGGCCAGTATCTGCTGATGAAAACCGAGGCGCTGCTGCCGGCCACGCTGCGGCTGCCCGATGACATCTCCCGGCTGGTTCAAACCACGTATGATTTGCAGCGTGACCCACCATTGCCGGGGATCGAGGAGGAAAGGACTCGCTTCGAGACCAAAATTGCGCAAAAGGCGCAGAAGGCTCAGGCGTTTCAAATTGCCCCGCCAAGCAGAAGGCGGAGCCGGACCCTTCATGGCTGGCTGGACAATGATCAGCCCGGCGTGGACGTCAGCGAGCAACGCGCGGAAGCTGCGGTGCGGGATATTGATGAGTCGCTTGAGGTTATTTTGCTGCAGCACACAAAGCACGGGGATGCGCTGATCGACGGTCGTGTCGTCGACTCGTTCCAGCTTGACCGAATGGCCAAGGTGATCGCGCAGCAGACAATCCGCTTGCCGCGGGTGTTTACCTTTAATATCGACGCCACGATCAAGGCCCTGGAGCAGGAAACGGCGCGCCTCTATCCGGGCTGGCAGCAGAATAAATGGCTCCGCGGGGCCTTGGCGCTGCCGCTGGATGAAGAGTTGAACGGTTCGCTGATGGATTATCAGCTCCATTACTCATTGAAGGATGGGCTGAGGTATTGGAAGGAGGACCAAGATGGCAACGAGACAGTTTAATTTGGTCACGGATCCCTGGATCAAGGTGATCCGCGCGGCCGATTACCGAAGTGAGGAGGTCTCGCTACAAACCCTGTTTCAACAGTCATCAGACTATTTGCGGCTGGCCGGAGAAACGCAATCACAGGACCTCGCGATCATGCGGTTATTACTGGCAATTTTACACACGGTGTACTCGCGCTTTGACGCGACGGGCGAACCGTACGAGTGGCTCACGATCGATCTGGAGTCGCTGCAGGTAGCGGAAGCGGTGGAGCAGGATGACTACGAGCCTGACGATCTGTTCGAGACCTGGGACGCCTTGCATCAGTTGGGTCATTTTTCCGCCATCGTGATCGAGTATTTGGCGCGGTACCAGGATCGATTTGATTTCTTTGGGGAGCGGCCGTTCTATCAGGCGACCCAAAGCGAATATGACGTCTTGGTCCCGGAGAAGAAAAAAGTGGCCACTGGTAGCGGAACGGTTGCGATCCGGCAGATCAATCGCACCATTTCGGAGAGCGGCAATTCGCCGGCTCTTTTCGCCCCCAGGAGTGATGCTGGCAAGGATACGCTCGGCATGGCGGAGTTAGTGCGCTGGGTGATCACCTATCAGAACTACACCGGGGTGACGGACAAAACCAAAATTGTCGCTCAGGAAAACTTCTCAAATGACTCGGGATGGCTTTATCGACTCAGCCCCGTCTTCGCTGTCGGGGACACGCTCTTTGACACTTTATTGCTAAACCTGATCCTCGTTCAAAACGAGGACGCGCCCTATGCGGTTGAACGTCCCGTTTGGGAGCGGCCGAATGCGCAACGCTATGTGCAGGATCGAGAACGTCAGCTTCAGCCGGACAATTTGGCCGCTCTGTACACGTCCTGGTCGCGAGTGCTCTTTCTTCAGTGGGGAGACGATCGCCTAGAGAACATCTTTAGTGCTGGCGTACCACCATTTTCAGCGGACAACGCTTTTCTAGAGCCAATGACGACGTGGCGCTGGATCAAGAAGGAGCAAGTTTATCGGCCACATCGGAAAGCGATGACGTCAGTTTCCAAGGCCATGTGGCGTAATTTTGGCGAGTATGTGGATCTTCATGACGATTCTAAGCGGAGGCAGCCGGGCGTGGTCACTTGGCTGCAGACACTTAAGGCGCGGAAGAGCCTCCCCGGTGAAACCCAGATCACGTTGGCAACTGTCGCACTGATCAGTGATGGTAATGCAACCTCTCAGGCGCCGGCAGCGGAGGTGGCGGACGTCATGCGAGTCAATGCGGACGTGCTGTTTGATTCGATGGGGGCCCAGTACTGGCCGAAACGAATCGAGGACGCGATCGAAAGTACGGACACGGTCGCCAAGTTCTACTGGATCTTTGTCAGCACGATCGCCAAGCTCCGCAACATTTCGGGAAGTACCTTTGCTGCCGCTGAGCAGGAAAAGTTTTATCAGGACTTGACCATTCCATTTGACAACTGGTTGCGTACATTGTCGATCAATGATGATCGGGATGCGAAAATCGGGCAGTGGAACGCGCAGGTCAAGAAAATCGTTTTGTCTCGCGCCAAGGGCTTCATGACAAGTGCGACCCCGAGAGACATGGCCGGATTAACAGACGAGAATGGCAATGAAACCAACATTTTCATTGCCTATCGCCAGTTGCTCGGACGTGTGTCCGAGCAACTCGGTGATCGAAAGGGGGAAGTCAAGTGACAGAATCAATTCAGAGCACCACTGCCCGCATTATTAGACAGCTATACGGAAACTCGGAACCGAATAAGGCCGTTCTTGCGGGGCTCAGAGGAGCCAGTCGGTTTACTGATGTTCAGGCGCGGTCGGCATGGCCAATCATCCTGGACGGGCTGGACGATCAATACCTGAGCCGTGATGGCATCCCAACGTATGGCGAGCAGGCCATTTTCACTGCCACCCATCTGTATGCCGTCCATCAGCAGGGGCACGATCAGAGCGTTTATGGGTCGGCCGATCCCAAGCGCGATGACAATGGCTTCCCGGTGTTCAAGGCGTTGTCGATGTTGCGGACGCGGGCAGATAGTAAGACGGCCATCGATCGGCGAGTGCGGCAGGCGCTGGCCCTGACCAACTACGAGGCGGTCGTGAATGCGCTGGGCAGCTTAATCGGCATTGTGAAGGCGACCAAGCTGCCGCTGAAGCTAGATTACGCGCAGCTGGCGGAGGACTTGTACTGGTTTCAGATGAGCTACGAACAGGCGAGTCGGGTGCGACTGCGCTGGGGGCAAGATTATTATGGGACTGTTTCCGCAAACGAAAGGACAGAGCAAAATGACTAACAAAAACCTCTACATCGACATTCACGTGCTTCAGACGGTTCCTTCCGCCAACATCAACCGGGATGACACGGGCGCGCCCAAGAAGGCGTTATATGGTGGCGTCACGCGGGCCCGCGTTTCCTCCCAAAGCTGGAAGCGCGCGATGCGGCTTCGCTTCAATCAAGAGGATCACGACGATGCCGGGCTTCGCACCAAAGAAGTGCCGCAGTTGCTGCGGCAGGCCCTGAAAGCGGCGGCGCCGGCCTTGACCGATGAGGAAATCGCGGCCAAGGCCGATGCGGTGTTCTCAACGGCCAAAATCAAAATCACCAAGGATGGCCAGACCGGTGCCCTGATGCTGATCAGCACCGGCCAGCTCAAGAAGCTTGCCCAGTACGCCTTGGATAATGAGGCGCTGGACAAGAAGGAGCTGACCAAGCTGTTCAAGGGCGAGCAGTCGCTGGATCTAGCCTTGTTCGGCCGGATGGTCGCCGATAATCCCGAGCTGAACGTTGAAGGGTCGGCCCAGGTCGCACATGCGATCTCGACGCACGAAATCGTCCCGGAGTTTGACTACTTCACGGCGCTGGACGATTTCAAGCCCGAAGACAATGCCGGGGCCGCGATGCTGGGAACGGTTGAGTACAATTCCTCGACGCTGTATCGCTACGCCAATCTGAACTTTCAGGAGTTTGAGGCGAATATTGGCGGCCGGGCTGCCGTGTCAGGGGCGCTGAGCTACATCAAGGAATTCCTGCTGTCGATGCCGAACGGGAAGCAGAACACTTTTGCTAACAAGACCTTGCCCAATTACGTGATGGTGACGCTGCGCCCGGACACCCCGGTCAACCTGGTGTCCGCGTTCGAAGACCCCGTGAAGTCTAATCATGGCTACGTCGAGGCTTCCGTCAAGCGGCTCGAGCAGGAATATCAGGACGCGCTGCAGTTTGTTGACGCGCCTTTGTTCACCGCCGTGGTGGGGAAGACCAACGGTGAAGTCGGCGAGCAACAGGCCAACGTCAACGGGTTGCTTGATGCAGTGGGTGCGGTTTTGAAGAAGGCGGTCAGCGATGAAAACGATCTCGATCAGGCTAACTAGCCCGCTGCAGTCGTACGGGAATGAGGCCCAGTTTGCGCGGCGGACGACCGGGGATTACCCCTCAAAAAGTGCGATTGTCGGGATGCTTGCGGCGGCGCTGGGCTATCAACGCGACGATCCGGCGATCAATGCGCTCAACGACCTGCTCTTTGCGGTGCGCGTTGATCAGCCCGGCCAGGTGATGACGGAGTTCCAGACTGCGGAGTGGAAACCCGGTACGCGGAAGCTGACGTATCGTGACCTGCTTCAGGATGCCGTGTTTGTCGTGGCCATCGGGAGCGAGGACGAGGCGTGGCTCGACCGGCTGGCCGAGGCGCTGCGCCATCCGCGGTTTCAGCTGTACCTGGGGCGGCGGGCCAACGTGCCGGCCGGCGTGTTGAAAATTCAGACCTTCGCCGGGCAGGATCCGGTCGGGGTGCTGGCCCAGCTGCCTTGGCAGGCCTCGCGCTGGTACCAGCGGCGTTCGCGGCGTCAGGCAAGCATGAGCGTTCAGTTGATCGCGGATGCTGTCCTGTTACCAGAGCGCCGGGCCGATTTGGTCAGGGATGCTGTGCACTCTTTTGACCAAAAGCACCGGCAATACAGTTTTCGCCCCATCGCCGTGACCAAGGTGCAGCTGGCCAATCCGGAATACAAGCCAGCGCCCACGGCCACTGCGCAGGATGCCTTCGGTCAAGTATAGAGAGGAGGTACGTCAATGTATCTTTCACGAGTCCAAGTGAATACCAATGATCACCAGATTTTCAAGCACCTGACCCACCTTGGCGCCTATCACGACTGGGTCGAACGCAGCTTTCCTAGAGAAATTGCTGCGGGAACGCGGCTTCGCCACTTGTGGCGGCTCGATTCCCTGAACGGCAGGGATTACCTGCTCGTGCTGAGCCCCGACGCCCCCGAGTTGGCGCAGCTCGCCCGCTACGGCGTGGCCGGCACTGCGCAGACCAAGGACTATGACCCGTTCGTGACCGCCTTGCGTCAAGGCCAGCGCCTGCGCTTTCGGTTGACCGCCAATCCGACCCGGACAATTGCTACCCCGGGCCAACGCGGGCACGTGGCGCCGCACGTAACGGTGGCCCAACAGATGGCCTGGCTGAGTGAGCGTGCGGCGGCGCTGGGGTTTGAATTACCCATTGATGATGACGGCCCCCAGTTTCAGATTGTGGGCCGAGACTACCCGGCTCTGCGGCGGGCGCAGGGGAAGCCGGTTCGACTGAGCCGGGTGAGCTTCGAAGGAACTTTGGTGGTGAGCGACTTGGTGCGCTTCAAAGAGACCCTGGCCACCGGCATCGGCCGCGAGAAGGCCTTTGGTATGGGGCTTCTGACGGTGATCCCGGAAGCGTGGTGACAAGATGGAGTCGGGCGCAAAAAAGGCAGATCTGACCGAGCTCAGCCGGGTACGCGAGCGGGTGACTTTTCTGTATCTTGAGCACGCCAAAATTAACCGCCAGGATAGTGCCATCGTTGTCATCGATACGCGAGGCACCGTGGCGATCCCCGCCGCCCTGATCAGTGTGCTCATGCTGGGTCCCGGCGTTGACGTGACCCATCGGGCCATGGAGTTGATGGGAGACGCGGGAATGAGTGTGGTGTGGGTCGGTGAGCGCGGCGTCAGACAGTACGCCCACGGTCGCGCGCTGACTCATTCGTCGGCGTTGCTTGTCGCGCAGGCCAAGCTGGTGTCGAATAATCGGCTGCGGGTCGGGGTGGCACGGCAGATGTACCAGATGCGCTTTCCTGACGATGATGTGTCCACACTTTCGATGCAAGAACTTAGGGGAAAAGAGGGGGCGCGAGTCCGCCGGATCTATCGCGAAGAGTCCCGGCGAACGGGCGTTGAGTGGACCCACCGGGAGTATGATCCAGAAAATTATCAAAGTGGTTCGATCATCAATCAGGCGTTGACGGCGGCGCACGCTGCCCTGTATGGGTTGAGCTACAGCGTCATCGTTGCGCTGGGGGCGTCGCCCGGACTGGGGTTTGTCCATACGGGCCATGACTTGTCATTTGTGTATGATTTTGCCGATCTCTATAAGGCAGAAGTCACGATCCCAATCGCGTTCACCGTTGCGGCGAACGCAACGGAGCAAGATGACATTGGTCAACTGACGCGACTTGCAGTCAGAGATGCTTTTGTTGATGGCAAGTTGATGATCCGCATGGTGGCGGATCTGAAAATGTTACTCGGTGACGTGGACGATGATTTGGACGCGGACGTGGTCAATCTCTGGGATGATAAGCTTGGACTGCAGAAATTCGGCGTGTCCTACCGTGAGTCAACGGAGGACGGGCAATCATGATCGTGATCACGTTATCCAAAGTACCGCCATCGCTCAGAGGCGTTCTGACGAAGTGGTGCCAAGAGGTCCAGACCGGGGTCTATGTTGGCCGGTTTAGCGCGAGAATCCGCGACTCTTTATGGGAACGGATCCAGCGTGATATCGGGTCGGGCGAGGCCACCATCGTCTTTAACGCAAAAAACGAACTCGGCTACCAGTTCAGAACTACCCAGACGGATCGGGAGGTCGTCGATTACGATGGGTTACCGCTCTTGCTGAGAAAGAACACGAACCCTGAATTGGTCCAGCTTGGCTTCAGCAACGCCGCAAAGTTTCGCAAAGCCAAGAAATTTGCCCGAGGAAAGCCGCCGACGAACGCGACGAAGGTTGCTGAAGGCGTTCCATTTGTCGCCTTGGATATTGAAACTACCGGATTGGATGCTGAACGAGATGCAATTATTGCCATTGGGGCGGTAAAAGGACCGTCAGTTAACGAAACCGAAAAATTCACTACCTTGGTGAATCCACGAAGGCCGCTTCCATCAACGGTTGCCAAGTTGACGGGATTGTCGGCGGAGGAGTTGGTTGCCAATGGGATCAGTCTGAGCGAGGCAGTGCAGGCCTTACGGGATTTTACCGGCTCGCTCCCTTTAGTCGGATATAATCTGCGTTTCGACATGGGATTTCTTTCGGCAGCGGGTCGTGAAACTGGGTTAACGTCTTTTGGGAATCATACTTTTGATTTACTACCGCTTGTTAAGAAATCCAGTCGCTTTCTGGATAATTACAAGCTTAGTACAGTGCTGGCACATTATCAGATCGATAACGAGCAACCGCATCACGCGTTGTCTGATGCGACGGCAACAATGGCACTGGCGGACAAACTCATAAAAAAAGGAATCTTAACGATTGGCAAACGTTGATGGGATAGGGATTTTTTAGTGTTTTCCCCGCACATGCGGGGGTGATCCCACGTCCCGCTTCGTCTCATTGTTCATCGTCAGGTTTTCCCCGCACATGCGGGGGTGATCCCGCCTCGGCTTGATTGAGCACCTGAGCATACCAGTTTTCCCCGCACATGCGGGGGTGATCCCCCAACTAACAGAGACTTTTTCATAGTGAATTCGTTTTCCCCGCACATGCGGGGGTGATCCCGAAGTTACGCCGCCACAAACGCCGAAGCTTGTGTTTTCCCCGCACATGCGGGGGTGATCCTCAGTCCTTCGTCCAGAATGTCCTGAATCACGCGTTTTCCCCGCACATGCGGGGGTGATCCTGACCATTATTTCATCTGGCCCCCACATTACTCGTTTTCCCCGCACATGCGGGGGTGATCCTACCAACCACTTTTAGAATGCTGACAGCCCCCAGTTTTCCCCGCACATGCGGGGGTGATCCTACCTGCGATATAAGGCGCGTATGCCATGAGGTGTTTTCCCCGCACATGCGGGGGTGATCCCTGTGTTTCCCATAGCACCCAACCCCCAATCCCGTTTTCCCCGCACATGCGGGGGTGATCCCGTCATTGTGAGAATGCTGGCGTTCCCATTATAGTTTTCCCCGCACATGCGGGGGTGATCCCTTTAAAAACTAAGGAGAAAAATCATGAATAAAGTTTTCCCCGCACATGCGGGGGTGATCCCGTCATGCAAACAACAAGGGGGACAATATGAAGGTTTTCCCCGCACATGCGGGGGTGATCCCAACACTTTTGCTCCGAAGGTTGATTCGATCGGGTTTTCCCCGCACATGCGGGGGTGATCCTGGTGTTATCAATAAATTGATTGCCAACATAGTGTTTTCCCCGCACATGCGGGGGTGATCCTGACAAGGCCAATACGGCTTAACAAAACATCAAGTTTTCCCCGCACATGCGGGGGTGATCCTGGATTCGTCAAACTCTTAGTTTTGAGAATGACGTTTTCCCCGCACATGCGGGGGTGATCCCCATAGAAAGAGGCACAACGACACTCCCACCAGGTTTTCCCCGCACATGCGGGGGTGATCCCACGCTGAAACAGATTTCGGTTGATGTTGCTCGGTTTTCCCCGCACATGCGGGGGTGATCCCAGAATTAAAATTAATGGCGCCAATCTTATCAAGTTTTCCCCGCACATGCGGGGGTGATCCCAACGCTAGACGACGCAACTCAAGAACAAGTCGGTTTTCCCCGCACATGCGGGGGTGATCCCAAAAGTCTGAACGCGTTTATCATCTCGATTTCAGTTTTCCCCGCACATGCGGGGGTGATCCCCATAGCGGCGTCAACATTAGTACGCTCAATCTGTTTTCCCCGCACATGCGGGGGTGATCCGGGGATGACTGTATGAACGAACGCAATGAAAAAGTTTTCCCCGCACATGCGGGGGTGATCCTTTCATGGTGCCCTCCTTATTGCTGTGGAGCAAGTTTTCCCCGCACATGCGGGGGTGATCCCTAATGTTACTGATATTTTTATCAAGCCATTTGGTTTTCCCCGCACATGCGGGGGTGATCCCACTTTGTATTTTCCAGCCATTTCCCACTTCACGTTTTCCCCGCACATGCGGGGGTGATCCCGCTGTCTTGCCTCACGCACAGTTTCAGCAGCCGTTTTCCCCGCACATGCGGGGGTGATCCTGGAGATCAAGATGAGTATTATGCATACGTTGGGTTTTCCCCGCACATGCGGGGGTGATCCCGACTGATACTTCTCTGAACCGGTTCATTTGTGGTTTTCCCCGCACATGCGGGGGTGATCCTGCCATTCCACAGTCCGCTGAAGAATGAAGCGAGTTTTCCCCGCACATGCGGGGGTGATCCAGCACAGACGCCGAAGGGAAGCATCGTTGCTTTGTTTTCCCCGCACATGCGGGGGTGATCCCAAGCCATGAAAAAAGCCGCTGGCCCGCATGCCGTTTTCCCCGCACATGCGGGGGTGATCCCACACGATGACGAGCTTGGCAGTCACTCGGTTAGTTTTCCCCGCACATGCGGGGGTGATCCCCTCTGCCCAGTCACCAATCGTGTATCCAAAAAAGTTTTCCCCGCACATGCGGGGGTGATCCTGATCTTCGCAACCGTGAAGGGATTTCAATCAGGTTTTCCCCGCACATGCGGGGGTGATCCCATTAGACGCCGGAACAGGCTGTGAATTTGTTGGTTTTCCCCGCACATGCGGGGGTGATCCCGCGTTGGGATTGATCCATGGGAGCTTATTCGGGTTTTCCCCGCACATGCGGGGGTGATCCTACGCTTGCTGGTATGGCTCACCAGCAGGAGTAGTTTTCCCCGCACATGCGGGGGTGATCCTAATGCTAGTGTGGTTCTCGTAAAGACCATCTGGTTTTCCCCGCACATGCGGGGGTGA
>OMJG01001728.1_pt1 | contig 11958 bp, 9 predicted proteins | sample 1646431 | NCBI WGS metagenome assembly OMJG01 (sample SAMN03771674, study PRJEB25209) | food metagenome | isolation source: Cotija cheese | place: Mexico:Jalisco,Michoacan | collected 2011-12-12 | reverse complement strand
CAGCCGGTGCGGCCTGGTCCGAGCAGGCCGGCGGAACCTCCGGTGCCCTGTGGGGCGCGGCGCTGACCGCCTTCGGCACGGTTCTGGGAGACGAGGAGGGATGCCGTCCCGGGCTCGTCGTCGAGGCTGCCGCCGCGGCCCTGGACGCCGTGAAGCGGCTGGGTGGCGCCAAGCGGGGCGACAAGACGATGATCGACGCCATGGAACCCTTCGTGGAGACCCTTCAGGGTTCGACCGCCGACCTGCCCACCGCCTGGGGGGCCGCTGTGCTGGCCGCCGAGGCCGGTGCCCGGTCGACGGCCGACATCGTCGCGAAGCTGGGCCGATCCCGACCGCTCGGCGAGAAGTCGCTGGGGACCCCCGACCCCGGCGCCATCTCCTTCGTGGACGTGGTGCGGGCCGTCGGCAGCGTCATCGGCTGAAACGGCCGGGGCAGGGGAGACGGGGGTGCGCTCAGCGATGCTGTCAGTTCGCGGTGACCGGAGGCTTGGCGCTCCAGGGGAAGACGATCCAGCTGTCGACCGTCTTCCACTGGTAGTCAGGCTTCACGACGGTCCGCGGCTTGGTGTACAGCACCGCGGAGCGCACCTCGGCGCCGAATCCGCGCAGCAGCTTGAGCACGAGAGCCAGGGTGCGCCCGGAATCGGCGACGTCGTCGACCACCAGGATCCTGCGGCCCTTGATGTACTCGGTGTCGAGCATCGGGGCCAGCAGGACGGGGTCGGCGAGGGTCTCGTTGACGTCGGTGTAGAACTCGACATTGATGGCGTCGGTGAGCTTGACGCCCAGGGAGTAGGTGAGCGCGCCTCCGGGGATCATTCCTCCGCGGGCGATCGCGATGAGCACCTCGGGATGGAACCCCGAGTCGGCGATCTGCTGCGCCAGCTCCTCCTGCGCTGTCCCGAACTGGTCCCAGGTGAGGACCTCTTTCTCTGCGAGGTCCGAGGAATCGGCATGATAAGCGGTCATGGGCACACCTTACCGAGGTGTGCCGTGGAGCCGCCGGGGCACCTGCCCGGGTGCCGAGGTGGCGGATTCAGGAGGCATACAGATGGTCACCAGTAGTGCCGACGCGGCATCGTCGCGACACGGCCAGGACGGTCCCAGGAGCCGGCAGTTGACGATCGCCGAGTCGGTGATCCGCAACGGGTCGGCAAGCGTCGAGGATCTGGTCGCCCTGACCGGCGTCTCGGCGATGACCGTCTACCGGGACCTGGCGGCCCTGGAGGACAGCGGTGTGCTGACCCGGCACCGGGGGCAGGTGGTCGCGGTGGCCAGCGGGCTGCACGAGGCCGACGCCGAGTTCCGGCTCGAGCAGAGCTCGGCCGAGAAGCAGCTGGTCGCCGCCGAGGCGGGCAAGCTCATCAGCCCGGGATCGTCCATCATGCTGGACGACTCCACCTCCGGAGTGTGGCTGCTGCGCTCCCTGCCGGACATCTCATCGGTGACGGTGGTGACCAATTCCCTCCTGGTGGCCGACGAGGTGGCGCCCTACCGCGGCGCGAAGCTGCTGGTGAGCGGCGGCGAGTACCAGGCCTGGGCGCATTCCCTGATGGGGGCCGCCGCGGTGCGCACGATCCGTTCCATGCACGCCGACTTCTGCTTCGTGTCGGCGTCGGGGATCTTCGAGCTGGGCTGCTACCACCCGTACCAGGAGGTCGTGGAGGTCAAGAGGGCGATGCTCGAGTCGGCCGAGACCCGGGTGCTGCTGCTCGACCACACCAAGTTCAACCGGCGGGCACTGTTCAAGTTCGCCGAGTTGCAGGAGTTCGACCATGTCGTGGTCGATGACCAGGCCTCTCCCGGTACGCTCGCGCACCTGCGGGACACCGGAGTCCAGGTGACGGTGGCCGGAACCGGCCAGGTCGACAAGGACTGAGTGGGTTGCCGGCCGCTCGGGCGGTCCCCGGGACGGCATCCGTTCGGACTCGAGCAATTCGTCACACTGATGATGGTGATTCTGTCATGAACTGTGTTAGTTTTGGACACGTAAGAGGGTGAGTGACCCCGACGGGTGCACGGCCCGTCCCGATCGCAAGGAAGCTCGGAGGAGACATGGGATTCAGAATCGTGGTGGCCGGGGATCCGGCCGGAGTCGGCTACAAGGAGGCCATCAAGGCTGACCTGGAGGCTGATCCGAGGGTGGACGAGGTGATCGACGTCGGCATCAAGCCCGGCGAGGACACCGCCTACCCGCACGTCGGCTTCGCCGGCGCGAAGGTGATCGCCGAGGGCAAGGCCGATCGTGGCATCTTCATCTGCGGCACCGGCATGGGCATGGCCATCTCCGCCAACAAGGTGCCGGGCATCCGCGCCTGTACCGCGCACGACAGCTTCTCCGTCGAGCGCCTCATCATGTCGAACGACGCCCACGTGCTGTGCATGGGGGAGCGCGTCATCGGACGTGAGCTGGCCCGGCGTCTCGCCAAGGAGTTCCTGAACTACACCTTCGACCCGTCCTCGCACTCGAAGGGCAATGTCGACCTCATTGAGAAGCTCGAGGCCGAGTCGGCGGGCACCGGAGAGGCAGCCGCGGGCTGCTGACCCCTCGGGGAGGCGGCTCGCCTGTCGTGCCGTCCTCGCACCCGATCCCAGGACCGGGCACCGGCCCAGCCGGTACCTGGCTTCGCGACCTCCCGAACCGGGTGTGACGCGAGGCACCTCTGAGCGCGGACCGACCTGTGACCAGGCCCGGGCCCAGAGGCACCCCGCCTCGGCGCACTGCCGAGGGCATCACATAAGCATGCGGGCATCCGCCCGCTCAACCTCAAGGAACACTGATGTTCACAGCTTCGCTGGGAGTCTTCCTGTTCGGACTCCTTGCCGCGATCGCCGGCGGCGCCGTCGGCGCAGCCATCGGCGGCAACTATGCATTCGTCATGACCGGCTTCATGGTGCTGGCCTCGTGGGGCATCTTCGCCGCCACCGGTAACACCTTCGGTTTCGACTACCTGGCCTTCGGACCGTTCTTCGGGCCGTATGTCGCCTTCGCCGGCGGTGTCGCCGGTGCCATCTACGCCACCTACAAGGGCTACATGACCGACGGCAAGGACGTGAACTCGCCGCTGGCCGGCCTGGGCAAGCCCGACGTGCTGTTCGTCGGCTCGATCTTCGGTGTGTTCGGTTATGTCGTCCAGATCGGTATCGCCAACCTCCCGTGGTTCGGCAAGCACACCGACTCGGTGGCCCTGACCGTGCTCATCTCCGGCCTGATGGCCCGCTGGGTCTTCGGCAACACCAAGGGCCGCAAGCTGTTCTCCGGCTCGCTGCACAACCCGGAGCTCTTCCACGAGGACGCCACCTCCTTCCCCGCCAAGATCAAGCCCGGCCCGAACGGCCGCTGGCTCGAATGGCAGGAGAAGCCCTCCCAGCTGCTCACCATCGGCTCGCTGTTCGGCATCTTCGCCGCCAGCGCCTCGCTGTTCCTGGCCTCGAACGTCGGCGCTCACTTCGCCGCGCAGGGGCTGCCCAGCACCCTGGCCGCCGCCAATGCCTCCAGCTTCCCGTTCGCCATCTCGGCCATCATCATCCTGTTCCTCATCACGAACCGGAACATGCCGGTGCAGCACCACGTGACGATCACGGCCGGCCTGGGCGCCGTGCACTTCTACCCGATCCTGATGGGTGGGACCTTCGACACCTTCAAGTGGACCGCGACGAGCACATGGGATTCCCACGCCTGGCTGATGGCCTTCGTGGCCCTGCTCATCGGCGCCGTCTTCGGCATCATGGCCGCGGCCTTCGCCGAGTTCGCCGCCCGCCTCTGGTACAACCGCGGCACGAGCCACATCGACCCGCCGGCCGCCGCCATCTGGATCTCCAACACCATCGTGGTCTCCCTGGCCGCGCTGCTGTCCTGATCTGAATCCGTGATTCCCCCGCTGACCTGGAGAACTCAATGAACGACATCGTGAACGCCCCCACCGACTTCCAGCAGGCCTATGTCTTCGACATGGACGGCACCATCTACCTCGGTGACCACCTGCTGCCGGGGGCCAAGCGGATGATTGAGGAACTGCGTCAGCGGGGGATCCCGGTGCGCTTCCTGTCGAACAACCCGACCAAGGATCCGCAGCAGTACGTCGAGAAGCTGGAGAGGCTCGGGCTTCCGACCGACATCTCCGACATCTCGAACACCGTGGTGACGACCACCAACTGGCTCAAGGAGAACCATCCCGACGCCAAGGTCTTCGCCATCGCGGAGGAGCCCCTCAAGAACAGCCTCCGACAGGCCGGCATCCAGCTGTCGGAGGACCCCGAGGAGATCGACATCGTCGTCTCCTCCTACGATCGCGGTTTCGACTACCGCAAGCTCCAGATCGCGTTCGATGCCATCTGGTTCCACAAGCGGGCCTTCCTGGTCCAGACCAACCCGGATCGTTTCTGCCCCTTCCCGGGTGGCCGCGGCGAGCCCGACTGCGCGGCGATGACCGCCGCCATCGAGGCCTGCACCGGCACCACCTGCCAGGTGAACTTCGGCAAGCCCTCACCGGTCATGCTGACCGCGGCGCTGGCCGGACTGGACGTCGACGTCGCGCACTGCGTGATGGTCGGCGACCGGCTGGCCACCGACATCCAGATGGCCCTGGACACCGGAATGGGCTCCGCCTGCGTGCTCACGGGCGAGGCCACCGCCGACGACATCCGCGCTCTGGATGCCGCCCACCGGCCCACCTGGGTGCTGGATCGCATCGACAAGCTCATCCCCGCCTCGGCCTGGACCGAGCGCGGCTGGACCGAGAACGACTGACCCCCGTTCCCGGCACCTCCCGTCAGAACCCCTCAAAGGAGAGAAACCGACAATGATTGACAATGGACCCTACGTCCTCGGAATCGACTACGGCACCGAGTCGTGCCGGGTGGCCATCTTCGACCTGCAGGGCCGGCCGCTGACCTTCGCGGCGACCCCCTACAAGACGACCTTCCCGCACCCGGGCTGGGCCGAGCAGGATCCCGACGAGTGGTGGAAGGCCCTCCAGGCCTCCTCGCACCGGGCGATCGCCAATGCCGGCATCTCCCCGGCCGCCATCGCCGGCATCTCCTACGACGCCACCACCTTCACGATGGTGACCCTTGACGCCAGGGGCGAGTCGATCCGCCCGGCGATCATGTGGATGGACAACCGCGCCACCAAGCAGGCCGCCCGCGCCCTGGACTCCGATTCCGTGGCCCGCCTCATCAACAACGGCGGCAAGGGCGCGGCCCCGGCCGAGAACTTCCCCTTCAAGGCCGCCTGGCTCAAGGAGAACGAGCCGGAGAACTACCGGAAGGCCGCCCACATCGTCGATGCCGCGGACTGGGTGACCTACAAGCTGACCGGCGAGTGGACCGCCAACATCAACACCCACGCCATCCGCTCCTACTTCAACCGCGCCCAGGGCGGCTGGCCGACCGACTTCTACGAGGTGGTGGGCTGCGGCGACCTGTTCGAGAAGATCCCGGACCGGGTCGTCAACCTGGGTGAGCAGGTCGGCACCCTCGGGTCGATCCCGGCCCAGCTGCTGGGCCTGCGTCCGGGCATTCCGGTCGCCCAGGGCCCGGGCGACGCCTGGGCCGGCCAGATCGGTCTGGGCGTGCTGAGCCCCGGCAAGTTCGCCCTCATCACCGGCTCCTCCCACGTGCTCTCGGGGCAGAGCGACACCGAGATCCACGGCGAGGGATTCTGGGGCTCCTACACCGACGCGGTGGTCCCCGGACAGTTCACCGTCGAGGGCTCGGGCGTCTCCACCGGCTCGGTGCTGAAGTGGTTCAAGGACAACTTCGCCTCCGACGTCGTCGCGGCCGCCGAGAAGGTCGGGCTCAACCCCTATGACGTGCTCAACGAGCAGTCCCGCAACATCCCGATCGGATCCGACGGACTCATCGTCAACGAGTACTTCCAGGGCAACCGCACCCCCTACACCGACTCCAAGGCGCGCGGCATCATGTGGGGCCTGTCCCTGGCCCACACCCCGGCGCACGTCTACCACGCCATCCAGGAGGCCGTCTGCTACGGCATCGGTCACTCGGTCAAGGCCTTCGAGTCCGCCGGCGTCAACGTCGAGAAGATGGTGGCCTGCGGCGGATCCACCAAGAGCCGCGACTGGATGCAGATGCACTCCGACGTCACCGGCGTGCCGATCGCGCTCACCGAGGTGGGCGACGCCGTCGTCCTGGGCACCTGCATGATCGCCGCCGTCGGCGCGGGCCTGTACAAGGACCTCCCGGAGGCCGGTGCGAACATGGTGCACGAGATCGACCTGATCGAGCCCGACCAGGAGCGTCACGAGCAGTACCAGTTCTACCTCGACAAGTACATGAGGTCGTTCCCGCTGATGCAGGAGCTGATCCACGAGGTCGTCGACCACGAGGCCGAGAAGCACTGAATCCTGATGATCCCCGGGGCCCGCACTTGCGGGCCCCGGGGATCACCCACGAACCTGTCCATTCAACAGGACCAGAGAGGAACGGATAATGTCCGAACTCATCGAGAAGGCACTTGCCGACTCCGACGACACCGATGTGGTGGTCATGGGGCACGGCGTCCTGGACCAGACCGGGGAGGTGTTCAAGAAGCTGTTCGGCGATGCCAAGGGGATCGTGATCGCGGACGGCAACACCTGGGAGGCGGCCGGTGACGCGGTCGTCGCATCTCTGAAGGCGGCCGGCGTCGAGCTCGTCGACCCGCTGGTCTTCCCGGCGCACCCGACCGTCTACGCCGACTACGGCAACGTCGAGAAGATCAGGAACTACCTCGCGAAGCTCGACGGCGTCATCGCCTGCTCGATCGGCTCGGGCACCCTCAACGACCTCACCAAGCGCGCCTCCGACGAGCTGGGCCGTCGTTACATGAACGTGTGCACCGCCGCCTCCATGGACGGATACGCCGCATTCGGCGCGTCCATCACCGAGAACGGCTTCAAGCACACCATGAGCTGCCGGGCCCCGCAGGCCCTCATCGCCGACCTTCCGGTGATGGCCGCCGCCCCGCAGCGGTGCACGGCCACCGGCATGGGCGACCTCATCGAGAAGGTGCCCGCCGGCGCCGACTGGATCATCGCCGACGAGCTGGGCATCGAACCCATCGACCAAGAGGTCTGGGACCTCGTCCAGGGCCCGCTGCCCAAGGCCATCTCCGATCCCGAGGGGGTGGCCTCCGGCAAGCCCGAGGCTCTGGAGGGGCTGGTCGAGGGTCTGGTGATGTCCGGCCTGTCGATGCAGAAGTACCGCATCAGCTCGCGTCCGGCCTCCGGCGCCGGCCACCAGTTCTCCCACACCTGGGAGATGGAGAAGCTGGGCATGGATCAGGATCCGCCGCTGACCCACGGCATGAAGGTCGGCCTGGGCACCATCTCGGTGCTGGCCCTGTGGGAGAAGATCCTCGAGATCGACTTCACGGCTCTCGACGTCGACGCGGCGGTGGCCAAGTGGCCGTCTGCCGAGGAGATGGAGGCCAAGGTCCGCCGCAACTTCACCGGTGACATGCTCGAGCCCGCCGTCAAGCAGACGATGGACAAGTACATCACCGCCGAGCAGCTGCGCGAGCGCCTCGAACTGGTCAAGAAGCAGTGGCCCTCGATCAAGAAGCGCTGCGCCGATCAGGTGATGCCTCCCGAGCAGGTCGAGGACATCCTCAAGCGGGTCGGCGGGGTCTACCACCCCAGCCAGATCGGCCTCACCGAGCAGCGGTTCCACGAGACCTACATCCGCTGCCAGATGATCCGTTCCCGCTACACCCTGCTGGACTTCCTGCTCGAGACGGGAGTCCTCCAGGAGGAGGTCGACAAGCTGTTCACCGGTGACGGCTTCTGGGCCCAGCGTCCCTGGGCCGAGTGATCCCGAGATGACGTCTGACGCCGCGGGGAGGGGACCGCATTCCCTCCCCGCGGCGTCTGACGTTCGAATCAATGGGAGAATCGACCCGCATCCCTTACGACGAAGTAGGTGTAGACCCTGATGTCAGAAAAGTACGTGATCGGCCTGGACTACGGCACTCTCTCCGGACGCGCCCTCGTGGTGCGCGTGAGCGATGGCGCGGAGATGGGCACCGACGTCTATGAGTACCCCCACGCGGTGATGGACCGCACGCTGACGGCCGCGGACGGCCAGAAGCTGCCGCCCGACTTCGCGCTCCAGTCCCCGGCCGACTACATCGAAGCCCTGGAGCACATCGTTCCCGGCGCCCTCAAGGACGCGTCCGTGGACCCCTCCGATGTCATCGGCATCGGTCTTGACGCCACCTCGGCGACCGTGATCCCCTGCAAGTCCGACGGCACGCCGCTGTGTCTCACCGACGAGTACGCCGCCGAGCCGCACGCCTGGGTGAAGCTGTGGAAGCACCACGGCGCCCAGGACCAGGCCGACCGGATCGTCAAGCTGGCCCAGGCCCGTCGCGAGCCCTGGCTGGCGCGCTACGGCGGGATCCTGTCCTCGGAGATGCTGATGCCGAAGGTCCTGGAGACCCTCGAATGGGCACCGCGGGTCTACGAGGCCACCGACGTCTTCTGCGACGCCCTGGACTGGCTCACCTGGCAGCTCACCGGCGAGCTGACCTTCGCCGCCGGGGACTCGGGCTACAAGAGGATGTACCAGGACGGCCAGTACCCGTCACGGGAGTTCCTGCGCAACCTCAACCCCGAGTTCGAGGATGTCTTCGACACGAAGATGAACGCGCCCGTGCTGTCGCTGGGCGGTCGGGTCGGAGGCCTCACCGCCGATTTCGCGGCGCGCCTGGGACTGCCCGAGGGGATCGCCGTGGCGTCGGGCAATATCGACGCCCACGTGACCGCTGCGGCCATCCAGGCCGTCGAGGACGGCCAGATGACCGCGATCCTCGGTACCTCCGCCTGCTACATCGTCCCCGGGCCGGAGCTCAAGGAGGTCCCGGGCATGTTCGGAGTGGTCGACGGCGGCATCGTCGACGGTTCCTGGGGATTCGAGGCCGGCCAGACGGCGGTGGGCGACATCTTCGCGTGGTTCATCGACAACTGCGTGCCCAAGGCCTACGCCGATGAGGCCGATGGGCGCGGCATCGGCCTGCATGAGCTGCTCACCGAGAAGTGCCAGGACCAGGAGGTCGGGGCGCACGGCCTGATCGGTCTGGACTGGCACAACGGCAACCGCTCGGTGCTGGCCGACGCCAACCTGTCCGGCCTGCTCATCGGCCAGACGCTCACCACCACTCCGGAGGATCAGTACCGGGCCCTGCTGGAGTCCACCGCTTACGGTGCGCGCACGATCATCGAGTCCTTCCGCAATGCGGGCGTTGAGATCAATGAGCTCATCGTGGCCGGCGGCCTGACGAAGAACACCTTCCTCATGCAGCTGCTCTGCGACATCTGCCGGGTGCCGTTGTCGGTGGGCCTCACCCAGCAGCCCGGAGCCCGCGGATCGGCCGTCTTCGGTGCCGTGGCCGCCGGGGTCTACCCCGACGTCAAGGCTGCCTCGGCGGCGATGGGCGCCAAGGAGGAGGGTGTCTACCAGGTCGACGAGGAGCGGGCCAGGCTGTACGACCCGCTGTTCGCCGAGTACTCGACGCTGCACGACTACTTCGGGCGGGGCGCCAACCCCGTGATGCACCGGCTCAAGGAGCTGCGCCGCGAGGCCCACATCCGGGCCGAGAAGAAGGCCGGCCCGCTGCTGCGCCGCGAGGGCGACCACTCGGAGGACGCCTGGATCGCCGAGAAGTGACTTCCCGCCTGCGGCCCCGTCGACCGCCGTGGACCGGCGGGGCCGCAGACCGACCGATCCACACCGATTTGTAAGCTCGTCCCTGAGCATCGTGCCCCTCAAGGGCTCGAGGGACGGCCAGGACCAGCCCCCCGACCGGGGCACCAATGAGAGGAACACTGACAGTGGCTGAACTGGAATGGAACGAGACCGACGCCAGGGCCGTGGACACGGCTCGCGTGCTGGCCGCCGACGCTGTGGAGAAGGTCGGCAACGGCCACCCTGGAACCGCGATCTCACTGGCTCCGCTGGCCTACCTGCTGTACCAGAAGGTGATGAAGGTCGACCCGTCCGATGAGCACTGGCTCGGGCGCGACCGCTTCGTCATGTCGGCGGGGCACTCCTCGCTGACCCAGTACACCGAACTCTTCCTGGCCGGGCTCGGCCTGGAGCTGAAGGACCTCGAGTCCCTGCGCACCTGGGGTTCGCTGACCCCCGGCCACCCCGAGTACGGTCACACGAAGTTCGTCGAGACCACCACCGGCCCGCTCGGCGCCGGAATCTCCAATGCGGTCGGCATGGCCATGGCCGCCCGCAAGGAGCGTGGCCTGCTGGACCCCGACGCCCCCGCCGGGACCAGCCCCTTCGATCACTACGTTTACGCGATCGCCGGTGACGGCTGCCTGCAGGAGGGCGTCTCCGCCGAGGCCTCCTCGCTGGCCGGCACCCAGGAGCTGGGCAACCTCATCGTCTTCTACGACGACAATCGCATCACCATCGAGGGCGACACCAATATCGCCTTCACCGAGGATGTCTGCGCCCGCTACGAGGCCTACGGCTGGCACGTCCAGACCGTGGACTTCACCCAGGGCGGCACCGAGTACAAGGAGGACGTGCAGGCCCTGGCCGACGCCGTCGAGGCGGCCAAGGCCGTCACCGACAAGCCCTCCTTCATCAAGGTGACCACCGTCATCGGCTGGCCGCTGCCCAACAAGCAGGGCCAGGAGTCGGTGCACGGCGCCAAGCTGGGCGCCGAGGAGATCACGGGTCTCAAGAAGGTCCTCGGCTTCGAGGACACCCCCTTCGCCATCGACGACGCCGTGGTCAAGGCCACCCGCGCCGCGGCCGCCGAGCGTGGCAGGGCAAACCGGGCCGCCTGGGACAAGTCCTTCGCGGCCTGGCAGCAGGCCAACCCGGAGGGGGCGGCACTGCTCGACAGGATCCGTGCCCGCAAGCTGCCCGAGGGCCTCGAGCTGCCGACCTTCGAGCCCGGCAAGATGAGCACCCGGAAGGCCTCCGGCGCGGTGCTGAGCGCCCTGGCCGACCAGCTTCCCGAGCTGTGGGGCGGATCGGCCGACCTGGCCGGTTCGAACAACACCACCATGAAGGGGGCCGACTCCTTCCTGCCGGCCGACCGGGTCGTCGAGGAGTACCCGGGCGGGCCCTACGGCCGCACCCTGCACTTCGGCATCCGTGAGCACGCCATGGGCGGCATCATCAACGGCATCACCCTGTCGGGGCTGACCCGTCCCTACGGCGGCACCTTCTTCGTGTTCTCCGACTACATGCGCCCGGCGGTGCGTCTGTCGGCCCTCATGAAGATCCCGAGCATCTTCGTGTGGACCCACGACTCCGTGGGCGTCGGCGAGGACGGCCCGACCCACCAGCCCATCGAGCACCTGGCGGCATGCCGGGCCATCCCGGGTCTCGACATCGTGCGTCCCGCCGATGCCAATGAGACCGCGGTGGCATGGCGGACCGTCCTGGAGCACACCGACCGTCCGGCCGGCCTCGTTCTGTCCCGTCAGGATCTGCCCACCGTCGACCGCAGCGTCTACGGCTCGGCCGAGGGTGTCGCCAAGGGCGCTTATGTGCTCGCCGAGGCCAGCGCCGATCCGAAGCTGATCCTCATCGCCACCGGCTCCGAGGTGGGTGTCGCTCTCGACGCCCAGAAGAAGCTGGAGGAGGCCGGCACCCCGACCCGCGTGGTCTCGATGCCGTGCCAGGAGTGGTTCGACGCTCAGGACGACGAGTACAAGGAGTCGGTGCTGCCCTCGGCGGTCACCGCTCGCGTCTCCGTGGAGGCCGGCATCTCCATGGGCTGGTCGAAGTATGTCGGGTTCGCCGGTGACTCCGTCTCCATCGAGCACTTCGGCGCTTCGGCAGCCGGAGCCAAGTGCTTCGAGGAGTTCGGCATCACCGCCGATCACGTCGTCGAGGTGGCGGGCAAGGTTCTCGACAAGTGACGTGGGCCGGCCGATGAGGCCGGTCTGATCGAGCCGTCGGGGCCCGGCCGGAGTGATCCGGCCC
>OMJG01001726.1_pt1 | contig 11973 bp, 10 predicted proteins | sample 1646431 | NCBI WGS metagenome assembly OMJG01 (sample SAMN03771674, study PRJEB25209) | food metagenome | isolation source: Cotija cheese | place: Mexico:Jalisco,Michoacan | collected 2011-12-12 | reverse complement strand
TATGAAAATGGCCTTTACGGTCACGCGGCACAGCAATTTTCAACTTACCATATTCAGAGTCAATTAAACGATAATACTGGCCATTACGAGAATTGCCAGTATTAAAGCCACTGCGGTCATAAGGATCATAACCAAGTAAGGCAGTCAGTTCAGCTTGCAAGATGTGATTAATAGCCGTTTCGAGTTGTTGACGAAAAAGTTCTTTAACATCGCCATTTGACAATAGAGTTTTGGTTAGATTTTTGGTAAACTGATCCATGGGGAATCCCTCCGTTTTGGTTTGATTTGGATGATTTAATCATACGGGGAAGGGATTCCCTTTTCAACAGGACTTTTATTCATTTACACAAACTATTTTATACTCTCACTCAATTTTATAAAACGGACAAAAACATCAGTCAAATATCTCTGAAATTCAAATTTTTAGAGCAACAAATACGCTTTATACCTTCAAATGTTTACCAAATAAATCAACCGTGTTTTCATGATACTGTTGCAAAACAATCATCTTAAAACAACATTCCAATTTATTCCCCATAAAAATGTCTCATCTTATTCATCTAGATTTTGACCAGCTATTTTAATTTAAAGCAAATATTGTGATAAATTTATTTAATTAAAAATGCCTATTATAAAGATAAAAACACAACATTATGGCAAATTAGATAATATTTGTTACTTTTTTGACTTGACTATCAACTGCTTTTTATCTATCATCTAAAGTGTTAAAACCGTTTTTAAAGAAAGAAGGATATACAATGAAAGCAGCCGTTGTTCGTGATAACTGTGATTTAAAGACGTCACTTTACGTTCTTTACATGAAGGTGAAGCTCTTGTAAAAATGGAGTATTGTGGTCTATGTCACACAGACCTGCATGTTGCCGCTGGAGATTTTGGTAAGGTTCCTGGACGGATCATCGGACATGAGGGAGTCGGGAAAGTCATCAAGACAGCTGGAGATGTAACTAACCTGAAAGTGGGAGACCGTGTTTCGATCGCCTGGTTCTATTCTGGCTGTGGCCACTGCGAATATTGCACAACTGGCCGAGAAACTCTATGTCGGAATGTTTTGAACTCTGGTTTTAACGTTGATGGTGCCATGGCAGAAGAATGTATTGTCCCTGACGATTATGCAGTGAAAGTACATGATGACCTTGATCCGATCGAAGCTACTTCTTTGACCTGTGCGGGCGTAACAGTTTATAAAGGACTTAAAACTGGCAACCTAAAACCGGGGCAATGGGTCGAATCAATACGCCCACAACGTTTTTGGGGCTCATGTCGCAGCTGTCGATATCAACGATGAAAAATTAGCTGCTGTTAAAGAATTAGGCGTTGATTTGACGATCAACTCTCAAAAAGAAGATGCTTCACAGCTTTTACAAGATAAAGTCGGTGGTGTGAATAGTGCCGTCATCACAGCTGTTAGCAAAGACTCCTTCACAGATGCCGTGAATGCTCTGCGCGCTGGCGGGACATTAGTAGCGATTGCCTTGCCTCAAGGTGATATGCAACTTAACATTTCTAAAACCGTTTTAGACGGGATCAATGTTGCCGGCTCGTTAGTCGGGACTCGCCAAGACTTGGCAGAGGCTTTCCAATTCGGAGCCGAGCGAAAAGTAAAGCCGATCGTGCATACGCGTAAACTGTCAGAAGTCAATGACATTATCGATGAAATGAAGAACAATGAGATCGTCGGACGGATGGTCGTTGATTTCACTTAAATTCAGCTTTTCCTTTAATATAATCTAAGCAGCAGAAACTTTTGCAGTGAAACAGCCATTAACTGCAAAAATTCCTGCTGTTTTTTTAGATCCAACTTAATAAAAAAACAGCGTTTAAACCAATAGATCTAGTTGGTTTAAAACGCTGCGCTTAATGCTCATTCAATCAGTTTTTTTAGCTGCTCGATCCGGTCATCCAACGGCGGATGGGTATCGAGTAAATTTGTCAAATTAAACTTACGCTTCTTTGGCTCTTCCAAATCATTGTCCTTCATTTCTTGCAGATCTTTTTTAGACAAAGGAGTTCGGAAACATAAAGTAGCCGCCTTGCTGGTAGCATACTCACTTGGCACTTGATCTCCCTTTAATTTGGTTAAAGCATCGATCAATCCTTGCGGATCCTGGGTCATATCTACCCCGGAAATATCGGCCAGACTCTCACGTTGCCGAGATAAGGCCAATTGCATCAGTGTGGCGATCGGGACACCGATCAATTGAATCAGCCACCCGCCGATCAGCATTACTAAACCGATCATTGCACTACTTTTGTCATCATCTTTTTTGCGATTGCTGCGGCCGCTATCACCAAACCACAAAGTGTCTTCACCAAGTTCAACCAAAAAATATCCTGCTCCAGCAATAAAGCTTGTCAAAGCAACAGTGATCGAACCTGAACGAATGTCATAATTCTTGATATGCGACATTTCATGGGCCAAGACACTTTTTAGTTCTTCACGATTCATCATTTCTAGCAAGCCAGTGTTAACACCAATGGCTGCGTGCTCTGGATCGCGTCCTGTCGCAAACGCATTTGCTTCTTGGTCCTCGACCAAATAAACCTCAGGCAACGGGATCTCAGCTGTGATCTGTAATTCATCGATCACATTAAGCAGCTGTTTTTCTGCTAACGAGGCGTTTTCCGGTTCCAACTTTCTGCCATTGACTGAACCCATAAAGACACTGGTCGTATTGTAGTAAATATATAAGGAATAACCTAGTGCCGCAACCAAAAAAGCTCCCGCAACGATCAAGGTGATCGTCCAGATTCCCCCAGCATCATCGGAGGTCATCCACCCTGCGAGATAGCCGATAAAAAGGCCGATCACAGTCACCAAAGAACTAAAACCGATCATGACGAAAGTTGAATTGCGTTTATTTTTCGCAATTTGTTCCTCAATGGTCATAACTCAGTCGCCGCCTTAAAATTTAACTTGTGGAGCTTCCCGCTGGGCCTCATCAGTAATAACTTCCAAGTTTGGCTTTGTGCTAAAATTGAACATCTTAGCCACTAAATTAGATGGGAAAGTAGTCACAGCATTGTTATAAAACAAAATGTGTTTGTTATACATCTGTCGAGCTGCAGCGACTTTATTTTCAATCGTTGTCAGCTGTTCTTGCAAGTTCAAGAAGTTGGTACTTGCCTTAAGGTCAGGATAATTTTCAGCTACAGCAAACAAATTACCCAAAGTATGCGACATCTGCTGATCGGCCTTTGAGCGCTCATTAACATCCAAGCTGGAATCAGCGACTTTACTACGCATCTCCGTCAACTTAGTAAATGTTTCTTGTTCATGCGTGGCATAGCCTTTAACTGTTTCCACAACATTGGGGATCAGATCAGCCCGATATTTCAATTGAATATCGATCTGCTTTTCTGCAGTATTGATACTGTTAGTAGCTCGTTGTAATTTATTATAACTTGACCATAAGTAGATCGCAATAATTGCTACGATCACAATAATAATGATCCAAACCATTTAAACTCATCCTTTCATGTACTTTACTATGCTCTAACTGAGATTATAACAAAAATGTCAGTCTAAAAGCCATCAACATGAACTTTAATTGTGAACAACTTCTTTTCAGCCATTCTTATTACTTTTTTATTTCTGGGAAAAGTGTTTTTTCTTTTGGACTTATTAGCACAAACGGGGGTTCTAATATCGTAAAGTTCACCTTAACAAGGCATTATGTTAAACTTTCTGTCGAAATCAACGAACTGCCAAGATATGTTGCAAATTTTTGTTTGGTTGCTAGTTGGAGAGAACTCTCGCTGACCTTTAGCCAATTTGCTTTAATTGGCTAGAACTTTCGCTGATTTTTAGCCGATTTACTTTAATTGGCTAGAACTCTCGTTGACTTTTAGCCAATTTGCTTTAATTGGCTAGAACTTTCGCTGACTTTTAGCCGATTTGCTTTAATTGGCTAATACTTTCGCTAACTTTTAGCCGATTTATTTTAATTGGCTAGAACTTTCGCTAACTTTTAGCCAATTTATTGACAAAAAAGAGCACCCCCTATTGATCGAGGTCACTCTTTCTTAGCACTTAACTTAAGTACTTCTTCGCGAATCTTTCATAGAACTCTGCTGCTGCCAAATATTCGTCAACGTCCACATACTCATCGATCTGATGAACAGAATCATTTCCTGGTCCTACCACGATCATCGTTGGTGCAGTCGGACTTTTGACAAAATTAGAGGCATCCGTTGCGCCTGGTTCTCCGACGATTTTGACCGAGTGACCTAAAATATCAGTCAGCATCGTTTTAGCCGTGGTAACATACTCACCTTGTAGGTCACCATCGACTGCCTCGCCTAAATAGTCATATTGCAGCTCAAATTTATGCTGCGGCATTTGGTTAACTTGCGCCACCACGTTCTCCAATATTCGTTGGATCTCAGCGACACTATACAAGGGATTGATCCGAATATTTCCACGAGCCGTGATTTTGCCGGGAATACTGTTGACCTGGTCTCCGCCCGAGATCATCGTAACGTTATGCACCACAGGTCCCAATGTTTCATGGATCTTTGGCAAATGGCGCAGCTTTTCATTGGCTAGTTGGATAAAGTCCAGCATGTTGTCTAAAGAATTGATCCCAGCACCGGCCTGCGAACTGATTTCAACTTTACCATAGGAGGTGATCGTATAATCGATGTCACCGTTGCTGGCATAGACTACATTCAGATTCGTCGTATCCTCACCGATCACCAAAACATCCAAGTCATTGACATAACCTTGTTCAGTTAATTTTTTTGAACCCCACATGCCGGTTTCTTCACCGACCGTCGCCAATAGCCGCAATTCACCTTTTAAGACAACATTTTCATCAAGCAAAGTTAAAAAAGTTCCGATCATTCCAGCAAGACCGCTCTTCATGTCAGTCGTTCCACGACCATACATTTTACTGTCATTGTCGTACAATTTGCCAGAAAATGGATCGTCTTTCCATGCTGAGCGGTCGCCTAAATTGACCACATCCATATGCCCAGAAAAGCCTAACGTAAATGAACCATTTTGCGGGCCGATCGAAATTACAACGCTTTGCCTATCTTCTTGATAAGGAACACGAGTAAAACGAACACGCTCGCCATAAGAAACAAATAACTTCTCCAAATAATCAACGACTTGTTTTTCATGATCATCGATCGTTTCAATTTTGATCAAGTCTTGCAAAAGTTTGATCTGTCTTTGTTTATCCATTTAATTATCTCCTTACAATACGGCCAAAATCACCAAATAAGTACAAGAGATCAGCAGTAACCCCAGCGCCATCTTCCAAGCCCATTTCCACCAAGTCGAAATATTGATATGTGCGATCTGCATCGCACCAACAACGACCGCTGACGTTGGTGTCAGCATGTTGATCAAACCAGAAGCGGCCTGATAAATGCTGACAACGATATTGGAATCAACTCCGGCAAAATGCCCCATTGGCCCGATGATCCCCATCGTAGCTGCTGCTAAACCGGAGGTCGACGGGATCAAGAAAGTCATTGGTAAATAGAAAACATAAGTTGCTAAAGTGTACATGATTTTGTTCGAACCTTGCAAGGCTAACTCGCCCCAATGTAAAACTGTATCTGTGATCATGCCGGCATCCATGACTACCTGAATTCCACGAGCTAATGCAACAACTATCGCAACGCTGGCAAAATCTTTGACTCCATCCATGAAATAATCAACAAATTTTTGTTCAGGTATGTGGTAAACAAACTTGATCAAGATCGACATCCCTAAAAACAACATCGTGATCTCGTTGAAATACCAGCTGCCAAACGCCACGGTATCTTTGCCAATTAAGGCACCTAAAAATGGTACATTTCTCAACCATTTTAAAAATGTCTCAAAAAATGTCCAGTTCGGGTTAATAGTCTGCCACGGCACCAAGCCAATGATCATAATGACAAATGTTAGTCCAAAGAGCCAAAGGACATGTTTTTGTCCCTTGCTCAACTTTGGTATATCTTCAATTTCTTCCTCATAGGATTGAAGCTCGCTAGCATCTTTATTTGCATATAGTAACGATTTCGTCGGATCATTTTCGATCTTAGCAGCATAATGATAAATGTACCAAATAGAAAAAACTAACGTAAGCGCTAGTAAAACTAAACGGGAGATCAAACCATCACCCATGGAAATGTGGAGCGTTTGTGAAGCAACACCTGTCGCAAACGGATTAACGGTCGAAGCTAAATTTCCGACCTGCGTCCCGACCAGCGGGATCGCCACAGCGACCAACGAATCCAGACCCATTGCTTGCATAATTGGGATCAACAAGGGGTAAAATGCCATCGTTTCTTCTGACATTCCAAAAGTAGACCCTCCCAATGCAAACAGCACTGTTAACAATGGGATCAACATTTTCTTTTGTTTGGAATATTTATGAACCAAAACCTTGATCCCGTCATTTAAAGCACCAGTTTGATTGACAACACCTAGGAATCCGCCAATAACAAGGATGAACAATGAGATCGATATCGCGCCAGTAGTCTTCGCATTACCGACCATTCCGATCACGGGAGCCATTAACACGTCCCATAATCCTTGCGGCTTGTTAGCTACAGAATGATAACTATGGCTAATAACATTTCCGGCTTGGTCAATATTGTATTTTCCAGCCGGAATGATCCAGGTTAAGATCGCAATTGCAACGATCAGTAAGAATAAGATCGAAAACGCAGACGGCATCGAAAATCGTCGTCTTTTATTTTTCTCTGACATAAAAAAGCCTCTTTTTTAATAACAAATTAACGTACTGTTGGATAACGACTCCCTAGTCATGAAATAAAGTAAGGGAAAGATCGTTACCTGTTTAACATAGCAAAAATATTGTCGCTTGTGGGTTAAATGAAGATTTTATTCTTATATACGATTATTTTTTTAGCCATCTCTCATAGAAAAATAATTTTGTATGCGAAACATAGTTCACTCCCCTATTTTCAAAAACCAACTACTTTCGTGGTAGAATAAATATAATTTTAAGTTGAGGAGATCAGTCATGAAACGAACCGTCAGCAATGCAACTTTAGCAAATTGGCAACGCTTGGGCAGTAACAACAAAAAATTGCTGCATCGTGCTAATAAAACAGATTCGCTGCGCAAAATTTTCCCAGACAAATACATAATTAATAAAGATAATAAAAAACAGATCCTAGATATTGCTGACTACATAGCCGAAAACAAGCTTGCCCCTACAAGATTCATTTGCCAGTTGGCAGTCCATGAAGTCACTTTTTCTGCCAACATTTGCCCAGCAAACAAAACACGTTTTTGCCAAGAAGCACTCGCGCTGGTACCCAATCTAGCACAATTGCCGGACTCAAAGTTATTCAAAGTTGATTTACAAGAACCTGACTTTCTGGGAGCACTCTACCAGACGTTGCAAGCAGAAGGTGCACGAAACAAAAACGGTCTGTACTATACTCCGGCTGATGTAGCTGATAAGTTGCTAGGCCAAATGTCGTTTTCTTCTGACCAAGACTTCTTTGATCCGGCAGTGGGAACGGGAATTTTTTTGATCGAACTAATTAAAAAATTTGCAATCCCAGTTGCTAATTTGCACGGCAGAGATATCGATCCCATTGCAGTCCTACTGGCAACGGCCAACATTTTGCTGCAAGCACCGGCAAACGACGATTCATACCCGGACATCAAAGTGGGTGATTATTTAAAAACACCTGTGGTCCAAAAGTACACCAATATCATAGGCAATCCGCCGTGGGGTGCGAAAAAAGTGACTGAAGCTGCTTTTAGTAAATTTAAAAAGGCTGATTCATTTGCCTATTTCATTGAAAAAAGTTTGCAAACCTTGAACATGAACGGCTCGTTAGCCTTCGTGTTGCCGGTCTCTATTTTAAATATAACTAGGCATCAACCGATCAGACAGCTGATCTTAACAAAAGGCTTGCTTAAATCTATTACCTACTTACCCAAGCTATTTCAGGGAGTTGTGTCGGATGTCGTGTTATTGGTGTTGAGAAAAGGCGAACCTGCCAATAATACCGTCACGTTTATTAATGGACCCCAGCAAATCGAACTAGCACAAGAAGCATTTAAGTCGCTGCCACACCAGAACTTGTTGCCAGTAAGGTCGTGTGATAGAAAAATCTTGCAAAACGTTTGGCATACTGCTCACGCTGATCTTTCAAACAGTATCTGGGGGCTAGGCATAGTGACCGGCAACAACCACGAATTTGTGTTACATGAAAAAACGCAAGGCACAGAACCACTGATCACTGGTAAAGAAGTTCAGCCGTTTGTGCTTCGCCAACCGCAAAGCTACTTAGAATTTCAGCCAGCAAAATTTCAACAAACAGCGGCCGAATCAATTTATCGTTCGCCAGAAAAACTGATTTACAAATTTATCAACAATCATCTCGTCTTCGCTTATGATAACCAGAAGCGTTTAACTTTGAACAGCGCCAATATTTTAGTACCCAAAGTCTCAACGCATAGCACCAAAACGGTCATGGCATTTTTGAATTCCCAGCTATTTCAATATCTAAACCAAATACTATTTGCAAGTCCCAAAGTGTTGCGGGGAAATTTGGAAGAACTGCCAATTGCGATACTTTCGGATAAAGAACGCAAAAGTTTGGAAAAATTAGTAACACGGCAATTAGCAGGTCAAGATTTAAGAAAAGAGATCAATAAATTTATTTTCGCCAAATACGGATTAACCCAATTCCAAATAGAGCGGGTCAAGCAAGTCCTAGCGGCAAACATTTTTGAATAAATAAAACATCCCTCAGGTGGCAAGCTTTTAAAGCTGACATCTGGGGGATAATTCTATTTTCAACTAATTTCGTTCTAATTGGCTAATTCTTCCACCGACTTCTAGCCGATTTGTCTCAATTGGCTAGAACTTTCGCTGACTTTTAGCCGATTGGAACTTAATTGGCTAGTACTTCCACTGACTTTTAGCCGATTTACCCTGAATTAGCTAATACTTCCACTAAGTTCTGTTTTATTTGAGCATTAAAAGAATTTACTTTTTATCATTTGTCTTCCAGTTACATCTTTTTTGCAGTGCTTTAAAATATTCTTGCTCATTTTCAAACCAATACTCAAATTTTGAGCCTAAATTACGATATCCTTTTTGACTGCCGTTAGGACCAACTAATTCAAAATGCTTTTTTAACTGATAACGAAGATAATATTCATTTCCGACTTCCCCCAAAAATTTCTTCAATTCTTTGCGCTCTAAATTACTGTTAGAAAACAGTACTCCGTAGTCACAAATCGTTTTGACATAAGCTAACTCTTTGCTTTGACAAAAGCCGCAGTGATCACAATACAAATAATAGCGATGGGAAGTCCAGGTAAATTTCTTACACTTCGGGCAACAAATTCCTAGCTGCAAAGTGCGCCCAACTTGACTACTGAAGTCATTGAGCGGGCAATATGGCGGAAGCAAAGAATCTGTTATTGCATCACGCCAAAGATCAGGACTAAGCTTGGGATACAGTTGCACTTCTTCTTTTAACTTCATTAACCAAGCGGCAACCTCTTCGACTCTTAACACTGTTTGTACTATTGGTTGTTTGATCTCGACTTTAACTGCAGGATCCATGAAGATCAACACACGCCGGATCTCCATGTGAAGTCTTTTTGCGCTAAAAATCTTCTGCAAAATATCAGAGGCGCGATCGATTTGCCGAAAGATATTGTTTATTAAAATCCTCTCACCACGATACCAACTATTATTTTGATAAGTATAACTTCCTCGGTAATTCTTGACATCTATCAAATAGGCAATATTACCGATGACTATCAACTTATCGACCTGAATGACTTCTTTGTTATACGCTAAATTCAAATTATTCAGCACTAATTCCGACTGATTGAAAAAAGTGTCAACAATTTTATCTAAGTTGCACTCGCCCAGATACCCCTGAACCAAACGCTGTAAGTTATTTTTTTCGTTTGCGTTCAATTGTGTTCTTTCTGCGAGGACTTGCAAATATTGATGTTCAAACGTTTGCTTTCTCATTTGACATGCCTCCCCTTTATAAATACGCAAAAAACACAAATTCGGAGCAAATTTTTGCCAAAAAATGTAAAAAAAATAGCCACTACCGTAATTTCGGCAATGACTGTTTTTACCTTAGCCTTGTTCGACAACATCGTTTTCAATATCTGCATACTTAATATTATTGATCCGGTACGCATCTTGAACCTTAATTTTTTCGATCGTATTTTCATCAGCCAGATCAAAGTAGCGAGCATCGCTGTGTTTAAGCATGCTTGTCGTCGGTTTTCCTTTGGCAGAGATCATTACAATGTGCCCCTTGCCAGCCTGCCCCTCAACAAATACTGCGTGAGCGTCATCATCAGCGATTTTTATGCTGATTTGTCGAAATTGCGCCATAAATAAGACTCTCCTTTTTCAAATTTATCCATTAAATTAGCATATTTTCCCGCTAAGTTAAAGTTTGTTTACCAAATTTTTGAAAAAGAAAGCATCCTGCCATTTGACAAGATGCTTTCAACCCTATTTAGAGGTCATTATTATTTTTTTAATGGTTCCCAGTTCCAATTTTCTACTTCTGGCAAATCAGTACCTTCATCACGAATGAATTGATTGTGTTTTGCAACCATGTCATCCATCCGGTTTGCGAAGTAAGCACCTTTTTGAGCATAGGCAGGAATTGCTTGAACTGCATCCTTAGCCAAATGGTAACGGTCCAATTCATTCAAGACACGCATATCAAATGGTGTTGTGATATCACCATTTTCACGGTAACCATGAATGTGAACGTTACGGTTATGCCGGTCAAAGAAGATGTCTTTGATCAAGTCTTCGTAGCCGTGGAATGCAAAGATCACTGGTTTATCCTTCGTGAAGTATTTGTCGAATTCTTCATCCGTTAAACCACGAGGGTCGTTCTTAGGTGAACGTAACTTCAAGATATCAACCACATTGATGAAGCGGATCTTCATTTCAGGGAATTCTTTGTTCAACAATGAAATTGCAGCCAAAGCTTCCAAGTTAGGTTCACTGCCGGCAGCGGCAAAGACTACGTCAGGTTCTGCGCCTTGATCAGTCGAAGCCCAATCAATATAGCCTAAGCCCTTGTCAACGATCTTCTTAGCTTCATCGATGCTGTACCACTGACGACGTGGATGCTTGGATGAAACGATCACGTTAATTTTTTCATAGTCGCGGAATGCCTTGTCACCAACAGCCAACAATTCGTTAGCGTCAGCTGGGATATATTCACGGATAAATTCAGGTTTCTTTTCAGCCAAATGTGTCAACAAACCTGGATCTTGATGAGTATAACCATTGTGATCTTGCTGGAAGACAGTCGAAGTGTCAACAATGTTCAGTGAAGGATATTGCTTTCTCCATGATTGTTCTTTAGCTTTACGCAACCACTTGAAGTGCTGAGTCAACATTGAATCAACGACACGACCAAATGATTCATAAGTTGCAAAGAAACCGTGACGTCCTGTCAAAACGTAACCTTCAAGCCAACCTTCAGCTTGGTGTTCTGACAATTGTGAATCGATGATACGACCAGAGTTGGCTAAGTTATGATCATTGCCTGGTTTGATATCTTCCATCCATTGACGTTTTTGTCCATCAAGGATAGCGTACAAACGGTTGGATTCACTTTCGTCAGGCCCAAAACCACGGAAGTTCGTTGGGTTCAATTCAGAAACCTTGTTCAACCATTTTGCCCATTCGATCATATCTTGATGTTGTTCAACCCCACGTTTGTCAAATTTAACGGCAAAGTCACGTACATCTGGGAATTTCAACGGCTTAGGATCAAGACCGCCGTTAGTGATCGGGTTAACTGACATCCGTTGGTCACCTTTAGGAGCGATAGTACGGATCTCATCTTTCAAAGTACCATTTTCGTCAAACAATTCTTCTGGCTTATATGACTTCAACCAGTCTATCAACATGTCTTTGTGTTCCATATGCTCTGCATCAACAGGGATCGGAACCTGAT
>OMJG01001724.1_pt1 | contig 11994 bp, 13 predicted proteins | sample 1646431 | NCBI WGS metagenome assembly OMJG01 (sample SAMN03771674, study PRJEB25209) | food metagenome | isolation source: Cotija cheese | place: Mexico:Jalisco,Michoacan | collected 2011-12-12 | reverse complement strand
ATGCCTCCGTATAATAATCGTCTTCATTCAGATATGTAGACTTAGTTAATTGTACCAAAAATAAATTCTATATAAAACTTTCTGAATCATAAGTGAAATGAGATAAAGCAATTTTATCTTCACCTCATTGCTTTCTTCTAATATATAAATTGAATGACATGTATCAAAAATCACGCAATCCAACAGAATTATGACGAATTATTGTAGTAATTGTGAATATCGAAACACACACTTTATATAGTGTTAACATATTAATCAAATACTATATATAGTGATAGGGAGTACGAATATGAATGAGTAAAGTCATAGAACGTTTACAAGAAGATCTTTCACGTTTAACAGATGAAGAGAGTGACGTAATCCATGAGAATGCAAATAAAGACCCAAAGCGTTTTACTACGATGCGAGATTTAACTGCTGGGACTGTCGCACGTCATATTGGATTAAGCATGTTACCTGAGCATGTCAAGGAGGCTCACGTTAAAGGAGAAATCCACTTTCATGATCTAGATTACCATCCTTACCAACCTATGACAAATTGTTGTTTAATAGATATCGACCACATGTTAAAGAACGGCTTCGTTATAGGAAATGCACATGTTAATCCACCACAATCTATTCAAACCGCTGCAGCACAGATCAGTCAGATCATTGCAAATGTCAGTAGTAGCCAGTATGGTGGCTGTTCTATAGATCGTATCGATGAAGTATTGAGCAAATTCGCTCAGATTAACGCATTAAATCACAAACGTAACGCTGAGCAATTCGTTACGCTGCATTTGCAGGATGACTACGTTAAGAGAATGACAGAAAAAGATATATATGATGCAATGCAGTCATTAGAATATGAAATCAACACTTTATATACGAGCAATGGTCAGACTCCATTTGTAACATTTGGTTTTGGACTTGGTACAGATGTTTATGCGAGAATGATTCAGCGCGCAATTCTAAGTAATAGACTAGTAGGTTTAGGTAAAGAAAAGGTTACTGCAATATTCCCTAAACTTGTCTTCAGTATTAAAGACGGCATTAATTTCAAAGCAGGAGATCCAAATTACGATATTAAACAGCTTGCATTACAATGTTCTTCTAAGAGAATGTATCCAGACATATTGAATTACAAAGCACTTACCGATCTCATCGGCGACTTCAAAGTACCGATGGGCTGCCGCAGTTTCTTAAATCTATACGAAGAAGATGGGCAGATTGTTAATAGCGGTCGTTGTAATTTAGGTGTTGTAACGTTGAATCTTCCCAGAATCGCCCTCGAATCAAGGGATACAGAACAGTTCTTATCCATATTAAGGACACGATTAGACATCGCAAAAGATGCTTGTTTATATCGTATCCATCGCCTTAAAGATGCTACCCCTGAAAATGCACCGATACTTTATCTACACGGTGCATTCGGTAAATTACTGCGTCCAGACGATGATATTACACAACTATTCACGCAAAGACGAGCAACTATAAGTATCGGTTATATCGGACTGTATGAAGTCGGAGCGGCCTTATTCCACCCGAACTGGGAAACTGATGAGAAAGCTAAATCCTTTGTGGAGCAAGTACTAATCACGATGAAACAGTATGCAGAACAATTAACGGAACAGTATGATGTACAATTCAGTATATATGGTACACCAAGTGAATCACTCACACACCGCTTCTGCACTTTAGATTACGAGAAGTTTGGTACGATAGAGCATATTACGGATAAAGGCTATTATACGAACTCCTTTCACTACGACACGAGAAAGACAGTTACTCCATTTGAGAAACTGTCATTTGAACAACGCTTTGCAAAACATTCGTTAGGTGGCTTTATACATTACTGTGAATACCCTGATTTGAAGCATAACTTAAAAGCGCTTGAAGCAGTATGGGATTATTCCTATGATAAAGTCGGTTACTTAGGAACGAACTTACCGATTGATAAATGTTTTGAGTGTGGATTTGAAGGAGAATTCGAAGCGACTGCAGATGGCTTTATGTGTCCGCACTGCCATAATACTGATCCCGAAACGACCGATGTGATTAAGCGCACTTGCGGTTATTTAGGTCAACCGCTGAAACGACCGATGATTAAAGGGCGCCATAAGGAAATACAATCTCGAGTTAAACATATGCGTTCAGTATGAGTAATATCGCAAAGATTATGCCAGCATCAATGGTTGATGGTGAAGGCGTTCGTGTCAGCGTATATATTTCAGGGTGCAGCTTTCACTGTTCAGGTTGTTACAATGCAAGTATATGGGACTTCCATAAAGGTACGCCCTGGTCAGAAGCGCTTAAACTTGAGGTTATAGCATTATTAGATCACGACTATATCCAAGGGCTTTCTATTCTCGGTGGAGAACCGTTGCAGAATGCTGAACTTACACGTGAACTCATACATTCAGTAAGAGAGCATTTCGGACATTCTAAAGACATATGGCTCTGGTCCGGTTATATGATTGAATGGATATCACGTTCGTCTTTTGCATATATATTAGATGATATTGATGTCCTCATTGATGGACCCTTTGTAAAGTCACTTTATAGACATAATTTAAAGTTTAGAGGTTCTCTTAATCAGAGAATACACGACTTAAGTAAAAAACGCACACCTTTCAAATGAATTGGAGGGTGTGCATTGTATTTATTACTATTTTCTTCTAGCAGATATAATTAGCATCATCGGTCTTCTGAGTTCATCTTTCATTTCAGGATTGGACTCAAGCATATCTTTACTAGGTTCAGGTTCATCAATGCCCTTAATAACAAAGTTGTTATCAATCAGCACACTCAAATAATGTGATAATGTACGATGGTATTTACGAACTTCTTCTCCAAGAAAATTCGTCTCACGTTCTCCTTCTTTATAGTAATTGTCTACCGGCCAATATAATTTATTCCCTTCCTCATCATATATCCACTGTTGAGAGCCTTCAGCTGTATAAACAGGATGTTCTATACTAAAAATAAATGTGCCATTAATCGTAAGCACTTCTTTTACTTGTTCGACGACATCTTTGAATGAAGGCATATAATGAATCGCAAGTGAACTCATCACTACTTCAAACTCGTGGGGCTCAAAATTCATCTCGTCCATAGACTGCTCAAGAAATGTAATTTTATCGGCATCAGGTTGCTGCTTAGCCTGTTTTAACATCTTTTCAGAAACATCTATTCCTACCACTTTTGAAGCACCAGCCTCAACCGCATATTGACAATGCCATCCATAACCACAACCTAAATCTAATACCGCTGCATCTTCTAGATTGGGCAACAAAGATTTAAAGGCTTCCCATTCACCGGTGGCTTCTAAACCATTTTTCGAACGTTCCATCTCACTATATTTTTGGAATAAGGTGTCATCATCATATTGTTTGTCGATATTTTTCCCCTTTTATTCTTGTTTCAAGAAATCCAAAACTTCTTTTTCAAAGTGTTCTTTTTCTTCAAACAGCATCGCATGCCCGCTCTTTTCAAATGTAATAAGCTTACTGTCCGAGATATATTGATGTATCGTTTCAGCTTCATCCTGAGGAATAAGCTCATCATACTTCCCATTTAAAATCAGCGTTGGTGCTGTAATGAACTTAAAGTCTTCTACATTAAAATCAATTGTAGATAATATTACTGCATCTTCTTCCTTGTCTGTCAGTCCATTAGATGGTTCAATCATTTTCTTATAGTATTTCTTAACAGCCTTGATATCATGATACATATAATCCATCAACACTTCGTTACGTTTAGAGTGTGATAATGTTCTAATTATGCTTGCATACTTAGAATGAAATTTTTGTTCTGCTTCATAATAACTCTGTTGACCGACGCTCATAACTATAAGGCGATTCACATACTCTGGATACTTTGCAGCAATACTACCTGCAACCATCCCGCCAAGGCCAAAGCCCATAAAATGTGCATTTTTAATAAACAGCTTATCCAGCACTGTTAGCACATCCTCAATATAACCATCCATTGTAATAGACGTCAGTTTATCAGACAAGCCGTGCCCTCTTAGATTGATCTTTATTAATTGGAAATCTTTAAAGGCATCGTTGAATGAATCAAACATTGACGTATTCATAAATTGGCCATGAATCATGACAAGTGGATAACCTTTCCCTCTAATTGTATAGTGTATTGCGACATCGTTATTTGTTAATGCAAGCTCCATAAAACACCTCGTTATCTTTTAATCTTCGCAAATTCATGCACATCTGACGATTCATCATAATTATAACTTTCAGTATACTCCACTGTCTTAATTGTACAGTTATTTTTAATTGTAACATTATCTCCACGTACAAGTTCTGCAATAACATTTTCTAGCGTCAAGACTGAGCCATCGATTTCTCGTACAGATAATCTAGAATCCTCGTCTTTAAATAGTAACATTTCACGCTCTGCTTTCACTTGTACTTCCTCGCCATTTAAATAACGGATATTACTGACCTCACTAACAATAATCTCCGCCGCTTGCACTGTCAGATCATTATCGAGCTGTAATGAGCCCGTTGACCTAAAACGTTCCGAGTTTATTGGTCCACGTGCAACCACTACCCCTGTTGAATCGAATTTTTCACTTCTCAGTCCACCTTCAGTCTGTAGACGCCCTTTATTATGAATAGATGCGGATATTGTATCACGATTCACTCTAAGCTCTGCATCTTTATCGATTGTCAGCTGCTCTGTTTCAAGGGTATCTTCTATATTCAATGTACCAGAAACACGAATAAATGGTGCATTGACTTTTCCTTGTACAGTGAGGGTTCCTGTTTCATGTATCATTATTTCATTTGCTTCAATGCTCGAAGTTACAGTTACAGGAGCACTTACTTCTATTTTCTCAAATATTCCACCTTCTACGCTTGCAGGTTCGTTCCAATTGATTATTGTCATGTAATCGTCTCCTCGTCTAAAATATTTAATAATTCTATCATTGTATGTATTTTCATTTCTTTAGTATTTATCAGTCGTATTCCTGTACCGACTGCATCCACAATTTCATCACCTGTTACAAATAATGTATCTTGAGGTCTTGTGTCTAATGCACGACACATCTCGATTAACTGTGTTTTACCAATCGTATTTTCTTCTGTAATGATTGTATGGGTAATATAATTTTCTATACCCAGAACATCGATAATATAACGTTCATGCTCATATTCACCCGTGGCAATCACTCCAATTTTATAACCTCTATTTTGTAGTCTAGTCACAGTCTCCTTCATAGCATCCGTTTCTGAAGCGAATTTGGGGAAATTTACCGTATAATCCTGCATAAGTTCACGTGTTTCAATGTAAGTAATACCGAGTTCATCAATAACAGCCTGATACACACGTTTAACAGGAACTGCACCTTCTTTATCGTATGTTATAAAGTAGTTTATAAAATCCTGCTTTTGCACTTCAGTAAAATAAGTTCTGTAATATTCATACTGTGCATCTAAAAAATGCTCAAGTGACAACTTCCTATCTAACAATACAGATTCCATATCAAATATTATCGCTTTAACCACATTATCCCTCCATTAGCAGTATTATACCCTATCTGATACACTGTTATCATATACAAAGGGGGCGAAAACGATGTGGGTAAAAAGAAAATTAATAGGAAAACAAGACTATAAGATTTTTAAAGTCATGACCACTCAATTTAGCTATAACTCAAATACTGCTGAATTCTATCAGATCGAGGCACCACATTGGATTAATATTATCGCACAATGTAAAGATGATATCATTATGATTCATCAGTATAGAATCGGTATCGAAGATTACAGTTTAGAGTTACCCGGAGGAATTATAGAAGAACAAGATATTATCACAGCCGGAATGCGCGAGCTTGAAGAAGAAACAGGTTATACAGGTACGCCTGAAATTATTGGCACGATGCACCCTAATCCAGCACTTTTTACAAATCATCTCTATACGTTATATGTGAAGGATGCATATTATATAGCGACAAATAAGCTAGAAACATTTGAAGATATCACTGTCTACCATGTGCCCTTATCAGAAATACACAGAAAAATAGCGCATGGTGAAATTACCAATGCGCTGACACTTGCGAGTTTAATGCAATTAATCTCGAGATATCCTCATTTGTTTGACTGTAGTAATGAATAATAAAGGCAATCCAATGAGACACATCATAATACTCACTGGAATTTGTACAGGAGGCACGATAACTTTTCCCAGGAAATCTCCAAGCAATATAAGTATAGTGCCAAGTAAGGCTGTCGTATGCATTTTACTTAAGAAATTTCCACGCATAAAGAAACGCACAAATGGTGGAATAACCATTCCGACGAATCCAATAATACCTGTGAAACTAATCAAAATTGCTGTTGTAATACTTGCAATCGTTAATAATAAATACATAAAACGCGTGGCTTCTAATCCTAATACATGTGCATGCTCCTGCCCTAGTGACAATAATTCTAACGGTTTATGGTAATAATAAAGTAATAATATTCCTATGATACTGATAGGGAGTACAATGATCACTTCATTCAAAGATACATTATCAAGAGTGCCAAAAAGATAATTCATAATATCCCTAGTTTTATCAGGAAAAAAAAGTATAAGCATATACAGTACACTAGAACAGAACAGATTAATGAACATTCCAGTTAGCACAACCCATACCGACTGATGACTTACTTTAATCATCATGCTAAGCAGTATTACAACGAGCAACGTGATTAAACTCATCACGATTCCACTGACCGCAATCATCACAAGCGACAGTCCTGTAATTACACCAAATGCACTACCAAGACTGGCACCACTTGCAATACCAAGGGAAAAGCTGTCCGCAAGATTATTCCTTAATATAATTTGAAAAGTTAAACCACTTAACGACAAAACAGTACCTGCAACAATTCCCATAATGACACGCGGGATTCGTACTTCCAATAATATAGACCGATTAAGTGGATCCGTTAAATCTAGCCATCCATTATCAAAGAACAAATGACCACAAATGATGCATAATATGATACAAAACAAGTGTTTATTGTGCATCGTGTATCGTTTCAGCAAGTTCTTTTAACCCTTGTGCGATACGTGGACCCGGCCTTGAAATTTCATCCTCATGGATCGTGTATACAGCACCATGCTTCACTGCATTCACATTGCTGAATCCCCCACGTTTTTCTACTGAAGCTTTATATGCTTCATCCGATAAGTCACTTGTTGCAATGATGACATCAGGATTCCGTTTAATAATGGCCTCTGAATTTACTGGCTGCCATCCATTGATATCATGGAAGACATTGACACTACCGAGCTGGTGAATCATGTCATCGAACAACGTCCCTTTACCACCTGTATAAATCTCAGGCGCCGGAGACACTTCTACTAATACCTTTTTATCAGCCAGTTTGTTGTGATACTCAGCAATCACTTGTTTTATATCTTCTTTAATTTTCGCTTCAAGTTGATTCGCTTCTTTTTCTTTATGTATAGCTTTACCGATCTGATCGATACTGGTATACATTTCATCGAAGTTTTGAGCATCTTTTACCATCACCACTTTAATTCCTTTATTATTTAGGCGCTTTAAGACCTTTTCTTGAGAGGTCATCGATTCATGCGCAAAGATTATCGTCGGTTTTGCTTTTAACAACGCCTCGTAGTTCAACTGCATCGCATCAAATTTTTCAAGGTTTTTAACTTCCTTCGGATAGTCGTCAACGGTTGACACACCAATCATTTCTTCTTCCATACCCAGTGCATAAAGAATCTCAGTATTACTTGGCATCAATGAAATAATACGTTCTTCCTTTACTTTGTTTGTTTGTCCGTTGCATCCCGTTAATACGCATAAAGTTATCAATAGAATAATTATTCTTTTCATTTTAGGCTCCTCGTAATAAAAGGGTGGGACAACTAAATGTTCCACCCTTCATATTTAATAGGAATTACATCTTCTCTGGACTAGATACACCCACTAATGTCAATGCATTCTGTAATGTAATTCTAACTGCTTCAATCATTGCTACATATGCACGTGACTTTTCAATATCGTCCGTTAATACTTTCTCAGCATTATAGAACTTATGGAAATGCGCTGCAAGATCCTGTATATAATTTGTAATGCGGTGTGGTGCACGGTGCTCTGCAGCTTGCTCGATAACACTTTCAAAGTCTGCGACACGCTTTAATAATTCAAATGCTTTTTCATTTGTAATTAAAGCATAGTTCGCGTCTCGACTTGGTGTGATACCTGTTTCTTTCGCCTGGCGTAACATCGAGCATATTCTCGCATGTGCATATTGTGCATAGTAAACTGGATTGTCACTAGATTCACTTTTCGCAAGTTCCATGTCGAAATCAAAGTGTGAGTCTGGACTTCTCATCGTTAAGAAATAACGTGCTGCATCAATTCCCACTTCATCCATAATGTCACGTAAAGTAATTGCATTCCCTGTACGTTTACTCATCTTCACTTCCTGGCCATCTTGTAATAGACGTACCATCTGCATAACTTGAATTTCAAGACGTTTTGAATCAACACCTAATGTTTCAAGAGATGCCTTTAGACGATTAATATAACCATGGTGATCCGCACCGAATAAATTAATTAACGTATCATAACCACGTTCAATCTTGTCATAGTGATACGCGATGTCCGGTAAGAAGTACGTATAAGAACCATCTTTCTTAATCAGTACACGATCTTTGTCATCACCGAATTCCGTCGTACGTAACCATGTTGCACCGTCTTCTTCAAAGATATAACCACGTTGTCTCATCTGTTCTAATGCTTTATCGATTTCTTTATTTTCATAAAGTGACGTTTCACTGAACCAGTTATCAAAATGTACATTAAATTCTGTTAAGTCTTTCTTTAACTTCTCCATCTCGTAATCTAAGCCGAGCTTACGGAATGCTTTAATACGTTCAGCTTCCTCAACATCTTTATACTCAGGATGTTTCTCTGCTAGATCTTTACCAATTTCGATAATATCTTTACCATGATAACCGTCAGCCGGTAACGCTTTGTCTTCACCTAGCGCTTGTAAAAATCTAGCTTCAATGGAGTATGCTAAGTTCTCAATTTGTTTTCCAGCATCGTTAATGTAGTATTCACGTAACACGTCATATCCTGCAGCAGATAACACATTACTTAACGTATCTCCTACAGCTGCGTTACGTGCATGTCCTATGTGGAGACTACCTGTCGGATTCGCAGATACATATTCCACTAAGATGCGTTCATCCTTCGGCTCACCTTTTCCAAAATCTTCTTTTTTCGTTAATGCTTCTGTAATAATTCCTGTTAAATACGCATTATCCATGTAGAAGTTAATAAATCCAGGCCCTGCAATATCGATTTTTGATACGTCTGCTTTTTGAACATCTAAGTTGTCGACAATGGCTTGTGCAATCTCTCTTGGATTACGCTTTGCGAGTTTTGTTAATACCATTGCAATATTTGTTGCGTAGTCTCCGTTTTTTGTATCTTTTGGATTTTCAATTTTTATTTCGTGCACTTCTGTTACAAGTTCCGCTTTTAATATGGCTTGCTTAATTTCTTCAATTAACGTTTCTTTCTGCTTTTGTACGATATTCATCATGCTCTCTCCTTATATGTCAGTTCATAAGAATATGTTCCTATGACCGTGTTATTTGTTGTGATTGAATATTGTATATAAATATGGCCAGATGTACCTTCCCTTTTTATAACGAGCTGATTTGTCATTATATCCATAACAGCTTTCTGATTTGCCATATGATAAATATTCTGTGTTGTTTCTGTAGGTACAAATAAGAAATCCATCGATAATTCGCCTATACGCCGAATCCGGATACGATTCTCCTCTAATTTTACACGAACGCTTGTTTCGATATTATCAAGCTTCTCTGTATACGTAATATATGAATGCTGCTTATCGATCAGTTGCCCAACTGTGTTAACTTCAAACATTTCAGTCTCTTCTTCAGTCTTAATACTTTGCAATACATGAATATCAATGTCCATACTGTTCACCACTCTTTTAGTATAGCTTATATTATATAAAAAATTAAAGATAGCAGGTATAAAAATACCTGCTTTCTTTAGTGTCCTAGCTATTTTTATAGCTATCCATATCTTACTTCTCTTAAGCAAAAAAAACAACCGTTAAATCAGAAGTTCATAATTGTCATAATTTTGACAATTTTTATTCTGAAAGCATCGCTTTTAATGCATCATCAGACAATTCCCACATACGTGCATCATGTTGTATTAAAAAGTCTTTTAATACACGACGGCTGTCTGCATCAATATGTTCAAGAATGTAGTGGTGTTTCATCGATTTATCCATCATATTCACATGTTCTGCCATCACTTTATAGCCACGCTTACGCACTTTGTTCACCGCCATATAGCATGCTGTGACGCCTGCATAATACGGTCCTTGCTCCCCGCGCTCTGTGGTCACCCATACAAGCCAGTATTCCTGTTCATCGGGACCTTCTGTTTCAGATTTATCACTAACCCATTTCACACGTTTTTCAACTTCACTTCTTGCATGCATCGCTCCGATATCTATAAATGCATGCTGCTCTTTAATATCAATAAATACAGGTGCTACGTTATCAAGACTTATTGCACCGATATTAGTGCCTTTATGCCCATCTAATGGATCATTCTTTATAATGTTAAACTGAAAATCTGCCATATTTTTCACCTCTAATTTAGTTCATTGAGTAAATTAATAATCGATCCTTTTAATTCTGGATCACGAATATTGAGTATAGGCTCTTTTGGATAATATAGCTTATAATCCTTTCTATCTAACCCGGTAATACTATTAATAATAACAGATTGGGTACTGATTTCCTTAATTTTGTTGTTGCGTGTTAACAGATGGATTGGCTTTCGTTTATTAATGCCTGGTCGGTTGTAGTCATAAGGTAGGTCACTAAAAGCGTCAAATACTAAATAATATTCAGAGTCAATTCCGGCTTTTTCAAACAGATCAGTCAGCTCTGCAATGGTAATCTGGCTACCGTCGAATGGTAAGTACTTAAAGAGATCACGATTAACAAAACGGCGAGATAAATCACTCAGTATCGCATCTTCTTCGTCAATCCACTCTTGAAGATAATAGTTAATCACCATCTCATCTAACTTTAAATACTGTGTAACATCAACGTCATTTGAGTTAAAGAAAGGTACTAAATACTTTGGTGGCTCTTTAAACTCATAGCCTCCGTCATATAGTAACTTGGCACGCTTAAAGACGCGATTAAGCAGTACTTCTCCACCTCGACTTACCGGATGAAAATAGACCTGCCAGTACATTTGATAACGGCTCATCAAATAATCTTCTACAGCGTGCATACCACTTTCTTTAATCACAACTTCATCTTCGGTCGGACGCATCAGCCTTAACACACGTTCCATATCGAAACTACCATAGCTTACCCCGGTATAATATGCATCGCGCTGAAGGTAATCCATTCTATCTGCATCAATTTGAGATGAAATCATAGATATGACAAGCTTATTTGCATGTGTCTTATTAATTACATCCGCTACTTCTTTAGGAAAGTTAGGGTGCACTCTAGATAACACTTCATTGACCTCGGTAGGTCCAAGAATGATTTTTTGTGTATACGCTTCATGATCAGTGTCGAATATCTTCTCAAAGCAATGTGAGAATGGTCCGTGTCCCAAATCATGTAGTAATGCAGCACACAGTGCCAACGGACGATCTTTCTCATTCCATGCAGAGCGTCCCATAAAGATTTCATCAATCATGCGACGCACAATTTCATAGACGCCTAATGAATGGTTAAAGCGCGAATGCTCTGCAGAATGAAATGCCAGATAGAGCGTTCCAAGCTGCTTTATGCGACGCAATCTCTGAAATTCTTTTGTTTTAATTAAATCCCAGATAATCTGATCGCGGACATGAACATAGCGATGTACGGGATCCTTAAAAACTTTTTCTTCAGGCATTTTCTTAAACTGGTAGTTCATATTGCCCTCCTAAAATTTCT
>OMJG01001722.1_pt1 | contig 12000 bp, 14 predicted proteins | sample 1646431 | NCBI WGS metagenome assembly OMJG01 (sample SAMN03771674, study PRJEB25209) | food metagenome | isolation source: Cotija cheese | place: Mexico:Jalisco,Michoacan | collected 2011-12-12 | reverse complement strand
GCCGCCGCCAGTTTTGGATGCCGTCGACCGAAGAGTGGGGGACGCGGTCGCGGAGACGAGCCGCAGCAGGCGGCCTGCGAGGCTGACTGGTCGCGCACCTGAGCCCCCGCTACGAGGGGTGCAGGGGGGGCGGGCACGCGGCCACGGACTGAACCCATTCGGGGAGGAAGCGAGCCCTGGCGAGCGGGGAGGGGTTGTCCCCTCCCTGCATTAGAAGGCCTTGGGCCAGTTCTCTCCCTCGGGAGCCTGCCCGCTGACGATGTAGATCACCCGGGAGCCGATCGCGACGGCGTGGTCGGCGATCCGCTCGTAGTAGCGGCCGAGCAGGGCGGTGTCGACGGCCTTCTCGACGCCGTAGGTCCAGTCGTCGCCCAGAAGAAGCCGGAACTGCTCGCTGCGCAGGTCGTCGACCGCCGAGTCGTCGCTGGCCAGACGCTCGGCGTTCTTCGCGTCCCGGTCGACCAGCGTGCGGGTGGCGGTGGCGATCATCTGGTCGGCGAGCCTGGCCATCTCGGTGAACTGTGCGGCGACGGGATCGGGCACCGCATGCTCGGGGAAGCGCAGCCGGGCGGTCTCGGCGACGTGGACGGCCAGGTCGCCCATCCGGGACAGCTCGTAGCACATCCGCAGCACCGCGATGACGGTGCGCAGCTCCCCGGCGACGGGAGCCTGGCGGGCCAGCAGGTTGAAGCAGCGCTGCTCGACGCCGTCGTGCAGGGCGTCGACCTTGTTGTCGTCGCTGATGACCTTCTCGGCGAGGGCCAGGTTGGCCCCGATGAGTGAGGACGTGGCCTCGGCGACCTCCGTGCGGACCAGCTGGGCCATCGTGACGACGTCGTTGGTCGTCCCCTCCAACTCGTCGTGATAGCTCTCGCGCATGCGAACCTCCAAGGTTATGGGCCTGACGAGTTGAGCCTAACGGTCGGTGGAACCGCCCCGTGTCGGGTCGCTGAACCTCCCGTGAACCTTCGATGAACTCCCGACGCGCGGATCTGTTCCCGAGCCGCTCGAGCGCTTGTCCGGCGCCGTTCACCCTCTGTTCATGCCGGTCACGAGTGTCGTGGCGACCCCTATGCTCAGTGCCGTGTGGTGGTTGGCGGGCCTGCTGGGCCTCGGCATCGGAATCCTCGGGACGTGGTTGGTGAGCCGCGCCGTCGAGGAGAGCAGGCATCCCGTCGACACCCTGGCCTCGCAGGTCCAGGTGCTGCCGGTGGAACCCACGCTGGAGTCGACCGTCGACCTCATGGAGGTGCCGGTGGCGGTGGTGAGCGCCCACGATGAGGTGCTTCACGCCAATGACGCGGCCGTGGCCCAGGGCGTGGTGGACGGATCGCGGGTCGCCGACAAGGAGGTGATCGAGCTGGTCCGCGCCTCCCGAGAGAAGGACGAGGGGGTGAGGCGGGAGCTCGACCTGAGGCAGGTCCTGCACGGGCCGCTGCTTCACTGGATAGTGCTGACCGGGCCGATCGACGGCCACGGGACGATGATCCTGGTGGTGACCGATCGGGCCCCGTTGATGCGGGCGGATGAGGCCCGCCGTGATTTCGTGGCCAACATCAGCCACGAGCTCAAGACCCCGATCGGCGCGGTGTCGATCCTCGCCGAGGCGGTCGAGGGGGCGGCCGATGATCCGGACGGCGTCCGGCACTTCGCGGGACGGATGCAGGCCGAGACCGCACGGCTGTCGGCCCTCGTCACCCAGGTGATCGACCTCTCCCGACTGCAGTCCGACGAGCCGCTGCTGCGGGCGGAGGCCGTCCGGGCCGTCGAGGTGATCGAGGACGCCGTGCACCGCAGCGATGAGCTCGCCGAGAGCCGCGAGGTGGCCGTCGTGGTGCGCTGCCAGGAGGGGCTGCAGGTGATGGGCGACGCCGCCCAGCTCACCGAGGCGGTGGCCAACCTGGTGCAGAACGCCATCGTCTACTCGGCGCCGAGGGCCCGGGTGTCGGTGAGCGCCCGCAGCAACGAGGGTCTGGTCGAGATCGCCGTCTCGGACAACGGCATCGGCATCGCCGACAAGGATCTCGACCGTATCTTCGAGCGCTTCTACCGGGTGGACTACGCCCGCTCCCGCGACAACGGGGGCACCGGCCTGGGACTGTCCCTGGTCAAGCACATCGCCCGGGTGCACGGTGGCTCCGTGGACGTGTGGAGCAAGCTGGGGCAGGGGTCGACCTTCACTCTGAGACTGCCCGGTGGAGACGCCGGGGCCGGCGACGAGCTACCGGATGCGACCGAGACCGATTCAACACATGAGGATCTGAACGGATGACCCGAGTACTGATCATCGAGGACGAGGAGTCCTACCGCGAGGCCACTGCGTACATGCTGCGCAAGGAGGGGTACGACGTCGTCGAGGCCGCGGACGGCAGATCCGGCCTCGCGGAGTACGACACGTCGGGGGCCGACATCGTGCTGCTGGACCTCATGATGCCCGGGATGCCCGGCACCGACGTGTGCCGGGAGCTGCGTCAGCGCGGCGGCGTGGGGATCATCATGGTGACCGCCCGCGACTCCGAGATCGACAAGGTGGTCGGCCTCGAGCTGGGCGCCGACGACTACGTGACCAAGCCGTTCAGCCATCGCGAACTCGTCGCGAGGATCAGGGCGGTGCTGCGGCGCGGCCAGGAGTCCGGGGGCATGAGCGACGTCATCGAGGAGTCCGGGGTCCGGATGGACGTCGAGCGTCACGAGGTGAGCGTGGGGGGACGGGAGGTGTCGCTGGCGCTCAAGGAGTTCGAGCTGCTGGAGGTGCTGCTGCGCAATGCCGGCCGGGTCATGACCCGCGGCCAGCTCATCGACCTGGTGTGGGGACCCGACTATGTGGGGGACACCAAGACCCTGGACGTCCACATCAAGCGTCTGAGGGCCAAGATCGAGGCCGATCCCTCCCATCCGGTCCGCATCATCACCGTCAGGGGCCTGGGATACAAGTTCGATTGACGGAGGGGCCGACCCCTCCACGTCGCTTCGCTCCTGCCTCCCCGTAGCGGCGGCTTGGTCGGTGGTCGGTTCTGCGTCGCGGGCCTGGCGCTGCGGGTGGGGTCTGCGATCGCGCTCCGCGGTTCTGCGTCGCGGGTGGGGTCCGCGATCGCACTCAGGAGCTGGGGGTCGACGTCGGGGCGGGGGAGCCCGAGGCCGGTGCGGACGGAGTCGCGGAGGGGGTCGGCGCGGCGGGAGTGAAGTCGGGGTTGCCGGCAGAGATCACCGGGGTGAGCACGGTGACGGGATCCGAGTTGGCGAAGGTGATGGTGATGGAGGCCAGCAGGCCGTCCTTCAGGTCGTCGGAGGACACCTGGATGCCGGCGGTCGCGAGGTTCTTCCCCTCGTTGGCGGTCAGCGCGACATGCGTGGTGCTCGGTCCCAGAGGTCCGGCGACCGAGTCGTCGGGGCCCATCGCCTGGCCGGTGACGCCGGTGATGGCATCGTTCTGGGAGGAGGCCGCCATCCCCGAGAGCCGTGCCTGGCCGTCGGCATGGACCAGAGCGAGGCCGCGCAGCTTCACCGTGTCGTTGGCGGTGTTGACGCCGGCGGCCGGCGTGTAGGGCCGGATGACCTTGGGCTCCTGGCTGCATCCCGCGAGAACGGGTGCCAGGAGGGTTGCGGCCACGACGACGGTGGTGGCCCTGCTGCGGAGTGTGCGCGCGCTGATCATCTTCTGCTCTCCTGGCCGACGACGGGATCGACGCCGAGCCTATCGGATCTGGGCACCCCCGTGGCGCCGATCGGCGGGTCGTGTGATATCGGGGCCCGTCTCCATGTTCGGTCGTCCATCGCCTAGTCACGCCGCAGATGGGCGGGCTCAGACCTCTCGATACGCACATCGGTGGCGGAATGTCAATCCATTGGTATAGGGTCGATCTGCCGGTGACTAGGCGTGACGTCTTCCAATGAGGGAAGAATCATGGTAGGATGGATCCCCGAAAGGGGTTGCGTACATGACTTTCAACGTCGGCGAAACGGTTGTCTATCCCAATCACGGGGCGGCGGTCATCGAGGATATCGAGACCCGGACCATCAAGGGTGAGGAGAAGCTCTACCTGGTCCTGAGAATCATCGGACAGAGCGATCTCGTGGTCAGGGTGCCGGCGTGCAACCTGGATCTGGTCGGCGTGAGGGACGTCGTCGACGAGGAGGGTCTGGCCAAGGTCTTCGATGTGCTGCGTCAGACTCAGGTGGAGGAGCCGACGAACTGGTCGCGCCGCTACAAGGCCAACATGGAGAAGCTCCACAGCGGCAACGTCATCAAGGTCTCCGAGGTGGTTCGCGACCTGTGGCGCCGTGAGCGCAACCGCGGCCTGTCGGCCGGTGAGAAGCGGATGCTCTCCAAGGCCCGTCAGATCCTCGTCTCCGAGCTCGCCCTGGCCGAGAAGGTCGAGGAGGACAAGGCGGAGGAGATGCTCGACGAGGTGCTGGCCTCCTGAGACCCCTCATGGCCGGTAACTGATCAGTAGTTCAGGACGGCTTCGGCCCCCACGGATGTCCGTGGGGGCCGAAGCGCGTCCGGACCCTCGGGGAGCCCGGATGTCGGCTCCTCAGTCCTCGCTGCCGATCGCGGCCAGGACGCCGGAGAGCAGCTCCTCGAGGTTCTCGGGGGACTCGGTGAGAAGGCGCTGGTAGGAGGCCTCCTCCTGGAGCAGTGCGATGACGGCGCCCAGCATGCCGGTCTGGTTCTGCGGGTCGGTCACCAGTGGCCAGATGGACAGCTGCACGTCGAGGGTGCGCTCGGGGTCGTCCATCGCGTGGAAGGGGGTCGGACGGGCGTTGCGGCACACCAGCAGGCCGGGGGTGATGATGTGCTCGGGATCGATGTGGGGGATCGCGACCTGGCAGTGGCCGAAGTCCAGGCCCGTCGGGTACTTCAGTTCACGGGCGCTGACGGCCTCGAGGAAGGTCTCGTGGACCGCCTCCTGGCTCAGCAGGTGGGCGTTGACGACGGAGTAGAGCTCCTCCTGGCTGGCGGTGTCGGCGTCGAGAACGAGGAAGCGTGGGGCGTCGGTCATGATCGTGTGTGGTCCTTCGATGTGAGTGTGCGGGGCGCGCCGGTCCCGGGGCCCGGAACCGGCGCGCCGTGTGGTCGGTGTGGGAATCGTCGTCCGGCTACGGTTCAGCGGGCCGGCGATCGGCGCGGTTTCGCACCGCGCCCGCGCTGCTTGGGAGACAGCCCGAAGTGCTGGTCGCGGAACCGGAGGAGGTAGTTCGGCAGGTGGGTCATGTGCTCGACGAGGTCGTCGGGATCACAGCGCCGCATCCATATTCCTCCCGGGCCGGCGGGCATCCAGCGATGTCTGGACGCCGCCTCCCGGATGACCGGCTCGAGCCGCCTGGTCAGCGTCTTCCCATTGGCCTTCCTGGCGTCCGGCATGGCGTCCAGGGCGACGCGCATGGACTTCTCGGCGTCCTTGACCGCCCGGTGGGAGATCACCAGCACCGCGAGCCAGGCCACCAGCGGGACGGAGATCCAGGTGAAGTGGGCGAAGTAGTAGTCCAGCAGCGGCCGCCACCAGTGGCCGAGCATCATGTCGAGCATGCTGTTGACCATGGCTCATCACCACCCGGCCTCGGCTGCCTCGGCCTCGGCCTGCAGCTCCTCGTCGCTCATGTACCTCTCGCGATCCTCCATGCCGGGCTTGCCGCCGCGCAGGATGTGGACGAAGAAGACGACGTAGCAGATCACCGAGACGGTCAGCAGGAAGATGCTGAAGATGATGAACGCGGTGCCGTAGGCCTTCGCCTGCCCGAATACGAAGAAGAATGCGAAGAAATACGCTATGAGGTGGGCGCCGGAGTCGATCGAGGAGATCTGGCTGGCCCCCTGGGGGATCGTGAAATTGGCCTGGTGGGCGAGGACCGTGGTGGCCGGGGCCATGAAGGTGCCGATCGTCAGCATGCAGGCGACGAAGAAGGTGCCTATCACCGAGCCCCTGGCGATATTGCCCCGGCACCATGTGGTGGCCCAGACCGCGAAGAACGGCGTGTCGGCGAGGTCTGTGAAGGGCAGCATCTGATTGAGGCCGGCGTAGCTCATGACGACGCCGAGCAGCAGGGTGATCGGCACCAGGATGATGGCCACCGACATGTTGGCCGGGTAGCCGACCAGGATCGCGGCGTCCAGCCCGATGTTGAGCTCGCGGTCGGGGTAGCGGGCCTTGATCCACTCCTGGGCTGCGTCCGACAGCGGGATGAGGCCCTCCATCAGCAGGGCGACCATGCGCGGCAGGAGCAGCATCACCGCGCCCATCGAGATCGCGACGGTGACGATCCCCTTGATCGCGGTGCCCCACGGCCCGGCGAAGTCGGGGAAGTAGGCAAGGATGCCGATCACGGCGCCGAGGATGGTACCCATCACCATCGGCTCCGCCCAGGACCCGAACTTGTCCTGGATGTACTCGGGGGTCATCTTGTTGTGACGGAACCCGGGAACGTGGTCGAGCAGCTTGTTGAGGCACCAGCCGACCGGGGCCCACGAGACGGTGTCGGTGTGGGCGGTCGTGACGCCGGGGATCTTGTAGTGGTCCTGGATGACGGGTGCGCAGACGTCAGCGAGCTTGAGCACGATGACGAGGGTGATCAGGCCGACGATGAGGCCGAGCCAGAAGTTCCCGGTGGCGATGTAGACGAAGGCCGACGAGAAGATGAAGTGCCAGAAGTTCCACATGTCGACGTTGAGGGTGGTGGTCCACCGCAGGCCGATCATGAGGAGGTTGATGGCGATGCCCAGGATGAAGATCCAGGGCACCACCTTCGCCGTGCCGAAGGAGATCGCCGCAGCGACCGGCCAGCCGGCGTCGATGATGGGCAGGTTGAGCCCGGTGTTCTCGATCATCTTCTGGGCGGCAGGCCCCAGGCTGTTGCCCAGCAGGCCGATGACCAGGTTGATGCCGATGAAGCCGATGCCGATCGTCAGCGCTGCCCGTATGGCCTTGCCGGGCTTCATTCGGAAGAACAAGCTGAGCAGGAATATAATGATCGGCAGGACGACGCTCGCGCCCAGATCCAAGATGTACTGGATGACGGTTGTGACTGTTCCCATGATGGAAGGTGCTTTCTTCTGTCATGAGGGTCCTCGGCCGGGCTAGGGTCGAGGGCCCTTCCTATGTGTGGGGGCGGCCGGCAGGGCTAGTGCCGGCGTCCCCGTGCAGGGCCGGATCAGCCCTTGAGATCCTCAGCGATCTGATCGGCGAGCTTGTCCGCACCGACGCCGGTGAGGAAGGCGACGCCCCGGTAGACCTTGACGTCGGCCGAGGGGGACTTCACGACCGTGGTCGAGACGATCGCATCGGGCTTGAAGGCGGCCGTCTGTGCCGGGACCTCGACCGCCTTGCACTCCTTCATCGTCGTGTTGACCCCGCGGTCCTTGAGAAGCTTCTGAAGCTTGTTGGCGACCTGAACTGAAGTGGCGATGCCGGTGCCACAGCACACGAGGATCTTCTTGCTGACCATGATGTCCGTACTCCTTTGTTTGGTGAGCGGGATCCGTTGTGCGGCCCGCCCAGGGGTTTCGGGCTGCAACATCGCACCCGGACCCGGCGATGGTGATTCTGCTGGATACAGTTACCACGCGGGAAGTGAATCCGACCCGTTCTGCACTCATGTGCATCTTGACAGTCGATGGTTGGTCGATCGGACGGGTCTCGAGTTCAGGAGCGACGGCAGGTTGCGCTCCATTGTGGTCCGATCACCGCCGCCCGCGGTGATCGGACCAGCAATTGGTCCCGGTCAGCGCTCTCCGCCGAAGAACTTCTCCCAGGGGAGGTCCAGCGGGGCGTCGTGGGCGACGATCTCGTAGAGGGCGCGCACCAGCGGGTAGTCGGTGTCCTTGATGACGCCGCGCTCGGTGAGCTTGCCGAGGGCCGCTCCGACGACGCCGATGGCGGCGACGCCCTCGAGGGTGACACCCTTCATCTTGACGTTGCGGATCTCGGAGAAGGGCACGCCCTGGCCGACGTAGGTGCCGGCGCGCACATTGCGCCCGCCCATCGTGGTGACGAACATGTCGCCGACCCCGCCCAGGTTCTCGGTGACCGTCGGATCGCCGCCGAGCAGCTCGACCATCTGCTTGAGTTCGCGGGCGCCCTCGCCGAACAGGGCGGCGGCGTAGTTGTACATGACGTACTTGTCGTCCTCCTTGCCCAGCTTCTTGAGGATGCCGGGGGCGAAGCCGCCGCCGAAGGCGAAGATGTTCTTCATGCAGGAGCCGACCTCGTTGCCGATGAAGTCGGTGGAGGTCCACACGTGGTAGTAGTCGGTGCGGTACAGCGGGGCCAGCATCTCGGCGACCTCCTGCTTCTCCGCACAGAAGGTGACGCAGGTGAGGTGATGGACGGCGAGCTCGCCGGCGATGGAGGGGCCGACGATGGCCGCCCAGTTCACCTGATCGGCCAGCGGGCCCATCTTCTCCTTGAGGACGTCGGGGAGGATGTGGAGGGTGCCGTCCTCCTCGGCGTGCATGCCCTTGGTGATCGACAGGATGGTCTGGCCCGGCTTGGCCAGCCTGGCCAGCTGCTCGCCGGCCCACTCGACGCCGAAGGAGTTGACGCCGCTCATGATGATGTCGGCGCCCTCGACGGCCTCGGCCGCCTCGGTGAAGTAGTAGGGCTTGACGGACTCGGGGATCTTGAGACCCAGCACCGGGTGGGTGCCGTCCTTCTTGATGGAGTCGATGATCTCGTCGTCGAGGTGAGTTCCGATGAGACGGATCTCGTTGCCGTTCTCGGCGGACGGGAAGGTGAGGGCGGTCGCCATGATGCCCGCGCCCAGGACTGCGATCTTGGCCATGATGCTCCTTCGCGACGACGGCCGCGGGGGCGCTCTGTGCCCGGCCTGCTGCGCGTCGCCAGTTGTGCGGTTACGCCGCCGGGAGGTCGTCCCGGCCGACTCCATGACACTAACCCGGACGCCTGCGGGAGTCCTCGCCGCAGAAGGGTTCTGCACTTATGTTGGATCAGACGCTCATCTGAGCGATACGCCGTCTTTGTGCAGGAGATGCCGGATGGCCTGCGACAGGGTTCGCGAAGGGGTCGTCCCCGGACCCATTCCGGATGAGGCCTGCGCGCGCACTCCCACTGTGCACAGACGGGCGCATCGGGGTTTCGAAGGGGTCGTCCCCTTAGCTGTTCAACACAGCCTGTGCCACCTCGGAGTCGGTGACGAGCTCGGTGCACAGGTGTCCCGAGAGGATCGTGCGGACCGCCTCGGCCTTGCCCACGCCTACGGCCACCGCCATCACCCGCGACGCGCCGCGGATGACGTCGAGGTCTATCGACAGGGTGCGGGCGTCCAGGTCCGGATCCACCGGGTTGCCGTCGGCGTCGACGAAATGGCTCATGACGTCGGCACCGGCACCGGCCTCCCGCAGCCTGGTCATCATGGGGCCGGTGATGTGCCCGGCGCTGGCCAGCACGGAGTCCATGGTCGCCGGTCCGGGGGAGTAGACGAGGAGGTCGGCGTCCGATGCGAGCTGGAGGGTGCGCGAGACGGCCGTGTCGGCGCGCAGCATCGAGCACAGCTGGGCGGAGCCGAGGATGGTGGGGGCCTGGAGTGTCATGGCGCGTCCGCGTCCGCGTTCGGCCATCTCCACCACGGACCGGCCGACCAGGTCGTTGCGGGTGATGGCGACGCCGCCATTGGTCTGGGCGACGGTGATGTCGTGGCTCCACCCGGGGCGAAGGTGGTGGGTGACCTGTGCGAGGGTGCGTCCCCAGCTGACTCCGATCACCTGGGGGGCCGGGCGCAGCGTGGTGAGCCGGTCGGCGGCGGCCGAGGAGACGATGTCGACGGTGGCCTCGTCGTGGGACTGGCTCGGCACGACGACGGCCTTGGTGAGCTGGTAGCGGTTCATGAGGTCGACCTCGAGGCGATGGTGCCTGGCCAGCGGGTGGTCGATGGTGATGTGGACGAGCCCGGAGGACCTGGCGTCCTCGAGCATCCGCCCGACCGTCCAGCGGCTCAGGGCGAGCCGGTCGGCGATCGCCGACTGGGTCATCTGCTCGAAGTAGTACATCTCGGCGACGTGCAGCACCTGGATCAGGTGCTCGTCGCGGCTCTGATGTGCCATCCGGGTCCTCCTGCGCCGATGATGCCGGTCGGACCAGATGCGTCCGTCCCCGTTCGGAGGGGCCGGTGAGCAGCGATGGTCCTCTGTCACCATATGGGGGACGGGTGCACCGCGGAGGAGCATCGCGCGGGCGTCCGGGAATCAGCTGAGCTGGAAGTACGAGTCCCCCGAGCCCGTCCGCCGGTCCTTCTCTGCCCGGACCGCGCCGAGCATCTCGGCCACGGTGGCCCGCGGGTCAGGGGAGTTGATGATGCCCGTGGTGGCGCCGGAGGCGTCGGCCCCCATCGCCAGGACACGGGAGACGTCGGCTCCCGAGGAGATTCCGGCCCCCTGGAGCACCATGATGCCCGGGTCGACGGCCCTGACCGCCGCCGTCGACTCCCGGACGTAGTCGTCGGTGCTGGTGGAGCCGGTGCCGATGGCCGTGGTGGGCTCGCAGATCATGACGTCGGGGCTCATGGCGGCGACCGCGCGGCACTGGGAGATCGAGTCGGCGCAGACCACCGACGTCAGGCCGACCTCCCGGGCGCGGGCCAGGTCGGCGTCCAGGTCGGCGAGGGTGACCGGATGCGCGGCGTGGTTGAGCAGGACGGCGTCGGCCCCGGCGGCCTTGAGAGATTCCGGGAGGATGAATCCGGTTCCCGCTCCCGGCCGGATCGGATCCATGTGCTGGGCGCACACCACGACGCGCTCGGTGCCCTCGGCGATGAGGCGGATGTCGGCGTGCTGGACGGTGAACAGGACGTCAACGCCGTACTCGGCGCTCAGCTCGTCGGCGTCGGTGGCCAGCTGCAGCAGGGCGTCGCCGTACAGGTACGCCTTCGTGTTGATGATGAGGAACGGTGCCCGCAGAGCTCTGGTCATTGGCTCATTCTGGCAGCCGGGGCGGGATAGAGTCGCGGTCATGTCAGCAGAACCCGTCGTCGCCGTCGTCGTCGCCGGAGGCCTCGGATCCCGGTTCGGGGGTCCCGTTCCCAAGCAGGTGCGCAGCCTCACCGGCAAGGCGGTGGTCGCGGTGGCCGTGGAGTCGCTGGCCGCCGGCGGATGCACCGAGGCCGTCGTGGTGGTCAAGGACGGCATGCACAACCACTTCAAGATGGCTCTCGCGACCTCACCGATCCCGGTGCGATTCGTCACCGGTGGAGCGACCCGCCAGGAGTCAGTGCGCAACGGCCTGCGGGCGATAGCCGAGAGCCCCCGTCTCTCGAAGGCCGGCAAGGTGCTCATCCACGACGCCGTGCGTCCGCTCGTTCCGGCCTACGTGGTCAAGGACGTCATCGAGGCCCTGGACGCGGGGGCCGTGGCAGTGACGCCTGCGGTGTCGGTGATCGACACGATCCGCTGTGTGGATTCCGAGACCGCCAGCCATGTCGTCGACCGCTCGACGCTGCGGGCCGTCCAGACCCCCCAGGGATTCGACCGGCAGGTCATCACCGAATGCCACGACCGGCTGGCGGCGGACGGACTGGACGTGACCGACGATGTGACCTGCTGCGAGCACTACGGGTACCGGGTGACCCTGGTGGAGGGCTCCCGGATGGCGTTGAAGATCACCGAGCCGCTGGATCTCGACATCGCCGAGACGCTGGTCAAGGCCACCGCCGGAGCAGGCCACCATTCCGGACGCCGGGTCAGGCGGGCCATCAAGGGTCTGGATCCCAGACGGAGCAGGAGGCATCGGACATGACGGTTGGAGCACTGCCGTCCCTGCGCACCGGGATCGGCACCGACGTCCATCAGTTGCGCCCCGGGGTGCCGATGCACGTCGCGGGGCTGCACTTTCCCGATGAGGCCGAAGGGCTTGCCGGGCACTCAGACGGTGACGTCGCCGCTCACGCGATCTGCGACGCCCTGCTCTCGGCTTCGGGCCTGGGAGACATGGGATCGGTGTTCGGGACGACTGGGCAGGGGCCTCCGGCGCCGCGTTCCTCGTCGAGACCGCC
>OMJG01001721.1_pt1 | contig 12004 bp, 11 predicted proteins | sample 1646431 | NCBI WGS metagenome assembly OMJG01 (sample SAMN03771674, study PRJEB25209) | food metagenome | isolation source: Cotija cheese | place: Mexico:Jalisco,Michoacan | collected 2011-12-12 | reverse complement strand
CGAAAAGTTTATTCCACGTCAGGTAACAAATATTTTGAGTGACATTAAGCCAAAGTTATATGGAAGCGGTAAGAACGTTCGTGACTGGATTCACACCTATGATCACGCCACTGGTGTTTGGGCCATTTTGGAAAAGGGTCGTATTGGTGAAACGTACTTGCTTGGGGCTGATGGTGAAAAAGATAATTTGACTGTTTTGAAGATGATTCTTAAAGACATGGGCAAGGCTGAAGATGATTTTGATTTTGTTCAAGATCGTGCAGGACATGACTTGCGTTATGCAATTGACGCCACAAAAACTCGTAAAGAATTAGGTTGGGCGCCAAAGTACACTAACTTTGAAACGGGACTTGCGGATACTATCGCTTGGTATCGAGATAATCAAGCCTGGTGGGCGGATGAAAAAGAAGCCGTTGAAGCTAAATACGCTACAAATAATCAATAGCAGGTCATGGAAATCTAGTGTGAATAAATAATGGAGAGTGCAAATATGAAGTATCTAGTTGTAGGTGCAAAGGGACAACTTGGTCAGGAATTGTCTAAATTATTGACACAACGCGACCTTGATTTTGTTTCTTTTGACTCATCTGAGTTAGACATCACAGATCGAAATCGTGTGTTTGAAATTTTTTTACAAGAACAGCCTGATGTAATATTGGATGCTGCTGCGTACACTGCTGTTGATAAAGCAGAAGATGAAGGAAAGCAATTAAATTGGGACGTAAATGCTAGAGGAACAAGGAATTTGGCTGATGCAGCTAAACAGATAGGAGCAAGTTTGCTATTTGTTTCTACGGATTACGTTTTTGCTGGAACTAAAGAAGATCCATATGTTGAAGAAGATGTAGTTAATCCGATGAATGAGTATGGAAAAGCAAAGCTTGCAGGAGAACATGCAGTGATGGCCAGTGGAGTGAAATACTACATCATACGAACGTCTTGGGTATTCGGAGAGTATGGAAGTAATTTTGTTTATACCATGCGCCGTCTAGGTGAAAAATTAGATGAAATTAGTGTTGTTAATGATCAACATGGACGACCTACTTGGACTCGCACGTTGGCTGAATTTATGTTGCATCTGAATGATGTTGGAGCCGATGAGGGAATTTATAACCTGAGCAATGAGGGGGAAGCAACTTGGTTTGAATTCGCATCTGAAATTTTGAGTCAAGTGGATGTGAGTGTGAAGCCAGTGTCGTCTGAAGAATTTGTAACTAAGGCGTATCGGCCAGCAAATTCAGTATTGGATTTAACCAAAGCAAAAAAAACTGGGTTTGTCATTCCAAGTTGGAAAGCGGCACTGAACTCGTTTGAGAATAGTCTTCTAGAATAAACAGGAGTAACTATGTACATTAAATTGAAAAGGTTGACAGATTTAATATTCAGTTTGGCGTTAATAGTGGCCATGTTAATTCCAATGGTTGTTATCGCAATAATTGTTAAAAGTACATCTACAGGATCGATTTTGTTTACGCAAAAACGATATGGTCAAAATTCTAAACCTTTTAAAGTATATAAATTTAGAACTATGCGAATTGATGCACCTGAAAAATCAAACCAAGAGTTTGATTCAATGGACGCATATTTAACTCCGGTTGGTTCATTTTTAAGAATGACATCTTTAGATGAATTACCGCAACTTTTTAACATTCTTGAAGGGCACATGTCGTTCATTGGTCCACGCCCATTGGCTGATTCTGATTACGATGTTATAAAGGCTCGCATGGATTCAGGAGCCGACAACGTTAAACCTGGCATTACTGGTCTTGCGCAGGTAAATGGTCGAAATTTGTTATCTGATGGTGAAAAAGCCATGTACGATTATGAATACTATAAAAATTTCGGGTTTATAACAGATTTAAAAATTTTAATAAAGACATTTTTGACAGTTATAACACGTACGGGGATCAATCATGATGTGTGATGAAATGAAGAAAAGATAGGTGGAAACATAATGCTATACATGACTAGTTTATTGGTTTCCTACGTCGGTACTTTTTTTAAGAATAATCGTGTATTGGCGTTAGTTTCAATGGCGATTTTGACGTATATTTCAATTTATGCGAATCCTCAGATAAATAATGACTATTTAGTTTATGAATCTGCGTATCAGGCGGCCGGACGAAATAATTACTTCGAATGGCTATATACACTACTTGGGCAACTAGCCCTGAAACACGGACTGACATATCTTGATTTTAGACTATGTCTACTCGTATTTGCGGGTGCCATGTTAGCGATGGGTCTATTCAGGTTGATTGAAAATCCTAGTTTCGTAATATTTGCTTACGCTGTGACTGCATATTTTGTGGATACGGTTCAGGTACGAAATTACGTGATGCTTTCAATGATGGTGTTTGCATATTCTTTTTTGAAAAAAAATAACATAATCAACATTGTTATTGCTGTTTCAATAGGATTTCTTGCAACAGGAATTCACTCTTTAGGATTTATTTTTCTGTTTGGAATGTTGATTTTGATTTTGCCACTAAAGAAAATGATCAAGTTGTTTTTTGTAGGCATTGGTGGTGCGTTGATTGTTCAGTTACTTTACTTCGTGGTAGGACCCGAAGTGATTGTAAATGGTGTAGCTAAAATTGGTGGCGTCTTTGTGGGACGTGCAAATTTTATAGATAAGGTAACCACTCAATATGTATCAGTTATGTCATTTAATTCAATCCAGATTATTGTATTGTCTTGGTTGTATTACATTTTAGGAGTCGCATTGATTTTCTATGAAGTAAAGTTACAAATTGATGCAGATGAAAACAAAGATGAATATTTTGAAACGAAATTTAGATTAATTTTGTCAGTGCTTATGGTAGGTCTGATTGGACTTTCGTTTATGAATATAAGTCTGGATTATTCGAGAATTGTACGAATGGTGTTTGTATTTGAATTGATTGGATTGGCTGCGTTCAAGAAAAGAAGGACATCGATTGGTTATTTTTTGTTTAGAAAGTTGACAGTGATTTTTATCCTTGTCGTTGCCTTCTATGCGCAAAATATAGTTTATGGACAAGCATTTATTGAAAGTATTCCGCATTTGGTAAATGACCTTGTACGTTATTAGTATGGGATGAGGAGATACCTAAGGTGAGTATTGGAGCAGAAATAGTTACGTTCAATCCGGATGTAACTAAGTTGAAAATGAATATCGAACGAGTTGAGAGTCAAGTTAATCAGCTTGTTCTTGTAGATAACGGATCAAATAACGTTGATGAAGTACGTCAACTGGTTCGAGAGTTTAATATTAAACTTATTGAATTGAATGAGAACAAAGGAATTGCGGCCGCTTTAAATGCAGGAATGGAGTTCTTTGAAAACCAAGGTATGACTTGGGTGATTACCTTGGATCAGGATAGTGTACTACCAGATAATGCCGTATTAGGTTTTAAGAGTGTAGAACAATTTGATGAGCCTGATACCGGTATTTTAGCGTCTCAATATGACGATTTAAATTGGAACGAAAGTGTAAGGAAGGAAAAGCTAGTAGATGCCACGTCTGCACCAATCGAAAAAGATATGGTCATTACTTCAGGTAATATGGTTCGAATAAGTGCATGGCGTCGTGCGGGAAGATTTGACGAGTGGTTATTTATTGATCAAGTTGATTTCGATTTTAATGCGCGAATGCGTCTAGTGGGCTATAAGATTTGGCAGGTTAATTCAGTTCTAATGTCTCACGAAATTGGGGCGGCAGTAAAAAATGGCGTGTTTGCGCGAATGCTTCTGTATAAGCCAGGTGCTTCTTTGATGCAGCATAGTCCCTTTCGGGAATATTACATGCAACGGAATACTATAGTTTTTGAGAAAAGATACCCTGAATTTAAGAAGGAAAAAAGGCCGTTGTGGTTGTTTAGTTTCATTCATTTGAGACACGTGTTCTTATCAGATAAACCCTTTGCTGGTTTTGTGGCAGGATTAAGAGGAATTATAGATGGACTTAGATACAGTCCGGATAATGATAACTTCATTAATAACTTTAGAGGTACTGTTTTAAACTCAAGCTCTAAGGTTTAGAGCTGGTACATGTAATAACGAAGTATGTGGAGTTGATAGATGAAAATCAAATTTATTTTACCGCAAAACACTAATATTCCTATAGGCGGTTATAAGATTGTTTATCAATATGCTAATAAGTTGGTTGCTTTAGGGCATACTGTCTCATTAGATTTTGTGATAGACAATAATCTAAAGATTAAGATGTTAAATCGGAATCACAGCATTATTCGCCGGATGAAGGACAAAATGTTTGGGAATCCAATTTCGAAAATTTTGAAGGATAGTATTACATGGTTTGACTTAGACAGTAGGGTAACCACTCGCTTTAATATTTTTGAAGATGAAATTTTGGTAGATAAGACAACCAAAGTTGTCGGGACGGCTTTCTGGACAGCGTTTGTAGTGGAACGCCTGAATATACCAGACGAGAATAAGTTTGAGTTTATTCAGAATTATGAGAACTATGGGATTGATTCGCCTGAATTGGTTGATCAGTCATTTAGGACGAAAGTAAATAAAATAGTGATTGCTAAGTGGCTAAAAGATTTGACGTTTAAGCTTAGTGGTCAACCAAGTGATTACGTTCCTAATTTTATTGATATGAATGATTTTTTTCTAACAACATCGTTGTCAGAACGAAATCATGTGGTTACTTTGCTAAACCATGAGGCTGAGTCGAAGAGAACAAAGTTTGGAATTGAGGTATTAGCTAGGGTAAAACAAGAGGTTCCAGATCTTGAAGTTAAACTTTTTGGGGCCTACGATCCTGTGCAAAAGCTACCGGATTACGTTTCGTTTTATAGGACTCCTAGCTTGCAGTATCTTCGAGATGAAATTTATAACAAGTCTCAGATTTACTTGTTGCCTAGTGTCAGAGAAGGCTGGGTTCTAACGGGAATGGAAGCAATGGCATCTGGAGCAGCAGTCATAAGTAGTGATATTGGCGGAGTCAGAGATTATATGTTTGATAAATCTAATGCTCTATTAATAGAGCCGGATAATTTGGAACTGTTTGTAGAAAAAATTGTTTATTTGTTAAAAGCGGATGATCAACGACAAAAAATAGTGTTAGAGGCACAGAAAACAGTTGCGTCACTTTCTATTGAGGAATCTGTCAAAAAATTATTGTCTGCGTTGGAGTCACCTATAGCTTTTAAAAAATATTAGTTGTGAGAAGGAAGAAACATGCAGAAAGAAAAATCCAGAGTGAAAGCGTCTTTGCTTAATTCACTTGTGGCTTCGAGTGGTCAAATAGTTAATCTAGTTCTATCGTTTATTGTTAGAACAATATTCATCAGAACATTAGGCGAACAATTTTTGGGTTTGAATGGTCTTTTCTCAAACATTTTGAATATTCTTTCATTCACGGAATTGGGTATAGGAACGGCGATTACATTTTCGTTATATAAGCCTTTGGCCGAAAATAAAGTTAACCAAATTCGTGCTTTAATGCATCTATATTCGAAAATTTATAGATTAATAGGCGCTGGAATACTTTTGCTAGGCTTTGTATTGATGCCGTTTTTGGAAACGTTTATTTCAGGAGACAAAAGCGGATTGGGAAATATATATATAGCGTTTGCTTTGTATCTAATGAATTCTGCATTTGGATATTTCATGAGTTACAAACGTTCGTTATTTATGGCCGCACAAGAAGGGTATATTAACGCGCTAAATTTATTGCTCTTTCAAATGCTGGGACAGATTATGCAAATTTTGATGCTATTACTTTATTCAAATTATTTGGTCTATCTCATTGTTCAGCTAATATTTACTGTCCTTTCTAATGTTTGGATTTCTGTTATTGCCGATAAGCGATATAAACATTATCTAGAAAAGACATCTGAAAAGGTTCCACAAGATACAATTGACTATTTGAAAAAGAATGTTCTGGGTATGGTTTCCGCCAAACTTGGTGGAGTGGTTGTTTTTGGTACTGACAATATTATTTTGTCCAGCATGGTTGGGTTGTCAATCGTTGGAATATACGCGAATTATACAATGATAATAAATGGCATCAATTCGGTGCTTACGCAGGGGTTGGGAGCAGTCACGGCGTCCTTAGGGAATTTTGGAGCCACAAAAAAGAAAAGTGATAACATTGATGTTTTTTTTAAATTTCAATTAATCACATTACTATTATCTACAACAGTTGTGTTTGTTTTTGCGTTATTTTCAACGCCTTTTATACGTCTTTGGTTAGGCAGCTCTAAATACGTTGTTACAAGGCCGACGCTTTATCTTATCGTACTAGTTTTTTTTGTATCTCTTATGCGACAACCACTTATTAATTATACGAATGCGTTAGGCTTGTATTGGGAGCAACGCTTCAAACCATTGTTTGAGGCAGGAATAAATTTGGTGGTATCTTTGCTTTTGGTTGGATATTTTAAGATGACGATATCTGGCGTATTAATTGGTACTCTAGCTAGCAATTTGTTGGTAAACGCTTGGTGGGAACCACTTATTTTATTTAAGTACGGATTTGATTCCAATATCAAGAGGTTTTTGATTGTCTATATTAGTGAGTTTGGATCTGTTGCTACTGTTTTGTATGTCTTAACGGGCTTCTCGGGACGATTGAACACAATGAACATAATTGGGCAGCTTATTATTTATACGACAGTTGGTCTGATTTTAAGTATTGCAATAACTTTTATGGAGTACATATTAATTAAAAAAATGAAATTGTTGAATTCGCCACTGATAAAAATGAAAAGGACAAAATTTATTTAGTATGAGATTACAAAATGTAAAAAATGCAACCCCAGAGGAAATCCGGGAATTGCAGAAAGTTGAACTAGGAATTTTAAATCAGCTGGCCGAAATACTAAAACAGAAAAATCTAAAATTCTTTCTGCTAGGTGGTACCATGATTGGCGCTGTTAGGAATAAGGGTTTTGTTCCGTGGGATGATGATGTGGACGTCATCATGCCACGCAAAGATTATGAAATTCTTTACAGTCATGCCGATGAATGGTTTAAGGATACGAACCTTTTATTGGTACGCTCTGATGAGAACAGTAACCAACATATCACGGGTATGAATCTCAAAGATAAGGGAACAACTTTTATAAATCAGCACAGTGTCTTTGAAGATTTGCAACATTCAATTGGAATTGACATCAACCCACTGGATTTTAGACCTGTAGGAAAAGTGAAACAATTAAAGCAAGTTTTCTATGCAGCTGTTTTCTCACTGTACAATGCAAATCGATTGCCAGACCACCAAGGTGCGCTGTTGCGCATGGCATCAGCGGTTCCATTGAAAATGTTCAGCGAAAAAACAAAAACAAAGATTTGGCAATATTCTGAAAAAAAGATGATTGAGTTGAACAATCCGGCTAGCGGGGAAATTGTAGAACTTGGTGTGGGGCTAAAAGCCTTAAAAAGACATTTAGCAGCAGATTTGTTTTCTGAGCAAAAGTGGGTTCCTTTTGAAGGCACATATATGCCAATACCAATTGGATTTGATAAGTACTTGTCTGATGTGCACGGCGATTATATGTCATTGCCACCTGAGGAACATCAAATTGCAAAACATCAAACATATTTAGTAGATACTGAGCAACCGTATACGCCTGAATTACGTGACAAAGTTTTGGAAGGGTTGAACTATGAAGCCTAAAGTAGCTATTCTATTATCTACATATAACGGAGAAAAATATCTGGAATCTCAAGTTCAAACTATCCTGAATCAATCAGAGGTTGATATATCGTTGTTCGTTAGAGATGATGGAAGTAACGATGGAACAATTACAATCTTAGAAAGATTGAGTGTCGATCCCAGAGTATATGTGGATTTTGCAAATAACGTGGGATGGCGTCGGAGCTTTATGTCACTTATTTTTGATGTTGATGATTCGTTTGACTTTTTTGCGTTTGCTGATCAGGATGATGAATGGGAATCTGATAAAATCATTCGCGCAATTAAGCAATTGCGGTTGAATGATGGGGTTGTATATTTCTCAAATTTGAAGTTATACGATGGTGATATGAATTACGTTGGCATGGAATTTGCTAATGATTACAGACCGGTCTCACAATTTAAAAAAGCTTATTTTGAAGGTGTTGGAACAGGGGCAACGATAGTTTTCGACAGAAGCATGTTAGCAAAGATTAGAGAATATCGACCTGCTGAATTGCTGTCACATGATGCGTACGTCATTGCACTGGGTAGGTTATTATTCCCAGAAAAAGTTGTGTATGATGTAGAATCTAGAATACGTTATCGTAGACACGCTAATAACGCAACTGGGTTCGAAGGCAAGTTCAGGCCAGGGCATATCTCTCTTTTGCAACGCTACAGGAGGTATAAAAAAAATAATTCAAAGCCATTTTCTAGAAGAGCTAAAGCCTTACTAGATGGTTACTCTAGTCAAATGGATTCTAAAAATTTGAGGTATTTAAAATCAGTTGCTAATTCCAATGAGAATCTGATTAGTAGGCTAAATGTGATCTTATCCCCAGAATACCGTACTCGTGGTTTGAGGAAAACGTTACAAATCAAATTTAGAGCATTTGTCAAAACGTTGTAATTTAAGGAGATTTCTAATGAATTATGCTGTGATTGTTGCGTCGGGACGAGGCACAAGGATGGGGCAGAACATCCCAAAACAATTTATGACTGTGAATGATAAGCCTGTGTTTTTATACACATTGGAAGGCTTTCAAAGTAACGAGAATATCGATAATGTAATTCTTGTGATTTCAGAGGAATGGCGTCCATTTGTGGAAGGGTATATCTCTGACAATCAGATAACAAAAGTTGAGCAAATAGTTGATGGAGGTAATTCTGTTCAAGAGTCAATCTATGCTGGTTTGATAGCGCTACCATATGAAGTTCTTACCGATGATGATTTAGTAATTATTCATGATGGTGTTAGGCCAATTGTAAACCAAGATGTGTTGAATAATGTCGTTGACGATGCAAAACACTTTGGGCAGGCGGTCTCATCAGTTCCTATTAAGGATCAAATTCAGGTGGTGTCTGCAAAACGCAAGTCAACACAATTCCTGGATCGTACGAAGTTAGTTAAAGTTACCACTCCACAAGCTTATCATGCACTTTGGTTAAAGGGTATGTATGATAAGGCTTATAAAGAAGGAGTGGGATTTGACTCAAGTGACTATACTAACACAATGTTAATTAAGCAAGGAGTTACTTTACACCTATCTGTCGGTTCTGATAAAAATTTGAAGTTAACAACAAAAGAGGATTTAGACATTTTTAATGCCTTGATCTCGTTAGATGAGTATTAAAATGAACGATCAATATACTAATAAATTGCTTGAAGTTTCTGCCGAATATGCTGGGCATTTTCGGAATACATCAATTCTAATTACAGGTGCAACGGGGCTGATCGGTGGAGCCTTATTAAGGGCTTTTGTGATTATGAAAACTAAATTTAACATTCCAATTGAGCTTTTTGTTCTTGTCAGAAATCCGGCTAGAGTTCCGACTAGCTCTTTTTATTCGGTTATTCAAGGAGATGCACAGACAGTAAATTTGACGGGATATAACTTTAATTATGTGTTTCATTCAGCCGGCATTTCGTCGCCTGATTTGTACATGAAAAAGCCGGTGGATACTATTGAAACGAATGTGATTGGAACCAGTAATATTCTAAAACAAATCGTTAACATGGATTTACGAAGATTTTTATTTGTCTCTACAGGTGAAGTATATGGCAAAATAGATGGTGAAGGGCTGATTGATGAAGATTCAATTGGGCTCCTTCAGTTTGATGCTATACGTTCTTCTTATTCAGAAAGTAAGCGCATGACTGAAAACTTGACCCTTTCGTATTCCGCACAATATCAGGTGCCAGTGAATGTCGCTAGATTGTCTCACGTCTTGGGACCTCACTTTACTGAGAACGATAACAGAATTAGTGCTGACTTTTTTAGAACGGCTTGGAGAAAGGATAACATTGTTTTAAAGAGTTCGGGCGAGACATTGAGGACTTATATTTTCGTTACAGATGTCGTTTCTGCTTTTTTTCACATTGTGTTAAATGAAAAAGAAAATGAAATTTTTAATGTAACAAATTCTGATAATACAGTTTCAATTAAGCAACTTGCACAGTATATAGCTGAGTTAAACGAAGTTGAAGTAATGTTTGATACTCCAAGTACTATTGAATTGAAATCTCAGGCACCAATGAAGCGAGCCACTTTAGATGATCGAAAATTGAGATCAATAGGTTGGAAGCCTAAAACTAGTCTTTTTGAAGGCCTTAAATTAGTAAATAATCAGTAATACAGTGAAACATTATTTTATAATTTTGATGTCAGAGTAAGAAATACGATGGATTGAACAAAATTGATATTTTGCATCCTTTGTTTAGGTAGCTGATTTAAAATTGTTAAAATTAGCTGTCTTTTGTTATTGGTGGTGCGTGGTATAGCAGTCATTTGGTATTTCGTAATAAGTGTCTATTTCAAACCTACGTTGAATATAACGAATTAGTGTTTATATTTCTCCCATATGCCGTTGCGTGATAGGTTTTATTTTAGGCGAGTATACCGTGTTCTTTTTTAATATTAGAAATGCAAAATAGGTACCGTCACCGATTTAGTTATATGAATCGGTGACGGTACCTATTTTGTTAAACCTTATTTTTTCGCATCCAAAATCTCATTATGAACACGCAAAATTTCATCTTTAGACATCTCTTCGTAAGAAACCCCATTAATCATTGTACCGGTACCAGTCATTTGGTCACGGTTGATTGTTGAACCTGCATCACGGTACTTAGTAGCCAAGTTACGCATTGAAGTAAGTGAAATATTTGAACGCACATTATTGGAAACAGCATCAAGAAAGTCGTTGTTCAGCGCTGACTTTGGATTAGCCTTCAATTTATTCAAAACAGCTTCGATGACCAATTGTTGACGAATTTGACGACCGTAGTCACCACGTGGATCGTCATAACGCATGCGAGAGAATGCCAAGGCTTCCGTACCATTCATTGTGACATCTTGGTTTTCAGTAAATGAGTATCCTTCATATGAGAAGGTTAGGGGAGATTTAACAGTCACGCCACCAACGGAATCAACTAATTGCTCCAGCCCCTTCATATTAACCAACAAATACCCATCGAGCTTAATATCAAGCAATTGCTCAACAGTCGTCATGGCTTGCTTGGCGTCCCCAAGTGCATAAGCAGCGTTCAACTTTTCAGTCATACCATCAATAGTAATCTTAGTATCACGTTGCAAAGGAACCATTGTCGTCGTCTTCGTATTAGGGTTAACCGTCATTACCATCATGGTATCTGTACGACCCTTTTCCGTGCGACCCAATGCACCGGTGTCAGTTCCCAACAAGAGGTAGGAAACTGGCTTACCAGCGGAAGTCTTTGTATCTGATGCCTTGCTCAATGAGCTATCCATTGAGTGAATCTTCGAAGTCGTGTTGTGTAGCGCGAATACAGCGACGCCACCACCAATCACAATCAGGGTAACTGCGATACCCAAAATCCAAAGCAATACCTTTTTAATCATGGGAAAACTACTTAAAATGTATTCAAACTACGAGTAATTATATAATAATCCGTGAATGATTGAGGTATAGTTAAAGAAAGAGAAAATTTTAAGGAGACGGACATGATTGATATTCACAGTCACTTATTACCGGGCATTGACGATGGTTCAGAGAATCTGAACGTTTCGTTGCAGATGTCGCGCGATGCGGTGGCAGATGGTGTGACACACGCACTTATGACACCACACCATATGAACGGACGTTATGTTAATCATGCATCAGACGTGATTAAACTAACGGCTGATTTTCAAACGGAATTGAACAATGCGAATATTCCATTGACGGTTTTCCCATCGCAAGAGGTTCGCATCAATGGTGACTTATTGTCAGCGTTGGATGAAGGTGATATTCTCACGACAGATGATCAAGGAATGTATATATTAATCGAATTGCCTTCTAATGATGTGCCATCATTTACATCAGACATGTTATTTCGTGTTCAGCAACGTG
>OMJG01001719.1_pt1 | contig 12031 bp, 8 predicted proteins | sample 1646431 | NCBI WGS metagenome assembly OMJG01 (sample SAMN03771674, study PRJEB25209) | food metagenome | isolation source: Cotija cheese | place: Mexico:Jalisco,Michoacan | collected 2011-12-12 | reverse complement strand
TAGTACCTATTACAACTGGCGCCATTGGCAGCCCAGTCGACAAGAAAAGCGTAGAAAACTTCTTACTTGATCTATTATACAAGGAAATTGAGCGATGCCCAAGTAAAAGAATGATTTGCATTGAATGAGAAACGAATGATCAAGATATTTACTGAACTTGGTTGTATATATTACTGTTAAAGTGATACCGCCACGGCAGATTTCCCTGTTTGGTGGTATTATTTTGCTCTTCCAATATTGTAATTCTCAATAATTACATTTGACATTTTATGAATTACCTGATATGATTGCACCATTCCATAAAGTAATTCACGAGAATAACAGGAGAAGCGAATGAAATTTACAAAAAGTAAGCTTGGTAACCTTGCGGATTTTACCACTGGGATCTTATTACCAAGAATCAAAGATCCTATTGATGAAAAACCTAGTCAGAGAATGATATACAATCCATTGTCGAGGTCAGTTAGATATATCCATGGTGATTCTGAGTTGCCGTTAATCACCACAGATCAAATTGGAATTTCAATGCTGCAACGAGAAGCCTATCTAGTGGAGAAAAAAGCTTTTGTAGACGAGCAAATATTGACTGCAAACTTTACCGCAGCAACACTAGATAGTCGAGTAAAACAAAGTTACTTTGTTTGGTGGTTTAACCACAGTATTGAAGCACAACGTCAACTGGAAGCATTGGGACAGCTAGGACGTCGAGTAATATTAAAAGATTTACGTGAAATGACTATTTCTATACCAAACTTGTCGTTGCAACATGACATTGGGGAACTTTATGTTCTGAGTCAAAAACGATCAATAGCGTTAAAACGAAAGGCTGATTTGACTGAAGAACAAGTACTACAATTCATTAGGCAGCATATGATGGAGGAAGGTTAACTATGGATTATTCACAATCAGTTGAAACAGCGAAAAGAGCTATCTTGAGTATTAGCAGTCAATACCGGGACCTATTTGACGCTAATTCGATTGTAACAACTTTATTTGATCTCGTTTATTTATACGAAATAAATCCAGCGTATGCTCAACTCCTTAAGCAGAAGGGCATGCATATTGAGGCACTTAACAAGCAGCTACATGCTATTGCTAAATCTGATGAAACTCAATTGGCAGTAATTGAAGATCTTAATGAAAGCATTCAACGGATATTGTTGCTAAGAATCGGTAAGGACAAGCAACTGCAAGTCTTTAATGAAATTTGTGAAAGCACATTACGTTTAGTTAGACAACAATCTGATCGCTTTGTATTACTTAAAGCCATGCAAGATGCATACGTTGACCTTGAATCAAGGCTAAATGGGAGAACTAATACGCCTGATCAGATTAATGTTCTGATGGCTCAGTTAGCAAATCTATCTTTTGACGGGGACGAACCAGTTAGAATATATGATTCTACTTCTGGATGGGGCGGCTCTTTACTTGAAATGAGACGTGTTATACCAAATTCACGGAAAGTTAGATTGTTAGGACAAGAGTTAAATGCCAAAGCATATCTTTTCTGTGAAATGGTGCTAGGCCTATTAGACGATGACAATACAAGTCATGCACTGAATAATGGTGATGCACTTGTTGCCGATTGGCCATTTGGTGATTCAGGTGCCGACGTTATTATTAATGATCCACCTTACTCAATGAGGTGGAATCCAGACCCCAACCTTCTTGAAAGGGGTATTTATCATAAAATTGGAGTACTACCACCAAAATCTAGAGCAGACTTCGCCTTTGTACTGCATGGACTGGCCCATTTAAATGACAATGGAACAATGGTGATTCAGTTACCGCAGGGTGTTCTATTCAGAGGATCAGCGGAAGCAAAAATTCGTCAGTACTTGCTTGAACGCAACTATATTGAAGCAGTGATTGGTTTGCCAGCTAATTTACAAAGCACAACTGCAATCCCAACTATGATTTTAGTATTACGGAAGAATCGAAAACGCAAAGACGTATTGTTCATTGATGCAAGTGATGATGAGGTTAAAAAAGCACGTTCACGTGATTTGTTGTCAACTTCAGCAGTTAACAAGATTGTTGAGACATATCACAAATTCGTTAGCATTCAGCGATATGCGTATGTAGCTACACCGAAAGAGATCATTGAAAATGATTATAATTTAAACATTCCACGCTACGTAGATACTTATATCCCGCCTAAGCTAATTGCTGTGTCTGAGTTGGAAAATAAAATAGTAAAGATCGATCAGCAATTATCAACCCTAGAAGCTGATAGCCGACTTATCATGATGAAGTATCAGTAGAATAGTGCAACTGTAAATGTATTAGTTTTTAGAAGTTTAACATTTAAAGAAAAACATTGGAGGAACTATTAATGCCAGTAAAGAGTAATGAATTAGGAATTGAAGACAAACTGTGGAGTGCAGCAGAAAAGTTACGAGGCTCAATGGACGCATCAACGTATCGAAACGTTGTTTTGGGATTGATTTTCTTAAAATATGTATCAGATACATTTGAAGAATTGCATGCAGAATTGTTAGCTTCTAATTATCCAGAAGAGGCAGAAGAACGCGATAGTTACGATGCTAAAAATGTTTTTTGGCTACCTTCAGAGGCACGTTGGTCAGTAATTGCCGCCGCTGCTAAAACACCAGAAGTTGGCACTACAATTGATAAAGCAATGACTGCAATTGAGCGTGAGAACTCTAGTGTAAAAGGGGTCTTACCTAAAAATTATGCTTCGCCAGATTTAGCTAAGGAAAATCTGGGTGAGGTCATCGATTTGTTCTCGGACGTTCAGGTTGGAAATGAAGAATCTCGAAAAAATGACGTATTAGGCCGCGTATACGAATTCTTTTTGCGTAAATTTGCAACTAATGGAGATGGTGAATTCTATACGCCGCGTTCCATTGTTAGAACACTCGTCGATATGATTGAACCGTTTAAAGGCTCGATCTATGATCCTTGTTGCGGTTCTGGTGGCATGTTTGTGCAATCTGAAGAGTTCGTACGTGAACACCAAGGAACTATTCTAGACTTGTCTGTTTATGGACAGGAATGGAATCCAACCACTTGGCGCTTAGCTAAAATGAATTTAGCTATTCATGGCATTGATAACAACTTAGGCCCTCGTAATGGTAATACACTATTAAATGATTTACACAAGGGCGAACGCTTTGATTTTGCCTTAGCAAATCCGCCATTTAACGTAAAAGACTGGGGAGCTGAAAAGGTTATTGACGACTCACGCTGGCGCTGGGGAACTCCTTATAATGGAAATGCCAACTATGCTTGGATTGAACATATCTTGAGTAAATTGACCCCAGATGGCAAGGCTGGCATCGTCCTAGCTAATGGTTCCTTATCAACATCGACTAGTGATGAAAAGGCTATTCGCCAAGAGCTGCTCGAGGATCATAAAGTGGATGCCATTGTGGCAATGCCAAGCCAAATGTTTTATTCCGTATCTATTCCAGTTTCTTTATGGATATTTGATATGAATCAAGCATCGCCTAATGAACGTGACCGCCAGGGAGAGACTTTGTTTATTGATGCTCGTGAATTGGGATCAATGACAGATCGAACCCATCGCGAATTTACGCGCGCTGATATTAATAAGATTGCCAATACCTATCACGCTTATACGGGAACCTCTAAAAAAGCGTATCAAGATGTCCCCGGCTTTTGTAAAGCTGAAAAGTTGGAGAATATTAAGGCTAATGATTATGTTCTAACACCTGGTCGGTATGTCGGATTAGCTGCAGAAAAGCAAATGTCAGAAGAAGAGTTTGATGCTGAAATGACAAAGTTAAGCGATGAATTGAAGAAACAGTTCGATAAGAGTGATCAGTTGCAGAACAAGATTTTGAAAGTTTTAAGAGGTATTGGGTATGGAAAATAAAACTTTATTTGGGGAGCTTCCACTAGGTTGGAAGCATGTGGCTTTGTCAGATGTTACCACGTTTATTAGCCGGGGACGCCAGCCTAAATATATTGCCTCTGTGGAGGGGATTCCCGTTATTAATCAAAAGATGATTCGTAATTTTACGATTGATTATCGTTACGTAAAATATAACGACGCTAAGAAGAATATTAATAAAAGTGTATTTATTAAAATTGGTGATACCTTAGTAAATTCTACTGGCGTAGGAACGGTAGGAAGGTCAGCGTATATCAGTATTGATCCTATGCGACCGACATTTGTTGACTCTCACGTAACAATAGTCCGTCCTGATACTGCTATTGTTGATCCGAAATTCATGTCAGTTGTTCTTAGCAGTGATGTTTATTCGAATTATATGGGATCAACTCTTGCACAGGGAAGTACAGGTCAAGTTGAGTTATCACGCCAAAAATTAAGCAAAATGTGTATTCCTTTTCCACCATTGAATACACAACATTTAATCGGAACCATTTTTGATTTGATCGATCAAAAAATTAAACTTAATCATCAGATCAACAAGAACTTGCTGAAACTAATTGATAATATATATCTTCGAGAATACTTTGCTAATTCACAAGTTGTGTTAGCTGACCATGTAGCTTTATCTGATTTAATACAAACTAAGACAAAGACTTTCAATCCTAAGAAAACATCTGAGACATTGGTAAACCATTTTAGCATGCCTGCCTTTGACGAGGATCAGTACCCCATTATTGATAAAGTGACTAGTATTAAAAGTAACAAGAATATTGTTGAGCCATTTTCGGTGCTGGTTTCGAAGATGAATCCACAGGTAAAACGTGTTTGGTTGCCCAATATTTCTGATAAGATTCTTAATGTCGCTTCTACAGAGTTTTTGACTTTTACCGCTGATTCTGCGGAAATGCAGGCTTTTATCTTTGCAATAGTTAATAATAAATCCTATAAGCAGTTTCTGATGTCAAATACAACCGGATCAACAAATTCACGGCAACGTGTGTTACCACGAGTGGCTTACTCCTTCGAGATTGCATTCAATAGAATAAAAGCCGAAAGACTTGGGGAATTACTAGTACCCTTTCTTGAGAAAATCAAATTGACAAAATCTGAGATCCAAAGACTGAAAAAATTGCGTGCTCTCTTATTGCCTAAACTCCTATCGGGAAGTATTAATCTATCTAGTATGGAGGAGGCGATGAAGAATGCCTAAAAGTCAGTCATTTACTAATGAACAAGATGTTGAAGAAGAAGCAATTGACCTTATTGTCTCTCTTGGCTACACAGATTTACGCAGTGCTGAGTATAACCGGCCCAATATTCAGGTAGATAGCGAACGCGATAATGACCATCAGAAAATTGTACTTGAGCCAAGACTAATGGCTGCATTCAAACAAATAAATCCTGGTCTGCCGAATTTTGTTTATACAGAAGCATTGCGTCAGTTTAAAAGCATTCCAGACGGACCAGATTTAATGGCAAATAACCATCATTTCCACAAGTTACTGATTGAAGGCGCATTAGTAACTGAAAACAAAAATGGACAACCACACACTTATTCTGTAAAGGCAGTTGATTTTAACAATATTGCAGTCAATGATTTCATGGTGACAAACCAGTTCACAGTGAAACAAGGAGGCCATAATCGCAGACCTGACATTACGATCTTTATTAATGGATTACCTGTAGTGACTTTTGAGCTTAAGAACCAAGCTAACGAGAATGTTGGGATTGAAGATGCTTATAATCAATTACAGACCTATAAGCAAGACATTTCTGATTATATGGCCTACAACGAAGTCCTAATTGCTTCTGATGGCGTTAATGCAAGAACAGGCTCCCTTTCAGCCGGGTTTGATCGGTTTATGCAATGGCGATCACCAGATCATCGCGATTCTGATTTGCCGGATTCATATGAACTGGAAACTATGATTACCAATATGCTGAAACCCGCTGTCATTCTAGACTTAATTCAGAATTTTATTATTTTTGAATCTAATGACGCGAAAACATCTAAAATCTTGGCAGCCTACCATCAATATTACATGGTTAATAAGGCAGTGGCTCGTGCTGCTAAGACTTTGCAAGACCCAAAAAATAATCGCATCGGTGTCGTGTGGCACACACAAGGATCAGGTAAATCGTTGTCAATGGTCTTTTTCTCAGGGATTGTCAGCCGAAAAATCGGGAATCCAACAATATTGGTCATCAATGATCGCAACGATCTGGATGATCAACTGGAACAAACCTTTTCAGCAGCGCATGATTATCTACGGCAAACACCTAAGCAGGCTAAGTCACGGACAGATACACGTGATCTGCTAGCAACCAATAGTGGAGGTATCATCTTTTCCACCATTCAGAAGTTCTCACCTGAAGATGGTGAAGATGCTATGCCAGTATTAACTAACCGTAGTAATGTCATTGTCATATCAGATGAGGCACACCGTTCGCAATATGGTATGAAAGCTCGTTATACCAAAGACGGAGTTAGATATGGTTTCGCACAATATTTACGTGATTCGTTGCCAAATGCTTCGTTTATTGGCTTTACAGGAACACCAATTAATATCGATGATAAGTCCACAACGGGAGTATTTGGTGATTATATCGATATTTATGACATGACACAGTCAGTTCGTGATCACACAACCGTTCGAATCTTTTATGAGAATCACGTTATTCCCTTAGCCGCTGACCCAGAAGTACAGCATAAGTACGAAGCTTTAATAGACGAAGCAGGGCAAGACGATCCTGAAGTTACTGATGATCAGAAAAGAAAAGCTGATTTTACCAGCTTGGAACGGTTAGCTGGGGCAACTAGCCGTTTAAAGACTTTAGCAAAGCATTTTGTGCATCATTTTGAGGCTCATCAAGCAGTACAATTTGGCAAAGCTATCATAGTTGAAACGTCAAGGCGCAATGCAGTTAAACTTTTTAATGAGATTGTTAAGTTGCGGCCACTGTGGTATTCAGATGATTTAACTAAAGGAAAAATCAAAATTGTTATGACATCAGATACCGCTGCTGACGGTCCTGAATTAGCCAAGCATCATACTAATGCTAAACAGCGAAGAGCCCTCCAGCAAAGGATGAAAGATGATAATGATGAACTAAAAATCGTTATTGTCGTAAATATGTGGCTAACAGGTTTTGATGCGCCTTCGGTTAATACAATGTATGTTGATAGACCAATGCATGGGCACAATTTGATGCAGGCTATTGCACGAGTTAATCGAGTTTTTCGAGATAAAGACGGCGGACTAATTGTTGATTACATTGGGATTGCTGATAGTTTAAATCAAGCGCTTAGACATTATTCTAAAAATGATCGTGATCAAGCTGGAATTAACGTTGATAAAGCAGTGTCATTAATGAAATCTAAGTACGATATTATCATCAATGATTACCTGTATGGTGTTAATTATAGTGGCTACAATAGTGATATACGTGGTAAGCGTCAAGAATCTTATCGATTAGCACTTGATGCTGTAGTTAGCTTAGATAAAGAACAGCAAAAAAAGTTTGCGGATACTGTGGTGCAACTACAAAAAGTTTACGCACTTGTGGTAACAAGCAAGCAGGCACAAGCAATTTCTTCAGAAATAGCTTTCTTTAGTGCTGTCAAAAGTGCATTGATGAAGATTATGCAAGCAGTGAGTCCACATGATAATCCTGTCACAAATCGAGAACTAAATTTGCGATTAGATCAGCTTGTAAACCAATCAGTAATAGCTAAACAGCCTGTTGATTTATATAAAGAATTAGGGCTTGAACGACCAGAACTAAGTTTACTGTCCGAAAATTTTTTAGATAGTATCCAAAATATGCCAGAACAAAATTTGGCAGTGAAGTTATTAGAGCGATTGCTTAAGGGTAAAGTTAAAGCATTGACTAAGGTTAATCTGATCCAATCACGGAGGTTTGGTGATATGCTTGAAAACAATATTGAAGCATTAAATCAACGTGGGGTGACGACTGAGATTGTTATTCGAAAATTGATTGAATTAGCTAAAAATATGCAGGAAACAGAAGCAGCTGGCGAAAGCTTAGGACTGAGTGCCAATGAACAAGCGTTTTACGATGCATTATGTGATCAAAAGACCGCTGTGCAAGTCATGGGTGAAGATACGTTACAAGAAATTGCCAAAGAATTGGTAGGAACTGTGCGTAAATATGCATCTACTCCTGACTGGGTTCAAAGGAAGACGACACAAGCCGCTATGCGGCAAGCTGTCCGCCGTATGTTAAAAGATCATGGGTACCCGCCAACATTTGCACCTGCTGCAGTAGATACCATTATTGAACAGGCACAGACAATGGCATTTGAAAATCACAACTAGATACATTCATATGAACAGATAATTTCGTGCAATCATGTTATTGATAAGTAGCAAATTACAAAATAGGTGAAAACATACCTAATAAAAATTGGAGAGTGATTACAATGATTAAACATCAAGTATTTTTCAGCTTTGAATATAATAAAGATAATTGGCGGGCTAGTCAGGTGAAGGAAATGGGAGCTGTAAGTTCATCATCTACGTTTTCTTCAAACGATTGGGAAGAAGTCAAGCAAAAAAATGACGCAGCAATTAAAAAGTGGATCGATGACCAAATGGCAATGAGGGCATGTTTAGTCGTTCTTGTAGGGAAAACTACTTCGTCAAGAAAATGGATTAAATACGAAATTGAACATGCAATGTCTTTAAATAAGGGGATTGTTGGCGTATATATTCATGGGCTTAAAGATATATTAGGAAACCAGACCACTAAAGGCGCAAACCCTTTTTACAACGTACAAACAATTAATGGTGATCGACTTTCGAAATATGTTCAATGTTATGATACTCCCTACTCTACTAGTAAGTATGTTTATTCTGACATCGAAGAGAATTTGCCAGATTTAATAGATGAAGCAATTAATAATCGCTTTGATTATTGAAATGAATTTTATGAATCAACCAAGTGTTGTTTAAACATCTTTAAATGATGCTGATTACTTTCAGGAGGGGATATCAAGAATGGCAGATATTATTGGTGAAATTTCAAAGGAAGATTTTGTTAAGGGATATGCATTAAATATTCAAAAAAAAGAAGCAGCTATTTTTGTCGGTGCAGGGACATCTATGCCTTCTGGAAACCTCAGTTGGATGGAGCTTATAAAACCTCTTGCTGATGCTTTGCAAATTAACATAAATTCTTACAACGATTTAGTGGATATTACTCAATACTTCTTGAATGACCAAGCAGGTAATCGTAACTTTATTAATGACAGAATTTTAGACTCCATATCTGATCAGCAACATGATAATAAAACGTTACAGGCAATTGCTGAATTGCCGGTTTCTACCTTTTGGACAACTAACTATGATCACCTACTAGAAAAATATCTTGAAAAATCTGGCAGAAAAGTAGACACCAAAAGGAATGATGCTTCTCTTACAAATAGTATTAGGGGGCGCGATGCTACTGTGTTTAAAATGCACGGTGACAAAGATGACGTTAATGATACTGTAATTACTAGAGATGACTTTATGAGCTATGATGAAAAGCACCCCAACATGTCCACCGCACTACGTGGAGATTTTATTAATAAAACCTTTCTTTTTATTGGTTATAGTTTTAATGATCCTAATTTAAACTATATTCTAGGAAAGGTAAAGAGAACAAATACTACAAATCAACGGCGACATTTTTGTATTGTTAAAAGAATTCAGAAAAATGATCCTATATATCAAGATAATGATCAAAAGTTTCAGCAGGATGAAGTATTGCAAAAATATAAAGTGGCTGATTTAAATGGTTATGGAATAAAAACGGTGTTTGTTGACTCTTATGATGAGATACCTAGTATTCTTCAAGACATAAAATTAAAATCACTTTGTAACAATGTTTTTATATCTGGAAGCATTGAGGACTACAAAGACTTCGATAAATCAAGTGCAGACAAATTAATATTTAAGTTAGCTTACTCTTTAGTTGAAAAAAACTTTAAAGTTATTTCTGGTTTCGGTTTAGGGGTTGGCGATAATGTTATAAACGGTGCTTTACAAGCAATTGATGACTCTGATCATAGGTCCTTAGATGATAATCTAAGCCTTTTCCCTTTTCCGATGGCAGATACTAATGAAAGAACTGATGAGATAAGAGCGCGTTGGGCAAAGTATAGAAACAAAATAATATCTGAATCAGGCATTTGCTTATTTCTATTTGGAAACAAAAAAACAGTCGATGGTAAGACTGTTCTTGCCGATGGTATGATGGAAGAATTTGAAATAGCCAAATCAATGAATAAATTCATAATTCCCGTTGGCTTCACAAAATCTGTAGCTCAAAAATTATGGGATAAATTTAACCATGAGTTGCCAAATTATTTAAATCCAAAGGATTTTCAGAAACTTGAAAAAATTACAGAAATATCAGAAAAATCAATAAATGAATCTGTTCAGACCATTTTGAAATTGATTGAACAACTTAACCCTCAAAATAGCTAAGATGAAAAATAACAAGTCGATCAAGTAACAAACGCTAAAGAAAAAGATATTAAAAAAGTACCAGTTGCAGAATTTAACAAAACTTACTTAAAACTGCAAAATGATTTACAACAAACTGCTAATCAAGCGTAAAAAAATCAATTAAAGAATCAGCTTAATGACGTACACCAAGAAATAAGCAACCGTACACAAAACCAGTTAAAAGATTTTGCTAAACAGAATCCCAAAATCAAGTAATCTACACCAAAGGTTAACCAAGTCATGACGCGTTAACCAATTTTTATAAGCCATGTTGTAATGTGAGCAAGAAAAGGAAGTCTCGCATGAACAAGTCTTTCCATGTGAAGCCGTGTAAGGTAGTTGCAGATTTTAATGATATTTGATAACCGCTAGTTTGCCAGAGCTAAGGTGTTTATTTTTTGTTGGCTTTTAATCAGCTCAACAATTAAGGTCACGATAAAAGTACGAAAGTTAAAGTTAATACGGACACTTGAGCTACTCCTTTCGTTAGAATTTATGGTTTTAAGGAACTCTCCAATCAGGGAATAGACACTGCCTTAATCCTTCTATAAACTTTAATTATACAAAAAGCTGAAGGGCAAAGCCAATTGTCTTCTCAAAGTATCTAAATTTATTATTACTGGGAGTGTTAGATTTTGAAATTTCAATTGAAAAATCTTAAATTTGAAAAATGGTGCACTGGCATTATATTTTTAATTTTAGTCATTTTTTTGCTAATTAACAACAAAGAAAAATTGGGGGTAGGTTCCATATTGTCTGTCCTTATCAGTCTGATTTCGGCAAATTTTCTGTTTCTTCAAAATAAATATAGTGATACTGTTGACAAAATAAATGGCATAAAACCTATATGGAAAATTTTAGCTGTTGATTCGGAAGTAGAGTATTTTTCATTAGACAAAAGCAAATCGGTTTTAGATAACGTTAGATATTATTCATTAATAGTAAATGACCAACATAAAATTGAGTCTATAAATAAACTGAACAACAAAAAAGATGAACTAATAGAATTTTATTTCTCTCCGAATGCACTTGTAGAAAGTGAAACAGTTTACGATATTTCGGACTCTCCTTTGTTCAAGAGAAATGGTTCAGCCAGTTTTGAAAGCTTAAATGTATATAAAGACGTTAATAAATATAAGTTAGTTACTATTATCAAGGCAATGACGATATTTGGTGACGAGACATACTTCTTTGAGGGAGACGAATTGTCTGGAGGACTTACTTTAATAAAAGGGAAGTTAAAACCATATTCTGGTAATTGGGATCGAACTAGCTGTGGGGATGAAAAAAAAGAACGAGCTGAAAATTACATAAAAGAGATTATAAAAAAACAAAAAGAAAACATCAAAAAACAAAATATGACATCTACCACTATTACCACCACCACCACAACAACTACAAAATAATTAACAGTTAGGTCACTAGGGTATATCCTAGTGGTCTTACTTGTCTGCACGAGCTGCTTCAATTTGCAAGAGTTCAATAGCATTGTCCAAAATTATCAATCAACTAGCAAACAGAGAACCTTAAGCAAAACTACTGAACATTGCTTAAGGCCCTCTGTTTGCTACGTATTATCTAAGTTTATGCATTGTTTCTGCCATAATCCAATGAATGAATTTTAAATTACTGA
>OMJG01001718.1_pt1 | contig 12032 bp, 12 predicted proteins | sample 1646431 | NCBI WGS metagenome assembly OMJG01 (sample SAMN03771674, study PRJEB25209) | food metagenome | isolation source: Cotija cheese | place: Mexico:Jalisco,Michoacan | collected 2011-12-12 | reverse complement strand
AAATGTTGCCAATTCACTACGCTTTTTTGGTACGGGAGCGATGCCTAATCTATGGTCAGAATTAGCATATGTGAAACTACCGGTTACTTTAATTACTGGGACAGGTGATTATAAATTTACTCGTATCAATAAAAATATGCAGGAGCGATTACCTAACGTCCAATGGCAGCAAGTACCTCACGCAGGACACAATGTTCATTTCGAACAACCCAGTCAAGTGACTGCTATTTTGAACGGAATTAATAATTAATTTGCATCTTTGGAGGTGTTTGGTTTGCAGGTGAAAGAAATCAAGATTTATCCGCTCGCATTGATGATGAAATCGCCATTTAAAACTGCGCATGGCACGACTTTAAAACGGCCACTGACGTTGGTTGCGATTACCTTCATGAATGGCATCACGGGTTATGGTGAAATTCAATCATTTGCGGATGATCAATATGCGCCTGAAACGCATGCCCAGTCTTTATCAGTGGTGCAGCGTTTGAGCAAGGATTTGCTAACCCGTCATTTTGAGACACCGTTTGCGGTTGCGACATGGTTAGCGAATCAGTCGGATCAATCATTTGCCAAGGCTGCTATTGAAATGGCATTTTGGGATGCCTATGGTAAACAGGTACAACAACCACTTTGGAGGATGCTGGGCGGGCAGCAACAACAAATTGCTGTCAGTTCGGTTGTCGGTATGCAGTCTAATTGGCAACAAACGTCCCATTTAGTCAACAGGCTGAATCAGCAAGGTTACCAACGGATAAAAATTAAAATTAATCAACAGACGGATATCACGGTTATTAGACAATTAGTGGCAGAATTTCCGCAGCAAATGTTTTCATTGGACGCCAATGCCTCATGGGCAACAACTGATATTGAGCGGTTAAAGGCGTTAGATCAGGCTGGTTTAGCCTTGATTGAGCAGCCGTTTCAATCCAACGCCTGGACTGAACATAAGTTTGCCCAACAGCAATTGACGCAGTTACAGTTAAGTTTGGATGAATCATTAAATAGTTTAGCCGATGTGGACTATGCCATTGCAAATCGGACAACGCGGGCGTTAACCATTAAGCAAGGCAAGTTGGGCGGCATTGCATCAGCGCGCCAAGCCATTATGTCATCAACCCAGGTCCAATTGAATCCATGGATAGGTGGTATGTTAGGTAGTGGCTTGGGACGAGCGGTGGATTTGGCGTTAGCTAGCATACCAGACGCAAATCATGTGCCAGCTGACAGTGCCCAATTTGATCATTATTTTGAAGCTGATATTGGGAAAAATTTACCATATGTGCAACAAGGTACCTTACCTTTGCCTGCCGAAAATGGTATCGGTGTGTCAATTGATTGGCCAACGGTGGCCAAATATCTAGTACATGAACCAATTGTTTACCAATAAGCAAGTGTTACAATTTGATATAATAGAAGTAATATAGAAATGAGGGCTACTATGACAACGAGAATTGAAAATGTACGACAAGTATTTACACCCTTAAAAATTGATGGGGTGTTAGTGGCTGATGGTACTAATATGCAATATTTGACAGGCTTTACTGGTGGTACTGGGGATGGACTTGTCCTGGTTGGCCCGGAAAAAGCGGCTTTGATTACAGATTCGCGGTATGAAGATGCCTATCGTGATCAATTACCAGCAGGTGTTGAATTACTAGTGACTCGTAATTACTGGGGTGTCGCCATGGCTGCGGCACGTCGTTTTAAAATTGAAAAATTGGGATTTGAAGATACCCTGGCTTTCCGGGATTTTGATTATATTGATGAAAATTTCGTTGGGACTGACATTGCGCCAGTACCTGATTTAATTGAAGCTCTACGAGAAATTAAAGATGACAGCGAATTAGACAAGTTGCGCCATGCTGCTGATGTTACGGTGGCTGGCTTTAATGACTTATTATCAGAATTACACGTTGGTATGACTGAGCGTGAAGTTGCTAACTTATTAGATTATAAAATGAAACAACACGGTGCTGATAAACCATCATTCGATACAATTGTTGCGTCAGGATATCGTGGTGCTTTACCACATGGTACTTATTCAGATAAGCCAATTGCTGAGGGCGAGTTAGTGACAATTGATTTTGGCTATTATGTTGATGGCTATACTTCTGATATTACTCGTACGATTGCTTTTGGTGAATTAGATGATGAATCACAGAAGATTTATGACGTTGTGTTACGTGCACAAAAAGCAACCATTGCCGCTACTAAGGACGGGGTTTCAGTCAGTCACTTGGATGATGTGGCTCGTCAAATTATTACCGAAGCTGGTTATGGTGAGCAATACACGCATTCGACAGGTCATGGTGTTGGACTAGATATTCATGAAGGACCAATTCTTTCTGGACATGCACCAGCAGAAGACCAAGTTAAAGCGGGCATGATTTTAACGATTGAGCCAGGCATTTATCTTAGTGGCAAAGGTGGCGTTAGAATAGAAGATGATGTTATCGTAACATCAGATGGTTATGAAAACTTGACTGAGGGCATCACAACCGATTTGATTGTGATTGATAAATAATATGGCATTAGAATACTTAACTTTTTATCAAGGTAACTTAGCAACAGGTTTTGATTACATCTATGCTAAGAAGGTTGCAAATCACGCATTTTATGTGAATGCACCAGCGAGTCTTGGTGCATCCATCATGGATATTACAGCAGACAGTTTTGATTTTTCACAAGAGAATCACTTGAAAATTTTAACTGATAAGGATTTGCGTCAGTTTTCATCAGTTTGGCAGAACATTACTTTTCAGTGGCCAAATATTGAGCGTCAACTGACAATGATTACGGCTGATTGGCAGTCAGAATATCAGCAACAAGTCCCAGGACCTGTTAAAGAATGGGGCTTAACGATGAAGTGGTCTGATAATGAAAAGCCCCACCAAATAATTGGTTATAATGATTATCCGGAGAATTTTTCTCAGTTGGTCCAGTGGTTAAATAGTTACGCTGGTGGTAAGTTGCGTTAAGAAAAGAGGTTGATGATGGACTTTTTTACGGCAGATACCCATTTCTATCATGAGAAATTATTATTAAGCCAACATTTTTCACCACGTCCATATGACAATTTAGCGGACGAACATGCTGGATTGATTAAAGTTTGGAATCAGCGGGTTGATGAAAATGATACGGTCTATCATCTTGGTGATATCGCCATGATGAATCATGTCCGTCCAGAAAGACGTGCTCATGAACTGGTGGCGGACATTTTAAATCAACTGCAGGGGCATATTGTGTTCATTAAAGGCAATCATGATTCACGATCATTATTTAAGTACTTAACGGCACATAATCCTGTTTTAGCAGATGGCCGTGCAAAGTTTGATTTTGAAGATGTTGGCCGTATCGTGAAAGCCAATCATCATCAATTCTTTTTGACACATTACCCGTTGATTCTAGGGCAAACGCAAAATAGTATCAATTTACATGGACACATTCACCATACAATGGTCGCCGTCCCCGAGAATATTAATGTTGGTGTTGATAGTGCTGATTTAGATTATTTAACAACCAGCGAAAAGCCAGCTTGGGGCAGTCCTTTATCTTTAGAAGAGATTGAAATGATGATGCAGCGTAAAAAAGACGATTTTGCAAAACGGAGGTAAAAGAATGTCGGATAAAATATCAATTCTCCATACCAATGACTTGCATTCTCATTTGGAACGATGGCCAAAAATTCGCCGTCACTTGTTGACTCGTAAACGTCAATTAATTAGAGATGGTCGTAGCGTCTTAACTTTTGATATTGGTGATTTTATGGATCGACAACATCCATTAACTGAAGCAACCTTTGGGCAAGCGAATATTAGCTTAATGAATGAAATTGGTTACGATGGCGTTACCATTGGTAATAATGAGGGATTAGGGCTAAATCATGATCAACTCAATCATTTATATGATGAGGCTAAATTTCCGGTCATTTTAGGCAACTTACGTGATCGGCAGACCGATGAATTACCTAGTTGGGCAATCCCATATCACATTATTACAACTCATAAAGGTACTCGTATCGGCGTTTTAGGTTTTACAGCACCATTTGAGTTGACCTATCCCTTATTAGGATGGACGCCAGAACAAGTTGATGCTGCGCTAGCTAAAATATTACCGAAATTAGCTGGTAAAACAGATTTTAATATTTTGCTATCTCATTTGGGACTACCAGTGGACCGTTATATTTCTGAAAGATATAGTGAGATACAGGTGATTATTGGTGCCCATACTCATCACTTACTAGAGCATGGTGAGAAGCATGCTAACTCATTACTTGCAGCAGCGGGCCGTTATGGTGATCATATTGGTCGCATTGATCTCGAATTTGCCGATGGCAAGTTGATTAATATGCAAGCTCGTACAATCGTGACGGATGATTTACCACCTGTTTATGGTGATGAAGTAGAAATCAATGGTTATCAGGCAAGTGGTGAAGAACAATTGACCAAACGAGTGGTTGCTACTTTGCCGGCTGATTATCATATGGAGTTAGGATTTGATCATCAGTTGATTGACTTGGGCTTGGCGGCGTTAATGGACCGTACAAAAACTGACATTGCCATGTTATCAACGGGAATGTTTTTACATGACTTACCCGCTGGTGTGGTGACAGCTAATGATTTGCATGCTTTATTACCGCATGCCGTTCATCCGATGCGGACGATTTTACAAGGACGTGAATTATGGCGTTTGGTGCATGAAGTGTTGAAAAATCAACGTTTTTTGGAGAACCATCGCTTAAAGGGCATGGGATTCCGTGGTAATTTGTGGGGTCGCGTTGTTTGGTCAGGTCTAACTGTTGATGACAATGGCGATGTCTGGATTCATGACCAACCACTTGAAATGGAGACCTATTATACAATTGGTGGTTTGGACCACTATTTGTTTATTCCATATTTCCCAACCTTGGAAATTATGGGCCAAAATACGTTATCGTACGATACTGTATTAAGAGAAGACTTTGCAAACTACCTACATAAGGAATTTGCACCATAATTATAGAAAGAAAAACTATGAATCGAGAACGCATGAAAGAACTAGCTGATGCGCAATTTATTGAACGTCAAGCTAGTACAGCAATTACAACGGGAGATACGCCAGAAGATATCTTTATCAATGAGCGGCCATATCGATTATCAAAAAACTATCGAGAAGCTTATGATCAGCAAAAGATGGCAGCTCGTTTTAGTGATTTCCTAGAAAAGTATGATTTTATTGTGGGTGATATTGCAGCAGACCAATTACGGTTACAGGGATTTTACAAGGATGGGACCAAGGGAATTGCCCGGAGCCAACAAATTTCATCATTACAAGATTTTTTGTATGAAGAAGCAAATTTTGGGGCACCTTATTTTGTATTAGAAAATTTGAATCCGCACGAAGTTGTTGACCCGGCAGACAAGGAAAATGCCAAGCCTAAGCGCCGTCGTCGCCAACATCGCAATGGTAATAACGGTGCTGCAAAAGCTAAACGTGGTAACAAGCAACATAACCATGGTAATCAGCATCGCGACAATAAGAAGCATAAAAACACGCCAGCCACGAAAGAAAAAGTTAACTCAGGAAATCATCCTGAAAAGCATGTGGCTAACCGTTCAAATTCTGTGGCGACTTCTGGTTCAAAGAAACGTCGTCATTTCCAAGTAAGAGAGCGGTCAAAAAATAAGACAAAGGGAAAAGAATAACATGGCAACACAGTATGATGGTTATTTAATTGATTTAGATGGTACGATCTATCAAGGGACCAAAAAAATTCCTAGTGGTCGTCGTTTTATCAGTCGGCTAGCAGCTAATGATACAAAATATCTGTTTGTTACTAATAATTCAACGAAAACGCCGGAAGCTGTCGCTGAAAATTTAACTAATAATCATCAGATTCCAACGACTCCTGAGCAAGTTTATACTTCTGGTATGGCGTTGGCTGATTATTTAGCAAAGTTTGACCATATTCATCGAGTACTAATGATTGGTGAGGAAGGCCTTGAACAAGCTTTGTTAGACAAGGGATTTGAATTAGTGACTGAAGCACCGGCAGATGCAGTAGCCATTGGTTTAGATCGATCAGTTACTTATGAAAAAATTCTGCAAGGTACCTTAGCGATTCAACAAGGGGCAATGTTTGTTGCAACGAATCCAGATACTAATTTGCCAACAGAGCGGGGGATGGTACCCGGTGCCGGATCGGTGGTTGCCTTCTTGGCAACTGCGGTGAGATCAGCCCCAGTCGTCATCGGAAAGCCAGAGCATATTATTATGGACGGTGCCCTAGAAAAACTACAACTTAAACGTGATGAAGCGATTATGGTTGGAGATAACTATAATACAGATATCAAAGCCGGGTTAAGTGCGGACATCGATACATTATTAGTTTATTCGGGTGTCTCGAAAAAAGCTGATGTGTTGCAGCAAGCCAAGCAACCGACACATTGGGTTGATTCATTAGATGATTGGACCATTGAAAAATAACATCGACGTATCGTCAGTCTGGTTAATAAAAAATTAGCTAGTGCTGGCGTTTTATTTTATAAACTATTTTTATATAATCAATGGCATAGTAAATTGTGCTGAGGGTACATTGATGAAAAAATAGTATTTTGTTTCAGGGCAACGGTAATTTATAGTAACAATCATTTTTTCGGGAGTTGGACAGACGCCAATTACCAAAAGATATATGATAAATTAACTTTAGCTTGTGAGTCACTTGATGCAAATGGTTATATACAAATTATTGATGAGGGACTTGCCGAAAATAATCAGACGAAATGGACTATCTTAACACAACTTTGGGCTTATCACTGGGCAAAGTTTTGGCGGGTTGCTATAAAACAGGCAACGCAGTGGTTAGAAATCAATGACAGTGCGCAATGGTGCGAACGGCGCTGTTACGGTCTTAATGACAAAATGGACGCCACGATACCAATACCTCTGGTGAAAATCACTGTCAATCAACAAGATATGACAGTTGATGAGCAATCCATTTGGAGTATAAGTGAAGAATATCTATATGGCTGTCAACTGACGACATATGTATTAACCAATCATTGTCAGTTAACTGTTTTAAAGTTACGTTCAATTGGGACACAACAATGGTTAGGGCAACGAATTACAATGACCACTAATCACGCAACGCCTATGGCACTGGCGCTTTCAAATCAAGTCGATCAAGTAGCTTGGACGAGTAATGGTCAATTACGACAAATTGGCCAACAAACATTTTATGTGTCACATGATAGACTAGTATTAGAAACACATTTATTTAAGAAAAAACTTGGACAGCAACGGGGATTATGGCAGCGTTACTGGCAATTATTTGCGATTACGTGGGAAAAGGACTATCGTTGGACGCGATTATATCAACACTTAATGTATGAAATCTATCTCAGAAAATCAATTCAAGAAATCCAAGACCTATTATGGGAACCACCATTAGATGTTACGGGAGATTTTTCTTGTCTGGTTTGGCAATGTGATTGGCAACCAGTGTTGACTGGATTCTGGCGACAATTAATTGGTGGTCATATGATTGACGGTCAATTAGTGATTGTCGATTGGCCGCAATTGCCGCTATTGGGGAAGCGTGAATTAACAATCCATTTGGATCAGCAAAAATTCAAAATCAGACTAACTGAATGGCAAATGGCGGTACAGCCAAGTAAGCCCTTAAGCGTCGTCAGTCAGCAACGTCAAATACTGTGTCCACGTCAATGTTGGACAGTTATTTGGCAAAATGGCTAATGTAAAGGAAAAATTTACAAAAAATAGGTATCACATTTACAAAGATTAGGGATAATAAATGTATGGTCATAGCAAAATAAATTTAGGAGGCGTTCACTAATGAAACGCAATTGGTTGATAAGTGCTGCAATCGTGATTGTTGCAGTCTGCCTATTAACGTTTGGCTACGCAACGCGACAAAAAGATAATGGCGTGAATATCACAGCAGTGGGATCCACAGCATTACAGCCACTAGTAGAGGCAGCAGGAGAGGACTTTGCTGGTGAAAATAAGGGCGTTTACGTTAACGTGCAAGGTGGTGGTACAGGTACCGGCTTAGCACAAATTCAGTCAGGTGCAGTCGACTTGGGCAATTCAGATATGTTCGCTGGTGAAAAGGACGCCATCAATGATAAAAAATTGGTTGATCATAAGGTTAGTGTCGTTGGTATTTCACCAATGATCAATAAAGAAGCTAAGGTTGATCATTTAACAAAACAGCAATTGATTGCAATTTTTACAAAAAAGGTGACGAATTGGCGCCAAGTTGGGGGTGCTGATTTGCCAATTATTCTTATTAATCGTGTGACTGGCTCAGGAACACGGGCTACGTTTGAAAAATGGGGCCTTGATGGCGCTAAATCAGCTGACTCTCAAGAACAAGAATCTTCGGGAACTGTCCAGTCAATGGTCAGTTCAACTCCTGGTGCGATATCATATGCTTCATTTGGTTATCTGAATGATTCAGTGGTTGCACCAAAAATTGATGGTGTTGCAGCTACTAATGAGCATGTTATTTCAGGTCAGTGGCCAATTTGGTCTTATGAGCATATTTATACCAATGGTCAGCCGACCGGAGAAGTTAAACAATTCCTAACTTATATTGATTCAGAACATATTCAAAAAACGCTGGTACCAAAATTAGGATATATATCAGTGCATGATATGAAGGTATCTCGTGATGAAAATGGTAAGTTAAGTACAGTAGATTAAGGAGTTTAGGCCATGGATTCAATTCGTGAATCATTATTAAAGAAATCAAAGGCAACTAAGAAAGATCGATTTGGTCGTGTGATTACTTTTTCGGCACTGTTGTTGATCGTTGTCGTTGTTATCTCAATCTTTTTGTTTGTCGCTTCAAAAGGCTTGGCGACATTTTTCACCAACAAGGTCAATCTTTGGGATTTCTTGTCTGGTAAAAAGTGGGCTCCTGGGCAAACAAATGCGCAGGGACAACCCTTAACTGGTGCTTTGCCAATGATCACTGGGTCATTTTTGGTAACATTGATTGCAGCATTAGTTGCAACCCCATTTGCGATTGGTACGGCGGTGTTTATGACGGAAATATCACCTAAGCACGGTGCCAAAATTTTAGGTCCGGTTACTGAACTATTGGTTGGTATTCCATCAGTGGTTTATGGTTTTATTGGACTATCAGTAATTGTGCCAGTTATGCGTCATATTTTTGGTGGTTCTGGTTTTGGTATCATAGCGGGGGCCATGGTGCTATTTATTATGATTTTGCCCACAGTGACATCAATGACCGTCGATACTTTGAAATCTGTGCCACGCCACTATCGTGAATCAGCATTGGCATTGGGTGCAACGAGATGGCAAATGATTTATAAAGTTATTTTGCGTTCAGCAACACCAGGAATTTTAACAGCGGTGGTATTCGGTATGGCGCGTGCGTTTGGTGAAGCTTTAGCTGTTCAAATGGTCATTGGAAATGCGCCTTTGATGCCAAAGGGGCTAACGTCACCTTCGTCAACATTGACCTCTATCCTGACGCAAGGAATTGGAAATACAGTGATGGGCTCGTTAGAGAATAACGCCTTATGGAGTTTGGCTTTGATTCTCCTATTGATGTCATTAGTCTTTAATATCATTATGAGAGCAATCGCCAAGAAGGGAGCAATGTAAGATGTTAAACCCAAAACAAAGTGATAAATTAGCAAGCATCATCTTATATACAATTGCTGGCTTAGTTATATTGATTTTGGCGGCATTAGTTGGTTACATCCTTGTCCAAGGTGTTCCCCATTTATCATGGCACTTCTTAACGTCACCATCATCTGCCTTTACTGCTGGCGGTGGTATCGGCGTGCAATTGTTCAACTCGTTCTACTTATTGATTATTACTATGCTGATTTCTTTCCCAATTGCTTTGGGAGCAGGTGTTTACTTGCACGAGTACGCTAATCAAAAAAGCCGCTTGATTCAACTCATTAGAACGGCTATCGAAATTTTGTCGTCGTTACCTTCCGTTGTTGTGGGACTGTTTGGCTTCTTATTGTTTGTTGTGCAATTCAAGTTAGGTTTCTCGATTTTATCAGGAGCCATTGCGTTAACATTCTTTAACTTACCGCTATTAACACGATCAGTTGAAGAGTCTCTCCGTAGTATTCCTGATTTACAAAGAGAAGCTGGCGCGGCATTAGGCCTATCACGGTGGGAGACGGTTGGACATATTATCTTACCTGCCGCGGTACCATCGATTGTAACCGGAGTTGTTTTGTCGGCTGGACGTGTCTTTGGTGAAGCCGCTGCATTGATTTATACCGCCGGACAATCTGCACCGGCTTTAGATTTCGGTGATTGGAATCCATTTAATACGGCGAGTCCACTAAATATTATGCGACCAGCTGAAACTTTGGCTGTGCATATTTGGAAAGTCAATTCAGAAGGTATTATGCCAGATGCAGCAGCTGTTTCAGCCGGTGCTTCTGCAGTCTTGATTATTGCCGTGTTGTTATTTAATTTCTTGGCACGGTTCTTGAGTAACGTTTTGTATAAACGTCTAACAGCGACAAAATAGAAAAGAGGACGGTCATTTATGGCAGCAGGAACACAAGGTTCTTTAAATTTAACAAATGAACAACCAGATCGTCATATTTATCATATGGACGAAAATAAGCATGAAATTGCTTTGTCTACCAAAAATTTAGAAGTTTATTATGGCGATCACTTAGCTTTACAAGATGCTGATCTATCTTTTGAAAGATTTAAAATTACTTCGTTGATTGGTGCATCTGGATCCGGGAAATCAACATTTTTGCGTTCATTGAATCGGATGAATGACGATGTTGCGACTGTTAAGGGAAACATTATGTACCGTGGTTTGGACATTAATTCGCAAGATATCGATGTTTATGAAATGCGTAAACATATTGGGATGGTCTTTCAGCGTCCTAATCCATTTGCTAAGTCAATCAGTGACAACATCACTTTTGCCCTAAAGCAACATGGTGTACACGATAAAGCAAAACTGGCAGAGATTGTGGAGACATCCTTAAAACAAGCTGCCCTGTGGGATGAGGTTAAAGATGACTTGAAAAAGTCAGCCTTATCGCTATCAGGTGGTCAGCAACAGCGGCTAGTGATTGCGCGTGCAATTGCTATGCAGCCAGATATTTTATTGCTGGATGAGCCTGCTTCGGCATTGGACCCAATTTCATCCGCTAAAATAGAAGATACGCTGATGGAATTAAAGAAGCGATTTACAATTATTATTGTGACGCACAATATGCAACAAGCGAGCCGTGTTTCGGATTACACAGCATTCTTTCACACAGGTCAGGTACTTGAATATGACTTGACGAGAAAAATATTTACACGGCCAAAGGTCCAAATGACAATTGATTATGTGAACGGTAACTTTGGTTAAAAGGGGAGCTAACAGATGACACAGAAAATTTTAACAACTGAGAATGTGCATCTTTATTACGGTAAAAAAGAAGCCTTGCATGGGATAAATCTTGACTTTAATAAAAATGACATAACAGCTTTGATTGGTCCATCTGGTTCAGGGAAGTCGACCTATTTACGTGCTTTAAATCGCATGCATGATTTAACGGATTCTGTGACTGTCAATGGGACTTTCATGTTCAATGGTCATGATATTTATGCGTCAAATACTGATACAGTTGCCTTACGCCAAAAAATTGGCATGGTCTTTCAACAGCCTAACCCATTTCCGTTTTCAATCTATGATAATGTTGCCTTTGGTGTTCGCACTGCTGAGAAGAAAAGTAAAGCTGAACTAGATGAAATTGTTGAAAAGTCTTTGAAACAAGCGGCTATTTGGGATGAAGTCAAGGATTATTTACATAAGTCGGCTTTATCATTATCAGGTGGTCAGCAGCAACGAGTTTCAATCGCCCGTGCATTGGCAACGAGTCCGGAAATTTTATTGTTGGATGAGCCAACAGCGGCACTAGACCCAGTTTCAGCAAGTAAAGTTGAAAATACTATGATGCAACTGCGTAATCAGTTAACAATGATTATTGTGACCCATTCAATGGCGCAGGCATCACGCA
>OMJG01001717.1_pt1 | contig 12038 bp, 8 predicted proteins | sample 1646431 | NCBI WGS metagenome assembly OMJG01 (sample SAMN03771674, study PRJEB25209) | food metagenome | isolation source: Cotija cheese | place: Mexico:Jalisco,Michoacan | collected 2011-12-12 | reverse complement strand
GGAAGTGACACGAACCAAACCGTTTTGGATAGGGGATACGTTTCCTGAAATGGTGACTGCTGGAATGGTGTTTGATGTGGTCGACTCATTTGATGAACACGGAAATTGAATCGATAAAAAAATCAGGGCATACACCCTGATTTTTTTGTGTTTGGACCGTCTTGTTGCTATAGGTGCGGTTTGGTAGAATGAGTGTACAAAACAGAAGTGAAAGGAAAACTGACTAATGAAACTGGAAAATAATCCAAAAAAATATCAAAAGCCGTCAGATAAACCAAAACATACGATACCCGGAACGACAATACGTGGTAAATTTATTCCGTATACATGGATCATAATGGGTGTTGGTGCAGTTATTACGGTGTTGAGTATGTTCTTTATTTTCTTTGGTACGAACACGGGACAACGTGCTGAAAATGCACAGGAACCTAGTACGGAAAACGTAGAAACGGTTGAACCATCGGACGATGCTGAAGTAGAGGATACGGTAACAGAGACAGACACTGCGGAAGATAGCGGCGATGGCCGTATGTGGGATGAATATATTGATGATAGTGATTCATCCGATAATGCAGAGTCCGCATCTAGTGATGAAGCATCTGATGAAGCATCTGAGGAATCGTCTGAGGAAGCCTCTAGTGAAACATCTGAGGAATCGTCTGAGGAAGCCGCTAGTGAACCTGTTGACAATGAGGCAATGGTTGAGACGATCACACAGTTTCTTGTTGCCTATCAAATTTATGGCCCGGAAACAACGGCTCAAGATAGATACGATGCGATGCTTAAGTATGGGAGTGAAACCGTCGCGAACGAATTGATCCCGACACGTGGTGTAGACGAAGCCCAATCGTCCATTGACGTAAAAAACGAATTAGTTAAGATCGATGTTGTACCCAATGAAGGTGTTGAGAATGAGTATACTGTCACAATGACGTATACCGCTGAAGTAATGGGGCAGGTAGGTCAATATACGGATGTTTATACGATTCGTACAGACGGGTCACAAGTAACGGAAGCGATTGTCCGCAGTATGACGACAGACAACTAGGAGCGCGCATATGAAAATCACGAACCAACAAGTAAAAAACCTCAACAACAAACAAGAACGACGCTCGCCTATCGTGTTATGGTCTTTCTTGGGTGTTCTGATTGTCTTTTCTGTTTTTGGTATCTTGTCCTTTATGGCGTACAAAGTCGATCAAGCGAAAAATAGTGTGCAACCACCTGTAATGGAAAGTAGTGAAACGGCTACACAAACGGACGCCACGGATATACAAAGACAAATTGACCGCGCCGTTGAAGAGGCGCTGAGTGAGCAGGAAGTCCTTTACCAAAAAGAAATCGCGCAATTAAAAGAGCAAGTCAGTACGGTAGACGACATGGATATAGAGGGTTATCAGGTACAAATAGAGGATTTGACGGCTGAGAGAGACGCACTGGTTGAAGCCAATGAAGAATTAACGGCAAGCAATCAGGCGTTATCAGACACAAATGCGGAATTGAGTGAACGAACGACGGTATCGGATATACAAACCGCATATGAAGAGCAGATCACACAATTAAAGGCGGATAACGCAGAACTGGAAGACATCTTAAAACAGGTGCAAGAGCGATTGGAGCAAGAAGCTGATCACGGGGATACCGTAGAACAAGATGCTGAAGACGGACAATAACGTTGCTGGTCAAAACCGATTATGATAGACTACAGATGTTCGTTGATCTTCTTCGTTCATTCCACAAATGATAATAGAACGAACAAAACACTGTCTTGTTGGGGCAGTGTTTTTTTGTGTATGTGTTACGGTGTTGACCGTATTGTATCCCTTACAGTGGCTTGGTATACTGGTTGTACGAAAAACGGATAGGAAAGGGTGTTTACATGACCTCTAAAGGGCTAGATATAAATCATAACGTGGAAGGGTGCAACCAGTAATGGCTTTGACAGAACAATTGGCAGGTATCGACCCGTCTGTACCCGATGCATTATTTAGACGATTATTATATGAAGAAGAGCTTGGTTATTTGCGTGATGGGAATACGATTACGGGATTTGAAGTGGATCTGACGAATTCGACAGATCTGCATGGATATGCGCTTATTGCCATCCAAAAGCATACGATTCTAGCGTTTCGTTCAGACTTGCATGAACCAAATCGATTGATCCTGTTTCCCTCAATGGATAAATTAGACGACAAAAGCTTTGGTTTACAGTCATTGACCGTTAAGCGCAAAACGTTTGTTGATGATCGATTTGAAGGGAACGTCGAAAAAGAAGGGGTTCTTCAGGTGGTTGCTGCGGATCTGATTCCACCCTACAAAGAAGTCGAAGTGGATGATGATATGGCGCAATCTATACGGGCGTCTATCAAAGAAGCCTCGTTTGCTAATAGAAAACCAAAAGCGAAACCTAAAGCGGCACCCAAACCGGATACTAGCGTACCCGATGATGAGGGTAACTATAAATCATTCCCTACGGATATTGGCGGTGTACATGTGGACCAAGACGATTCCCTTACGGAGTATCCAGAAGCCTTTGATGACGCACCCGTAGACCACCCTGACGTGTTTGACGATGCGCCGATCGATCCACCCGATGCCTATTTCGATGCGCCTATGGAGCATCCTGATGCGTTTGATGATGCACCGATCGATCCGCCTGAGTTGGATGCGATAAGCGAACCAGAAGAGGAAAAAGAGGATTCACGGTCGATTGCATTACGCGAACAGTCCTTTACACAACTGCATGAGGTGAAGGATTATGTTACGGTCCATTTAGATTTATCAAAAGATATTGCATCGACGGTGTTAAACGCTGCACTGAATGCCACACCGAACCGCACGCAACAAATTGATGTTGCGGTGAAGTTATTTGTGAAAGCATTCAATAGCGGGAAATTGTAGTAAGGTGGCGTATAGAACATGATTAAAGAACGCGGTAATCAAATTATTGTAACATCCCAGTTCAATATTAACGGATCGCGTGGGAAGGATGCTGGTGCATTTGTCTCCGATTATGTATCCCGTGAAAGTGCAACGAGTCCGAGTACGTCTTATGTACCTCCTGTGAATAAAAGAGCTGAGCAAGGTGACGGGGTAGCGTTCACGCTGAGCGCTAGTCATTTGTCACGTCAGGAAGTATTGGATACAGCTACTCGTGTACAAGAGCTGCATGAAACAGGAACGCGTGCCATTCAGCAAATGGTCATATCCTTTACGCATGACTATTTGGTGAATCAGCGTATCGTTGCCCCCGATACAAAGATCGTCAAAAAAGGGGATTACGAAGGGACGTATGACGACGTGCGCTTACGACATGCTGTCAGGTCAGGTCTCCAATCGATGATCGATGATGAAGGATACCGTGACGGAAAAATGATTGCCTGTATCCAACATGATACAAGACATTTACATGTACATGTTGTTGCCTACGAAGATGCGGATGAAATCGCCAGAAAACGCGGAAAAGAAGAAAAAGGTGTGATCAAGGCCTCCAGTTTGAATCGACTGACGCATGATATCGACCGGTATTTATCGTTGACCAAGACACCGCATCGTGTACCCAATGCTAAGGTATTGACTAAGCAGGACACGGTCCGAAAAGAGGTATCCGAAAAACCAACGGTAGCCATCAGCGAACCGGTGTATATCAATCCGTATCTGCGTATATTAGAAGAGCGCAAGCGAGAAGCCGTATTGAAGCAAGCACAGAAAGAAGAAACAATCCAAAACAAACGGGATACGGCACGTATCGACAAAGAGGGGAATATTTGGATAGATAAACCCGTAGTCACCGAACCCGAAGAACCGTTACGTCCAAAGGGTGATCCTGAACAGGATAATGGGTTATCACTTTAAGCCTTTTGAAAATGATTTATTAAAGCATACAAAAAGACCACACAGTGTAGTAGACCTGTGTGGTCTTTTTGATTTGTTCTTGGTGAATGGGTAATAAAAAAAGCCCACAAGTCCTGCCAGACGATGTAGGCTTTGGCTTACGCCATGGGGTTACTTCCTAGTTGACTATAGTATACCATCAATATCTAATCGTTGCAATAGTATATATGGTTAAAAGATTGCATAATCACGCATGGATATGATGGTTATGCTAATGGTATACTTGTATAAGGTACATAAATGCAATACGGCAAGGCGGAAAGGGGTTTGGTGCAATAGATGGAAGAGCAGAACGGAGGCGTATTCACACAATATAAGCAGCACTTGACTGGTGAGGTTTGTTTCTAGACGTGCGTTTTACATGAGAACAAACTGAAACCGTAAAGGGGTTGCATTATATGTTGCAAACAGGTCAAAAAATAGGTATTGGGGTTGCATTGTTATTTGGATTGGTTTTATGGAATACGATGCCTGTGGATGCCGCTGTAGATGAGAATGGACATTACCGCGAAGAAATAGATTTGACTGAGTATGGATATGATGATGTTCTGATTCATGTCGATGGTGGGACCATTGTGGGTGTAAACAACTGGTATGAAAACCAAGATGGTACAAATGGTTATTATAAGGAAGATGATGGGTCATTTTTTACGTCCAGTCATTATTATCCGGAAGAATTGTATTCGACACGTGAATATGAATTGATCATCGATGCACCAAATAGTGATTATTCTATTGAGCTATCGGATGGGGCATCTCAAGACACGGCGTATGATTTCACAGATGTGGCAATCAAGAATGGAAATGCGTTAAAGACGAAGTTAATTGGCGACTTTGATAACGAAACACATGTGACGTTTACATTAGAAAAAGGTCGTGAATATGGGTTTGAGTTTTCGAGTAATCAAGCCTTTAAATTATTATCTCCTGATGGGTCCATTATAAAAGATTACGAGAAAGAATCTTTAGCAAGTTCAACTCTGCGTAATGGTGATGTGTTTTTCACATATACACCCACAACAACCGGTACTTATACATTCGTTAATGCGGTTCGTTCGGGTGGTAAACGGTTCAATATGTTGGTGTATGAAGTATTTGAGCCAGAAGAATTATCCAAAATGGGGCCGATGGTGATGAATGATGGCTCCGCTGATACGTTACCGGGTTTACGGTACTACGGCGTTAAAGCAGACACTAAGAAACCGTATGTATTAAGTCCTAAATGGGATTTCGATGCGGGTTATTATTTACATTTTAACATACGTCATTTAACGTCTACCAATTCGATTACGGAAGGCTATCATGATGAGTATGATCATAAATATGTGTTTGGGGAATCGTTTAAAGAGTCGGGATACTCACAACCACAAGCGTTTTATTCAAGCGACAAAGATGTCACCTTGCATCGGCACGAATGGTCAAAAGATGAGAGTAAAGTAACGATTGATCTAAATGCTGATTAGTTTACCGCTAAATCAGGCGATGCCGCTAAGGAATATGTTGAGGTTTTAAATGCTGAAAACCGTGAGGCTTCACTTGTGGCTGACCCCGTAGACGCGTTTGCCGGTAACTTTGTCGATAAACGTGAATTGCTGAGTTATAGCGGGAATAATCCTTTAGCGTTTCAATTGAGTTATGATTCGATCGCAAATAATAGTGCAGCATTACGTGGTGGATTCGTACATAATTACGAAACCTATCTAAAAGAAACAGATAAGGGTCTTTCGGTTTATTGGTCCCCGAATAGTGTAGTCCATTTTGAGCTTGTTGACGGGAAATATAAACCTGTACACGCTAAACAATCTGAGGTTTCTGTAACGAAATCTGATAAGGGCTTTACCGTTACGGACGCCGATAAACAGGTATTCACGTTTGATTTAGAAGGTAAGTTGCTCACAAACGTTGACAAAGTGGGTCAACAAACAGATTATACGTATAAAGATGGGTTATTGTTATCTGTTGAGAATAGTAAAGGACAGTTCTTTACGTTCAACTATGCCGATGACGGTAAATTGTTGTCTGTAGCAGATGCCGTGAAACGAACCCTTAACTTTCGCTATGAGAACGAGTTGTTAGTAGGTATTACAACACCAAATGGTGCAGACCTAAACGTCACGTATGCTGAGGCAACAAGCAGCACGTTGCCATTTAAAGTATCTGAATTGACGTATGATGGCGAGACGTTGGTTAAGAACGAATATGATACGCATGGTCGGGTTGCGAAGCAATGGGATGGTAACGATGTTTTAACCGAATTCACCTATGATGAGTTTAGTAATGACGAACAAGTCGTCACGACCATTAAGACTGGCTCACGCAAAGAAGTCTTAATACATGACCGATTTGGTAATTTACTGAAGAAAACAGACGGTGAAGGGTTCTCTGAGTCGCATACGTATGATGAAAACCGTAACCGTATCTCAACGACTGATAAAAACGGTCATCAATATACGTATGAATACGATGCAAAAAATCGTTTAGTTTTAACAAAAAATCCAGATGAAACAACGATTGCGTATGAATATGGTGAGGATAACAATATCACTAAAATCACCATGCCTGACGGGAAAATTGTCACAAATACGTATGAGAATGACCAACTAGTGGCGTCGACTGATCGTGCTGGTAACAAAACGGTTTATACGTATGATCAATATGGGAATGCTACGCGTATCAAACGCGAGGGTCATGACGTTAACTATACGTATAGTGCCGATACGGGCTATCTAACGAGTGTTTCGACGAATGATGGACCTATTACTCAGTTTGAGAACGATGAGTTAGGTCGCGTTATTAAGACGGTTTTACCGGATGGGACGTTTACTGAGTCGGTATATGACGCGGATAATAACGTGATCAAGACGATCGACCAAAAAGGTCAACAATCTGAAGTTACGTATAATGCGTTTGGAAATGTACTGACCGAAAAGAATCCTAACGGGGTTGTTACGACGCATCAATATGATGCAAACGGGAATCGTATCCATTCTAAAATTGGTGAGCGTGAAGTAGGTTATGAATATAATGACTATAATGAGCTAACGAAATCTTTTCATATCAGTGGTCGATCTAAAACAACTATCCAAACACTAACGTACAATGATCGTGGGGATTTGACGAAATCTGAAAATGCCGATGAAATCACCACGACGATAACCTATGATGGTAACGGCAATCGATTGACAGAATCAGTGGGCGATTCTGTGACGACGTATACGTATGATGCAATGGGAAACAATACTGCGGTGACCGATAGTTATGGCAATCAAACCGCGTTCACACATGACGTTGTTGGAAATGTATTATCTGAAACGACGCCGAGTGGATCGGTACGCAAACATCAATATGACGATATGGGTCGTTTGCTTGTAACAACGGATCCATTGGGTTATCAGACAACGTATGCGTATGATGTTCGCGGTAATGTTGTTCGTGTCACAGATGCGAATGGTGCTGAGACAACGTATGAATACAACGACAACAATCAACAAACGGCAGAGGTCAATGCGTTAGGTGAACGTGAAACGCGTACGTATAATGCGTTAGGTCAGTTGGTTGATGTTAAAAACAACCGAGATGAAGTGGTGTTATCGTATGAATACGACGCCGCTGGTCTCGTTTCTAAAACGACAGATGGTAATGGTCATACAAATACCTTTACGTATGACGCGAATGGAAATCGTTTGACCTTTACGGATGGTTTAGGGCATGTGAGTGAAACAGTCTCGTATAACACATATGATGATGTATCCAAAACGACCGATGCGCTTGGAAATAGCACGTCTTATGAATATGATACGATTGGACAATTGAGTAAAGAAACGGATTCTAACGGAAATGCAACAACGTATCAGCATAGCGCAACGAGTCGCCTAAATGAGCTAAAGGATGCCTCTGGTAATCCGTTTCGTTATGGTTATGATGAATATGGTCTATTAGCAGCAACACAGTACAGTTACATTAAAACGCAAGAATTTGCTCGTGATTTGAATCAAAATATCACGTCAGAGAAGTTTGGTCGAAACACCCGTTCGTATGAATACAATAGCGATAACGAACTGGTTAAAAAGACGAATGGCCGTGGACAAGAGTTGACTTATGCGTATGATGAAAATGGTCGTTTAGTCAAAGAAATGACGGTAGATGGTGAAACGACGTACGACTATGACTCGGTAGGTAATCTATTGGTTGTTGAATCTGACGATTCACGTATAGAAAGAACATATGATGTACTTGGACGCGTTACGTCTAAAACACAAGACGGTCAAACGATTCAGTATCAGTATGATGACCGTGGTAATCTTGTTCAAATGACGTATCCGAATGGGAAAGCGGTCGAGTACACCTATGATGTTATGGGTAACTTATTGACCGTTACAGACTGGAATGGTCGCAAGACTGAGTATGCGTATAATGAAAATAATCAGTTGATCAAGACAACGCACGCCAATGGTACAGAAGAAATTCGTACGTATGATGATGCCGGGCAAGTTGTATCATTATTTAATAAAAAAGGCTCTAATGTGATTAGCAGTTACGCTTATGAATATGATGCGAACGGCAATATCGTGAAAGAAAATGATCAGGTATTGAAGTATGACGTGTTAAACCGTTTAACACAAGCCGGTAAAAATACGTACGAGTATAATCCAACGGGCGATATCACGGCTTTCACTACCGTTCAAACAGATGGTTCTTCGTACGAGCAAACGATGCGGTATGATAGCATGAGTGAATTGACAAGAGTGAATTATGACTGGACATCAGCGGATGATGATGGAAATCTAACAGAATATGCGTTAGATGATGAAACGCATAACGCTGCGTATAACAGCTTGAATCAATTGACATCTTTCGACGGTGTAACATACAAATATGATGGCGAAAGCAACCGTATCGGTTTATCTGATGGGGATACGGAAACGTCGTTTGTTATAGATAATGATAGTAGTGAATTGAGCCGAGTATTAGTCGAAGAAACTAACGGTGAATCGATTTATCATGTGTATGGTCATGGGTTGATTGGCTCGTATGGAACTGATGGAACATTCGAAACACATCACTATGATTACCGTGGAAGTACCACAAGTGTGACAGATGAATCGGGTAGTGTGGTTGGTACTGTAGTTTATGATGAATATGGTGTAATCACACATAAAGATGATAGTGTGACTACACGTTTCTTATATAATGGCCAACATGGTGTCCAGACAGATACAAATGGTCTGTATTACATGAGAGCACGGTTCTATAATCCTGATTTGAAACGATTCATGAATCGAGATGTCATGTTAGGGTCACTTGCTGAACCGCAAACCCTTAATCGATATGCGTTTGTGAATGGAAATCCGATTTCCTATCACGATCCATTTGGATTAGCAAGAGAAACCTTGAGTAATAAAGTATCAGGTATTGGTCACGGGCTACTTGATGGTGCCGGGCTGATTCCTGTCTTTGGGGAAGTGTTTGATTTAGCGAATGCGGCTTGGTATTTAGCGGAAGGGGACTTTACCAATGCCGCATTGAGCAGTATGGCACTGATTCCGATTGTCGGAAATACCACTACGGGATTGAAGTATGTAGACGATGTAGCGGAATTGGGTGTAAAAGGGTATACTAAGGTTAGTGGTAGCCGTATACGCCATGGTATTACAGCCGCGGGTGACAATGTTGGATCCATGCTTAGTGAGGGCGGCGCATCTAGTAGTAAAGGTTTAACTAATGCCGCGGGTGAATTGGTTGATCTGAGTAATGTTCGTATCATGAATAAAAAGTATGCCGGTAAGGTCTATGAATTAACGGGGGATTTAGGTAAGAAGTATCCTAAAGGTGTTCAGTTTAGCTCTGATGGGTTTGCGCAGTTGGGAGAATATGCGAAATTAGAATTAAAAATACCGGGAATGACGGGTAAGACTAGCGCGGATATTGCACGTGCAAATAAAAAAATGGGATGGAGTAAAACACTTGAAGGGTATACGTGGCATCATGTTGAAGATGGTATATCTATGCAATTAGTGCCAAAAGACTTGCATAAGGCTGTCAAGCATACAGGTGGGGCATCATTACTGAGAAAAGGCTTAGTGCCTTAATTAATGAAAGGATGATTATTGCATGTTGGGCTTAAATGCGTATGGTGATTTTAATGATTTTTCATTTTCTGAATATCAAAAAGAGATTGACGGTGTAATACCTCAATCATATGCTGATTTTTTGAAGAAATATAACGGCGGGGATACTGAGGACATGGTTTGTCGATTTAAACGTGATTCGGAAATTGAACCTGTATTAATTGTTTCTTTTTTCGGAGTTAATAGGAATGATGATAAGGATATTTTACGATTGTATCGTGATTACAATGGTAGAATTCCATCAACAAGTATTCCGATTGCGGAGGCTGAGGGTGGTAACGTTATTTGTTTGAATCTATCTGATTTCGGTTACGGTGGGGTTTATTATTGGGATCATGAAGAGGAATATGACAGTAAATCACATGAACGGATTTCCGATAATATGTATTTGATTTCGGAATCGTTTGACGTATTCATGGAGTCAATGCAGACATTTGATGCGTATTTAGAAACGGATTCCGACATGAAAGCGAATCTGGATAACGATGATGGTGTTGAAATTGCGTGGATTGATCCTGATTTTTTAAAGGAACAGCGACGTTTGGGTAATTTATAATGATAAATTATAGTATGTCATGTTCCAGTGTTGAATAATAGTTTTTATAGTGTTAATAATGTAATATTCATGTATAAACCTTGACGCTTTTATAGGTCAGGGTTTTTTGTTGTGATTTAGATATATGTAGACAGTAGTATAAGTGTACTAGAGTATAGTATACTTATATCACGATAGATACTGGGGATAAGTATGTTGATAAAGGTTTAGACGCTGTTAAACACGCGGACCATGTTGCTGATGTAGCACGTAATGGGTATAATAAGTTTAAGGGTATTTCTAAAAAATCAGAATTTACAAAAGATGTACTTAAGAATAAGCCTGAATATTCTCCGTCCCCTAAAAAATGGTTTGATAAGGGTGGTAGTGTTCATGTAGATGCCGATAACGTTTGGTCGTATACGGATTGGGATGGGAATGTAGTTAGGTACAAAAATGGTTATCCTGATTTTAAAGAAGCTGGTTATGTACATCAGGAAGTTAGTGTTGATGGATTTACATCGTCCCGTTATCAGGATTTTAAGAATGCCGATGCACTAGCCTCAAGTCCCAAAAAAGGAACGTGGCATCATCATGAAGATGGTACTACCTTACAGGATGTCGATAAGAAGATACACGCTAGATTTAAGCATCGTGGTGGATACTCAATCACAAACAGTAAAAAATAAATTATAAAAGGATGATGCGACATGCGTCACTTGTCGAGTTTTGGTAGCTGTTCAAATGTACAAATTGATGAATTGTGTGAGCGTTTGGATATTGTTTTGCCGCAAGATTATCGTGATTTTTTATTGACGCATAATGGCGCAAAACCCACTGAAAAATATTTAACATTCAATTCTTCTGATATTATCTCAGAAGATCCTGATTTGACTATTGGTTCATTGTTTGGCGTGAATGTCGATGATGTTGATGATATTTACTTTTGGCATAATGAATTCGGTGATGAATTGCCAGAATCATCAATTATGATTGGGCGTGAAGATAATTCAGGATTCATTGTATTATCAAATCAACCGAATTTAAAAGGAATTTATTTTTGGGATGATGCTCATATACTCAGTGATTCATCAGACGATGGCAATGTTTATAAAATCAGCGATACATTCACTGATTTTATTAAAGGTCTTAAATTAATCAATTAATGCAAAAAAATGCAAAAACCTTGATGGCTTCGGACATCAAGGTTTTTTGTTACATGAATCAGTATACATGGTGCGGAAGATTTGCGTATCATTAGTCAATAAAAAAGGTTCTACGATTATTAGCAGCTATGCGTATGAATATGATGCCAACGGCAATATCGTGAAAGAAAATGATCAGGTATTGAAGTATGATGTGTTGAACCGTTTGACATGAGCCGGTGAAAACACGTATGCGTATAATCCAACATTAACTATCTACCACCAAATTGATTAGCTTCTTGTGCGCGTTTAGTCGATTGTTTGGACAGAGTGAAG
>OMJG01001716.1_pt1 | contig 12052 bp, 10 predicted proteins | sample 1646431 | NCBI WGS metagenome assembly OMJG01 (sample SAMN03771674, study PRJEB25209) | food metagenome | isolation source: Cotija cheese | place: Mexico:Jalisco,Michoacan | collected 2011-12-12 | reverse complement strand
GCGTGACAATAGCCATCACTTTGCCCATATCTTTTGGAGATGTAGCGCCCGTCTTTTGGATTGCGTCCTTCACCAATTTGATAACCTTTTCGTCACTCAAAGGTTCTGGCAAATACTTTGCTAAAATAGCTAGCTCTCCGCGAATACCAGCAGCTAAATCTTCTCGATTGCCTTTCTCAAACTCTGTCAACGAATCTTGACGTTGTTTAACTTCACGTGAGAGGACTGTTAATTCTTCTTCCTTTGTTAAATCATGGCCTAAATTAATCTGCTCGTTCATAACCGTTGATTTAACCATGCGAATCACTGACAAAACATCTTTGTTTTTGTCTTTCATGGCCTGCTTTATATCATTATTTAACTCTTCTAATAAACTCATGTATATCAACCTTTCAAAATTTAATCTATTGTTATTCTACCATAAAAGAAAAACGCCACCTAAGTGACGTTTTAGAATCGAATTAACGACCCTTCTTCTTGTTACGCTTTTGTGCTGCTTCAGACTTCAATTTACGAGCAACTGAAGGCTTAACATAGTATTCGCGCTTACGGTATTCTTGGAGAGTACCGTCTTTTGAAACACCACGCTTGAAGCGACGCAATGCATCATCCAAAGATTCGTTCTTACGTACGATGACCTTTGCCATGTGATAACCCTCCTTTCTCGCATTTTATTTCGTTAAACGACATGCAGTAAATACTTATCTATTATGACAGACTTTCACGTAATCGTCAATACTATAAACACTGTAATCATGCATTTTATAGCAATTTCCAACATAATTAGTGATCAAGCTTAGATGTGTGCTTTGTATCCGTCATGCGCCAATAAACTAGCAAACTAATGAACACAACCACAGTAACATAGACGAAAAACAAATTTTCGTGATTTATTTTTTTCAGGTACAAGGCAACGTATTCAACCGTGCCACCAAAGATGGCGACCGTCAAGCCATAAGGCAATCCAACACCTAATGCACGAATTTCAGTTGGGAACATTTCAGCTTTAACAATTGCATTAATTGACGTATAACCCGTAACAATAATTAATCCAGCCAGCATGAGTAAGAAAGCCCCCATCCCCGTTTTCACTTGTTGCAAAGTGAGAAAAATAGGAATTGTAAATATTGTCCCCATAATACCGAACCAAAACAATAATGGTTTACGACCTATTTTATCCGATAATGCACCGGCGATAGGTTGTAAAATCATAAAAATAAATAATGCTGCAAAGTTGATCAGCGTGACTTCTTGTGTTGGTAACCCAACAGAATTAATCATAAATTTTTGTAAATAAGTTGTATAAGTGTAGAAAGCGATTGTTCCACCGAGTGTTAATCCAACTACCGTCATGACAGATTTTGGATACTTTAACAAAAGTCGTAGACTACCATTATTGTTTTTCTTTTGTGCCTTAAATTGGTCAGATTCTTCCATGCTCAAACGAAGGAACAATACTACAATGGCTCCCAGAGAACCAATAACAAATGGAATACGCCAACCCCAGTCAGTCAACATCTCTTCTGATAATACTGATTGTAAAATAATTTGAACACCCAAGGCAATGAGCTGGCCACTGATTAACGTTACATATTGAAATGAAGCATAAAAGCCACGATGACCGCGGCTGGCCATTTCAGAAAGGTAAGTTGCTGAAGTACCATATTCTCCACCCAACGATAATCCTTGGAATAGCCTTGCCAACACCAAGATGATTGGTGCAGCAATTCCTATTACATGATAACTAGGTGTTATCGCAATTACAAGCGATCCTGCGGCCATAATCAATACTGATAAGGTTAATGCGGCCCGTCGACCATGTTGATCCGCATATTTACCTAACACTAGACTTCCTAGAGGTCTCATCAAAAAGCCAATTGCGAAGACTCCTGCCGTACTTAATAATGCGGCCGTTTTGTCATGGCTGGGGAAAAATGATGGGGCAAAATAGATAGAGAACGAGGCATAAACATACCAATCGAACCACTCAATTAAATTACCTAAGGATCCCTTTAAAATATTACTGACAATTTTCTTTTCCGTACGTTGCATACGCTCACCTCATAATGTTTTCTTTACTGTAACGAACGCATAAAAAATAATCATCGTCATATTGCACAACTTTTTTAATTTTATTTGTACACAATAAGCAAACATGGCATAATAGTAACAACACAATTGGAGGTCAATTATGAACGTTAAAGAATTATTAGCTAACCCCGTATTAGCAGAATACCCAATTTTAGCAGGCGCCGAAGGGCTCAATCGCGAGATCAACCAAGTGGGTATGATTGATGCACCAGATTTTGATGAATATATTGCTCCTGGTCAATTACTGCTCACTACCGGCTTTTTGTTCAAAGAAGATTGGACATTACTGCGAGACTTAATTATCGCGCTAGATCATCATAATGCTGCTGGCTTGGGCATTAAGACGAATCGGCATTTATCACAGTTGCCACGTGATATTATTATATTAGCCAACAAACGTCGAGTACCAATCCTCATGACCCCAACTGATGAATTGATGCCACAAACAATTCAAAATATTACTGATATTATTCTGAACACTCATACGGGTGAACTGCATCAAATTGTTAATATTAATCATCAGTTGTCAACGATGCAAACTAATAATACTTATCAGCATCTGTTAAATCTTAGCGCGGAAATTTTAGAAGCACCACTAACCTTGTTGGACTCACATTTTCGTGCCTTATATGCCAGTACTGATTTACTTCCGCAACGTGACTTTTTCACCAAATTTTTACGAGAAGAATCTGGAATTGATTATTTGAATTTAACTCAAAAGGTGCACGTTACCTTCAATAATACAATTTTCGAGATTTCTCCCATTTTTTCTGCTCTAAACGAAAATAAAGCCTTTGCAGCTATTATGAGTTCGAATAAGACACTATCAGATTTTGAACTTTTAAAACGCGAACAAGTAATTACTGCATTGGGATTTTCAAATTCGAGAACCGATTTGTTAAATGAAACTGAGTTTCGCAACCGTTCTGGCTTCTTTTTGAACATTATGCAACACGGGCTAAGTGATGACGCGATTGACAATTATCTAAAGAACGCAAATATTGATTCTAAAAATCCCTATCGCGTAGCGGTTATTGACTTTACAGCAAAAAAAACAGTCATTGAAACACATCAATTTGAAATATTACAAGCACTGACACGCTGGTTTGTTAACGAATCAAACTGGTCTGTACTCCTATTTTCCTATAAACAGCAACTGATTTTGTTAGTTGATAACAAAATTGATACACGCGCATTTCTCAAAGAACTATACGATTTTCTAACATCACAATCAAAGTTAGAATATAACTTTACCATCGGCTTTTCTCGAGTCGCAGAACCCATTCGTGCATTAGCAGATCTTTATGAACAAGCTAACCATGCGCTTCAGCTGACATCAGTAGCACATCCGATTATGAGATTTAGACCCAAGAGTGCCCAAGAAATGTTAAACTTGTTACCCAAGCAAGAGAGCGATGCTTTTGTGGAAAGAATTCTAGGCCCAATTTTAGACAATCCAAGTCTTCTCAAAACTTTGGAAACCTATATGTTCTTACATCAAAATGTAACAGCCGTCGCTTCTGATATGTTTGTACACCGGAATACCATTAATTATCGCTTGAAAAAAATATCTGAGTTATTAGATGTTAACCTTGACATGCCTGATGTTTTGGTCGATATTCAATTGGCTTTTTTGTTACTTGATTAGACATAATGCACAATAGATTACCCTATTTTTTGTTCACTAATAAATGAGGGTTTAATGATAACTGTGTTAGAATTGTTATCAATCGAGGAGGCATAATATTTATGAGTCAACAAAAAAACGCAACGATGAATGCCGATGGTACCATACGTGGTTTGAAAAAGAAGCACGTACAGATGATTGCCATTGGCGGTACCATTGGTACAGGACTTTTCTTGGGAGCCGGAAACTCTATAGCTAAAACTGGGCCATCTATTTTGATTGTATACGCAGTACTTGGTGCATTTTTCTTTATGATGATGCGGGGAATTGGTGAAATGCTTTATGCAGACCCTTCCCAACATACATTTGTTTCTTTTATCAGTAAGTATGTTGGTGCTGGAGCGGGATATTTCGCTGGATGGTCCTATTGGATTGGACTACTTTTCGTAGCTATGGCAGAATTAACAGCCGTATCAACTTACGTTAAGTTTTGGTTTCCAAGTTGGAAAACTTGGATAATTCAAATTCTCTTCTTGTTTGTTTTAACTATGATTAACTTAATTGCCGTCAGAGTATTTGGTGAAACAGAATACTGGTTTGCCATGATTAAGATCATTGCTATTGTAGCGATGATTGTAACGGGTCTAATATTAATCTTTACAGGATTTAAGGCGCCCGCAAGTGGTGGTCATACTGTCGCTTCATTTAGTAATGTATTCTCAAACTTTTCACTATTTCCAAATGGTGCTTCGATGTTCTTCGCTGCCTTTCCAATGGTATTTTTCGCCTTCCAAGGTATGGAATTCGTCGGTATCACAACAGCTGAAACGGAAAATCCACGTGAGGTTCTGCCAAAAGCCATTAATACAATTATTATCCGTATTTTGATTTTCTACTTAGGTGCCATGATTATTATTATGTCGATCATTAATTGGCATGTTATCGCTAAAACACCTGAATCAAGTCCCTTCGTTATTGTGTTCCAATTGGCTGGATTCAAAGCGGCTGCTACAATAATTAACTTTGTCGTACTAACATCTGCTGCTTCAGCCTTAAACTCAGCCATCTATTCTGCAGGACGACACTTCTACCAATTAGCTGAAGAGTCAGATTCAAAGTTTATGATTAATTTTCGTGAAATTTCATCAAATGGCGTTCCTGCTAAAGCAATTATATTCACAGCTATCTTAGTGTTAATATCACCAGTGATTAATTCGATACCACAGATTACCAGTGCATTCGGTTTAATTACATCGATCTCATCAAACATGTATATCATCGTTTATGCAATGACAATGTATGCTCATCGTAAATTCCGTGAATCAACTAATTTTATGCCAGATGGCTTCCTGATGCCAGGATACAAGTGGACTAGTCCACTAACATTGCTATTCTTCGTCAGCATTTACGCCAGTTTGTTCTTTCAAGCTGACTCTCGTGTTGCTGCCATCGGCGCAATTTTGTTCACGATAGTATTCGGTTACCTTTCTCACCGAAAGTTTTCTACAAAAAATGCAGCAACCGTGTAAAAAATAAAATAGAACAAAAAAAGGAGACAACAGCATGTTGTCTCCTTTTTTATTAACTATAACTCTGGCTCGTAGAAACGTCCCACAGTGTGTTCGATTTTCCAAGTAGAAGAGAAAGCTTGTTCATCAACCTCTTTGATTGCTTCTCGTAACTCAAATCGTTCTTGCTGCGTGATAACGGTTAGTAGCACCGAACGCTCCCGCCCAGTGTAACCACCACGCGCCTCATCGATAATGGTAACGCCTCGTCGAAGCTTATTTTGAATACTATCCACCATTTCATCTGGTTTAGTAGTAATAATCATCACTTGCATTTGCTGCTGTCGTGTATAGAAAACATCTATCATTCGTGAACTAATAATAACACCTACAATTGAGTACAAAGCATACTTCCAACCATATGTTAGCCCAGCACCGACCATAATCAAGGCATTGAAAGATAAATTAATTGGTCCCATTTTAAAGCCGTAATGCTTCTTAACTAAGAGACCAATAACATCTAAACCACCTGTTCCGACGCCATACCGTAATGCTGTACCAACCGCCATACCATTAAGCGCGCCACCAAACATAGCGTTTATTAACGGGTCAGTTGTTAAAACACGCGTGGTATCAAAGACAGGAATTAACGCCGAACTGAGCAAAACTGCTAGCGTTGTAAAGATAGCAAATCTCCACGACAACTTCCACCATGCAACGGCTAACATTGGTAAGTTAACCAAGGCTAGCGCTAAAGCGACGGGAATTCTATCGCCAGTTAAAGTCGAAACAAGTTGGGCAAATCCTGTGAATCCAGAGGAATAAATATGCCCTGGATGCCAGAAATAATTCATTGCAAAGGCAACGATTACACCATAAAATACAGCGCCACCAATACGACCAGCGTACTGGTTTTTCATAAAATTGTGAACAATTTTTTGCATAATCAATATGTATGTTATACGAGAAAAAATCTAATGTATAACACACATTTATCTCCAAGTTTTATCTAAGCTAATAATAACACGAATTTGTTTGATAACAATTACTCTGCTTCTGGAACAAACAATCCTAATTCGTTCAGTTGTTTGCCTTCAACACGAGTTGGTGCCTCAGTCATTGGTTCAGTAGCTCGTGAATTCTTTGGGAAAGCAATCACTTCACGAATATTTTCTTGGCCAGCTAGTAGCATTGCCAAACGATCCAATCCTATTGCGATACCACCCATTGGTGGGAAACCATATTCCATACCCTCAAGCAAAAATCCAAAGGCTTCATGTGCTTTTTCAGGAGTAAATCCAAGTGCCTTTAGCATCTTTTCTTGGATATCCATACGATGAATACGAATTGATCCAGAACCTAGTTCGTAACCATTTAGTACTAAATCGTAGCTTTGCGCATGCGCCTTATGAGGATCTTCACCATCATTCAAGTAGTGTAAGTCTTCTTCATTTGGCATCGTGAATGGGTGATGAGCAGCAATCCAGCGGTCAAAGTCTTCAGAGTATTCAAACAATGGCCAATCCACAATCCAAGCAAATGCCCAAGGATTCGTTTGATCAATCAAATCTAATGCTTTAGCTGTTTCACGACGCAAATAATCTAGAGTCGCTGAAACGACATCAGCACGTCCGGCACCAAATAACAACAAATCTCCGACTTGAGCGTCTGCCGAAGCAATCAATGCTGCCTGTGCTTCGTCATCAAAGAATTTAGCAATAGGACCGGTCAAGCCTTCTTGCGCTACTTTCATCCAAGCTAGACCTTTTGCGCCGAAACGTTCGATGTATTTTGTTAGCTTGTCAATGTCTTTACGTGAATAATGGTCAGCCCCACCAGGAACAGCCAATGCTTTAACAACACCGCCACCTTTAATAGCATTTGCAAACACACCAAATTCACTATTCTTTACTGTTTCAGACAAATCCTTGATGTCGTAGGCTATACGTAAATCTGGCTTATCAGTACCAAAGCGATCCATAGATTCTTGCCATGTCAAAGTTGGAATTTTATCCGTGTCAAGATCAAAATCTACAACGTCATGCATCATCGCCTTAACCCATGCATTGACCAACTCACGGATTTCATCGGCTGTCATAAATGACGTTTCTACGTCCATTTGCGTGAATTCTGGTTGACGGTCACCACGCAAATCTTCATCACGGAAAGCACGGGCAATTTGGAAATAACGATCGAACCCTGCACCCATCAACAATTGCTTAAATAATTGTGGTGATTGTGGTAAGGCATAGAATGACCCTGGGAAAACACGAGATGGCACTAAGTAGTCACGGGCACCTTCTGGTGTTGATTTTGCTAGTACTGGCGTTTCGATGTTAATAAAATCATGAGTATCCATAAAATGCATGGCGCTACTCATAATTTTTGAACGAATGCGCAAGTTTTTTTGCATCTCAGGGCGGCGCAAATCTAAGTAACGATACTGTAGCTTCAATTCTTCATTGGCATTCACATCATCTTCAATATAAAATGGTGGTGTTTTTGACGTTGACAAAATTTCCGCCTCTGTTACATCGATTTCGATTGTTCCAGATTTTATTTTTGTGTTAATTTGATTTTCAGCACGTTCAATAACATGCCCAGTAATCTTTAGAACATATTCACTACGAACTTTTTCAGCGACTGCTAGTGCGTCCGCATTTGTTGCGTTAAAAGTTAATTGTACGATACCTTCTCGATCACGTAAATCAACGAATATTAAGTCTCCAAAATCACGTCGTTTTTGCACCCAACCGGTCAATGTGACTGTCTGATCTAAATATGTTTCATCAATTAATCCTGCGTAATTAGTACGTTTCATTCCTTGTTCCCTTCTGCATCCATGATAAGTGGTAAATTGGTATAAAGCTCTGACAATTGAACAGACTTTTGTTCGCCATTTGTCATATTCTTGATGTTAACAATTTGTTCTTCAAGTTCTTGCTCACCAATCGTTATGACATATTTGGCATGATGACGATCAGCTGCCTTGAACTGTGCTTTCGCTGATTTTGACAAATAATCACGTTCAGCAACGTAACCAAATGAGCGAACAGCTTGAACAATTTTTGTTGCGATAACATCAGTAGTATCACCGATGTTAACTACGTAAAAGTCTAAATTCTGTTCCTCTGTTGGAGCAACATTTTGCGCTTGCAATAAATCCAGCAAACGTTCTACACCAATACCAAAGCCAACACCTGGTGTTTCCGGACCACCAAATTCCTCAACCAAACCAGAGTAACGACCGCCACCAGCAATCGTTGCAGCGCCTTTTAAACTTTCATCTGTAGTCATGATTTCAAAAATTGTGTCGTTATAATAATCCAATCCTCGAACCATTGTTGTGTCAATGTCAAAGTCTAAATTCAATGCAGTTAAAATATCTTGCAACTTTTCCCAGTGTTTAGTCGATTTTTCAGACAAAAAGTCCAGGATTGATGGTGCATCTGCAACAAAGACCTGATCACGGGGATCTTTAGAGTCCAATACACGTAATGGATTTTTTTCTAACCGAGCTTGTGAATCTGCAGATAGTTCATCAAAATGAGGTTTCAGATAATCAATTAAAGCTTGTCGGTAAGCATCCCTGGACTCCTTATCTCCCAAGGTATTAATCGCAACTTTCAAATTTTTTAACCCAAGCGTTTGGAAAAAATCAATGACCATCGCAATTACTTCAGCATCTAATGCGGGCGAATCTGATCCGAATACCTCTGCACCTATTTGATGGAATTGACGGAAACGACCAGCCTGTGGCCGTTCATAACGGAACATCGGCCCCATGTAAAATGCCTTATATGGTTTGTCAAATTCCGGTCCATATAATTTATTTTCCACATATGCTCGGACGACACCTGCGGTACCTTCCGGACGCAAAGCGATATGACGATCACCCTTATCATGAAAATCATACATTTCTTTTGTCACAACATCAGATGTATCACCAGCTGAGCGTGAAAAGACTTCGAAATTTTCAAATAACGGTGTGCGAATTTCTTTGAAATTATAGTCACCAAATAAAACACGGGCAACTGCTTCTACATGTTGCCACTGTACTGTTTTTTGAGGCAGTAAATCTGCTGTTCCTTTGGGACGTTGAAATATTGGTTTTGCCATAGTTGTTATCGTTTTTAGTGTTTTTTATCAGAATTTTGAAGTATACGACATGTTAGTTAACATATTCATCGCTATCCAAAAATAATCAACAACTGTAAACGTATTTCCTCCATTATTTTTTATCTTGCTATATAAAATCCGAAAAAAACGCCCTCAACGATTTCTCGTTAAGGGCGCAAATGCACGGTACCACCTTAGATTTTAACATTTTCATGTCACTTTAATTGCTTAACGCGCAACCACGAGCTATCTTGATCAATAGCAACCTCCAAGGTGTCCAAAATTACGTCTTTGTTTTGCTCGCATCTTCCGCAAAATTTCTTCATGTCCAGACGGTAATTTTTCCAATTCATCGGTTCTAATATAGATAATCATAGCTGTAAGGCTGAATAATGTCAAGTGAAATATTTAATCTGTTATCTTATAAGTCACCGTGTATTCCTTCACCTGATTAGCTGGCAGCACAATATCCCCAAATCCCTCATGATTCACGGCGTCCGGCAATGTTTGCATTTCAACAGCAAGTGCTGTGAATGGTGCATTTTCTGCCCAATCATCATCGTGATCTTTGATTCCTGGATTAGTCATAAAAATAACAACACCATTCCGATCTGAATCGACTGTTAGTGTTCGACCACTAACAGGCTCTTGCACAATAACACCAACTTCATCACGCTGCTCATCTAGCAACCAGGCGTCATCAAATTGATCATCCCCAATTTTACGTAGCTGTGAGAAGTCAAATTTGGAATGCTGATTTTCTACCAATCGGCCAGTAGGAATTGTTTCGTCATCTACTTCAACATGTTTGTGAGATGCCACTCGCAACTCATGATTTGTGATATCAGCATCTTTTCCAGCTAGATTAAAATAAACATGTGTCATAGGATTATACAGTGTTGGTTCTGTTGATTCACCACTAAACTTAATTGTTAACTTATCGTCGTCATAAAGTGTGTAAGTCACATTCATCTGTAATTGGCCAGGAAATTCATCGTCAAACGTATGTGACAAAACAACTTCTGCAGCGGTACCCATGTTGCGTGCTGTTCCTTGCCAGTTAATCGTATCAAAACCATTTACACTTGAATGTAAGACATGCCCATTTTCATTTGGTGTTAATGTGAACGACGTGCCGGATAAATTGTATGCAGTTTTAGATAATCGACCACCCACACGTCCAATAGTATTTCCAAAATGAAAAGGATTGTCTAAGTAATGCTCTAAATCATCAAATTGAACAAGCAATTCTTTTTTCTCTCCTGATCGCTCAATAGAAAAAGACTGCCATGTCGCGCCATACGATATAACCGTTACTTGAGTATGATTAATGTTTTCTAACGTGAACGCGGTTACCTTTTCGCCATCAGGCAATGTACCAAACACTTCTTCTGTAACTTTCATATGCTACCTCTTTCATTTAATTAAAAATTTTGTTTGAACTATTTATCTAACCCAATAATAAATCACTTGAATAACACATAACAAGTATTATCACTTATCAATAAATATTTTTAAAAAATGATATACTAATGTTGGAAGCGCTATCATTTTATTTTTAAAAAGGTCGTTAAATTATGGAAAAATCATTATTTAATATCGTTAATGAGCACACGCTTGAATCAAGTATATTCTTTGATTTCTCTGGCGTTAGTAAGACTTTTTCTGGTCATGCTTCTGGCCCATTAAAACGTTCACATTATTTGCTTCACTTTGTCTTAGAAGGCCAAGGAACTTACTTTACCATGAATCATAAATATACCCTGAAAGCAGGTGACTTTTTCCTTATACGACCTGATGAAACAATTTTTTACCAAGCTGATTTGAATAATCCGTGGCATTATGCATGGATATCCATTGGTGGTACTGAAACAGCGCAATTAATTGAGAACTTCTCGCCTTTTCGCAATCACCATGATACTTTCTCTTGCGCAACTGTTGAAAATTATCTTAAATTAATTGTTGAATCACTAACGTTAACAAGTCATAGGCCACAAACCGAATTGCGATTAAATCAAATTGCTAGTGAAATACTCCTGTTGCTAATGAAGGAAAACACTTGGAACGTCGTTGAGCATCAAAACGCAACAATACGCCCCATGTCAGAATACACTAAATTATCATTGGCCTATATCAATAATAATTTTACTTACGACACATCTATTACTGACATAGCTGATGCTATCAAAATCAACCGTTCTTACCTCTCACGACTCTTTCGACGAGATGTAGGTATTTCACCAAAAAAATTTTTATTACGACTTCGTATTAACGAAGCTTGCCAATTACTTCAAACAACCCAGTTATCAATTAATCAAATTTCCGAAAAGGTTGGTTTTAGCAATCCTTCTGTTTTCGGCCACTCATTTACAGAGCTCATCCATGAAACACCTAGTGCATATCGAAAACGAAGAAGTTTCAATAGTATCCAAGAACAACACTCATTAGAATGGCAACAGATCAATGATATTTTAGGACATTTAAGTGCTGTGCAGCAATCTACTTAATCATTAAGCTTAGTCGTGCCATTGCCGACATGTGCCACGTAAAATTCTGGGGCATAGCCGACCACATTCATATAGTCATCATAGACTTTGTTTTCAAAATTGGAAATGGCTGTTTCTTTAACAAGTGCTATTGCACAACCACCGAATCCAGCACCTGTCATTCGTGCTCCTAAAACACCTGGCTGTTTTTGTGCGGACTG
>OMJG01001715.1_pt1 | contig 12055 bp, 12 predicted proteins | sample 1646431 | NCBI WGS metagenome assembly OMJG01 (sample SAMN03771674, study PRJEB25209) | food metagenome | isolation source: Cotija cheese | place: Mexico:Jalisco,Michoacan | collected 2011-12-12 | reverse complement strand
TACCCTTTTCACTCATAAACTTACGCATACGAATCAATGGCTCTTTCTTCCACCATTCGGCAATATCTTCCTTTGTACGATAACGAAGTGGATCATCACCAGCTGTTGAGTGCGGCTCCAAACGATTAGTCAACGTTTCAATCAATACAGGACCATTACCAGCAGCAGCCCATGCACGAGCTTCTTTAGCTGCTAAGTACATTGCCAATGGATCCATACCATCAACAACTAGACTAGGAATACCTGATCCCCATCCCTTAGCTGCCAAATGAGGTGCGGCTGTTTGCAAAGCACGTGGTGTTGAAATAGCATAACCATTGTTTTGTACGAAGAAGACAGCGTTTGCCTTATAGGCTGAAGCAAAGTTAACACCTTCATAGAAGTCTCCTTGCGAAGTTCCACCATCACCTGTATAAGCATAGGCAACAGCATCTTGCTTGCGCTTCTTCAAACCTAGAGCAACACCAGCTGCCTCAACATATTGAGCACCAATGATAATTTGTGGCATCCATGAGTTAACTGGCTCACCATCTTCTGTAGTGAACTCATTACCCTTTGCGTGACCACGTGACCAAAGAATAGCTTTCCAAACTGGCCAGCCCTTATCAACAATTTCAGGAATATCACGATATCCTGGGAATAGCCAGTCTTCCTTACCAAAGGCGTATGCTGAAGCCATTTGTGAAGCTTCTTGTCCAGCAGTTGGTGCGAAGAAGCCAAAACGTCCTTGCTTAGCCAACTTTGTTGAACGGATGTCAAGCTGACGGCTAAACAACATCTTCTTCATAATTGCAACTAAATCTTCATCTGTTAATTCAGAACGCTTGTAAGCTGCTTTATCCAACAATTTTCCATCATTGTCCAACAACTTCAATGTTGGGAAAAAATCATCTTGCGCTTGCAATTGTCCATCAAAATCTAAAACCTTCTTGTTTGCATCTGCGATACTTGCCATTGCATGTAGCCCCTTTCTACTTATCACTGTCTCCAGTAAACAATACCGCTAACTCATCATTGGTAATACCACCAAAATATTGGCCATCTGAATTAGATTCCAAAACTTTAAGGATTGCCTCAGGCGAGAATACCTGACCAATGAACTTATCTTTAATCTCACGCCAGTCACGAACACCTAAGAAATCCCCTGTAAAATCAATATCTTGAATTTTACCTTCCTTAACATTCGCCTTAACGTCAATACTACCGCCATCATATTTGGCATGATTCATGAAATCAAACTCAGGACTCTTACCATAATTCCATTCCCAAGTTGAGAACCGTTCATCACGCCAACGTTTAATGTCGGCAATTTGATCATCAGTTAGTACTAACTCACTATCTTTTCCCTCATTGGTTAGATAGTAACGTAAAGCTTCCATAAAGCCTTCTAAAGTTTGGCCTTCAGGTGCATAGTTCTTAATATTACCCACTCGCGCACGAACGGATTTTGCTGCTTTTGAAATAAACTTTTCATTAGCAACATTTAAAGAACGAACCATTGCCTCAACATCGGTGTCCCACATCAACGTACCGTGATGCATTAGGTAGCCACCGACGTAACGTTGTGCATTACCTGAGACCTTCTTTCCATCAACTTCTAAGTCATTTCGACCAGTAATTTTGGCATCAATGCCAATTGCGTGTAGTGCGTCATACATTGGTTCAACAAATTGCTTAAAATTGACCTGACTACTACTCTCAACTGGCACAAAGAAAGTAAAACAAATATTCCCCAAATCGTGGTAAACTGCGCCACCACCAGACATTCGGCGAACAACCTGTACACCTTCTTTATCAACATACTCTTGATTGATTTCTCCAAAAGTATTTTGATTTTGTCCTACAATGACAGCTTTCTTATTCTGCCATAAAGTAAATACTGGTTCTTTTGGCTTAAGGTTGTATAACAACCAGCTATCCATAGCAATATTCTGGTAGGCATCTGTGCCTAAATAATTAATGTACCTCACTACATATATTCCCCCTCCAAGAAAGCGCTTGCATCTTTCTACAAGTTTTATTATAGCACTATTTATGTATCATACAAAACAAGAATTTTAAATTTGAAAAAGTGCTATATTTTATATATATAGCACTTTTATTTATGTTATAAACAAACAATAAATATTTTTTTGAAATAAAAAAGCCACTATTAACACATACAGATGTGTTAGAATAGCGACATTTTTTTACCTATTTTTGTATTTAATGTGTACCATATATGCAACTACTTTTATTTTAGGAATTGCGTAAGTATGTTACAGCATCTGAAAAAGTTTTAACAGGAACTATCTTCATGTTTGGTGCATATTTTTTGGCAGTTTTGACTGCCTCTTGGTAGTTCGTTTTACCGTCTGATTCATATTTCAAATTTTGCTTAGTTGGTTTAATATATGGGGCGAAAAATATTTTTGCACCGGCTTCATGAGCAACAATGACTTTCTTGTCAATACCACCAATTTCGCCCACACGTCCATCTTTATCAATAGTACCAGTGCCGGCTATTTTACGACCATTAGCCAAGTTTTCTGAAGACAAACTATCATACATTTCCAATGCAAACATCAATCCACCAGATGGACCACTAATGCTGCCCATATTAGCCGTAATTTTACGAGGTGAAGTCACATCAACAGAATTTGTCAAAGCAATACCAATTCCTGGAAGTTTCTTTGTACCAGCTAAAGCAACTGATTTTCCAGTAGCAGTTTTTGATTTGTTATTCTGTTTATAAGTAATTGTCATTGATGTGCCGACTTTATGCGATCGAATATATTTTTGAAAACCTTTTGCAGAACTAAACTGCTTGTTATCAACAGCAGTCACTGTATCTCCAACATGCAGTTTCTTTTTGAAGGTCGAGTTTTCCTGGATAGACATCACATAAATACCATTGAAAGTTCGCTGATATGGAACCTTTGCTGCCTTGTATGCAACAGCCTTTGCCTCATTTACGGCAGAATCCATGTATATTTTGTTGATAGCTTGGCTATCTGATTCACTTGATCCACCATTGGCTTCACGACTTGTCATCAAGGTTGTTGTTGGGTTCAACGCTGCAATAATTGCACCCAGTCCATTCACTCTAGACAAATAAACAGCAGTAATCATGTATTGCCCATCAACTTTTGGCTTTTTGCCATCTACCTTGATATATGATTTCAGATTATCGGCCTCTCCAGGCGTTTCTGCATAGAGTGGTAAGGGACTAATTAGTCCGATTAAAACTAACACAAGACCAACTAGTCCAATTATTTTTAAACGCTTATGTTTTTTATTTACTTTTTTTATTTCCATATTATTTACCTAACTTTTCATATAAAGCTTTTTCTATAATGTTAGGTACATATTTTGAAATATCTGTACCGGTACTAGCTACCTCTTTTAGTAACGAGCTTGATAGGAATTGATGATCAGGTTTGGCTAAAAGGAATACCGTCTCAACATCACCTAACTCATGATTCATCTGTGCGATATCACGCTCGTATAGATAGTCTTTTTCATTTCTTAAGCCACGGACTAACAAATCAGCGTTGATTTGTTTCATAAATTCAACTGTTAACCCTGACATTTCAAGAACTGTGACATTTGATAGTTGTTCGGTCACTTTTTCAATCATGGCAATTTTTTCGGTAGGTTGGAAAAGATACTGTTTGCTCAAATTAGTACCAACACCAATAACAATCTCATCAAAAAGATTTGCAGCACGCTGTACAACATCTAAATGCCCATTTGTAAATGGATCAAAACTACCTGGAAACAATGCTTTTACCATATTTTACCTCCCGGTGTAACGATATAAAGTAATGACAGTAATACCGTAATCCTTTTGCTTAATTAACTCAAATCCAGGTACAGTTTCTGGTAAATCAGCAAACTGATCAGTTTCAGCTACTACTAAAGCCTGAGGTGCAACAAGATTTGCAACAACCAGTGCTTCCAGATCCTTAATAATTGTTTGTTTAGCGTATGGTGGATCAAAATACAAGATATCAAATGGCAAACTACCTTGTAAGCGATGAATAGCAGCTTCAGCCGTACTTTTTATAACATGAAATTTTTCTGGCTGTTTCGTAACTGCAATGTTTTCTTTAATGGTTTTGATTGCAGCGTATTGTCGATCTACTAAGACTGCTTCGTCAATTCCTCTCGAAACACCTTCAATACTCAATCCACCCGAACCAGCATATAAATCCAAAGACCTGCCGCCTTCAAAATAAGGGCCAATCATGCTGAATAATGCCTCTTTTACTTTATCGGTTGTTGGTCTGGTTGCATTACCTGGAACAGCCTTTAAAGGCCGCCCTCCAAAATCACCACTTATTATTCGCATCACAATTCCTCTTCATCAACAGGTTCATCTGATAATTCATCAGGATCAATCATTAATTCAAATGACTCACCATCACCACCAACAGTTGTATCAACCTCTGGCCAATGCGACAAACTAACAGAGGAAACAAAACCCAATCTTTCAATCAATTTTGTTTTTGTTTCAATATCTTGCTCATCCATGTAAATCACAGCGTATTTCATTTTCTCAGATATATAGTTAACAACACCAAAACGGCGCAATTGACGAGCTTGTCGAACATTTTTTAAATAGACAATCACACTGCGCCTTGGCTTTACAACAAATGTCATTTAATCTACCTCTTCCAATTCCGTTTCGTATTTTATTTGACCAATAATATTTAGTGCAACACCAAACGTTATTCCCCAAGAAAGCAAAGAAGAACCACCGTAAGAAACCATTGGGAAAGTAACCCCAGTAATTGGTAAAATACCAACCACACCACCTAAGTTAATTAGAATTTGGACCACAACATACGTTGCAATACCATAGAGTACTAATCTTTGTTGCATACGATGGGCATGGATCCCCATAATTACTAATCGACAAATGATAACCGCAAAAACGATTAAGACAATACAAATTGTTATAGCTCCGAGTTCTTCACCAACAATAGCCATAATAAAATCAGTATTTGGTTCTGGTAAATAGCCCGTTTTTTGGATACTATTACCCAAGCCACGACCAAACAAACCACCATTACTAATCGCATAATATGAGTTAATTAGTTGATGTCCAGAATCGCCGGCGACCCATGGATTAACGTAGGCTTCAAATCTAGCAATTTGATAATGAAAAAAAGGTAACTTCTCAAGTAATGGCAACGAAAATGGAATGGCAATGTAAATTGCGAGCACACCTGCCATTAACGCTAAAAGACTGCGCATCCTAACACCAGCCATCATTAAAACAATTAAAAATATTAGTAGCAGAATAACAATTCCACCAAAATCTGGCATCAAAAAAACCAGCATCATTCCTAAAAAAGGAATAAACAGATCTTGCATTTTAATCTTGGGAAACCAGCCATTTTTATCTGGCTTCTTTCTGGAGAAACGATGAGCAATATATAAAATCATGCTAATTTTAAAATACTCAACAGGCTGGATTCCAAAAGAACCGATATATATCCAACCCTTTGCTCCTGAAGTAACTTGTCCAAATAGCAAAGCATAAGCCAAACTTATCAATAAAATAATATTGATTCCTAAAATCGTCCTAATAATAAATTTTGACTGCCAATTTATTTTTAGTGTAAAAATAAATAGCATTATTATTAAACTCATGAAACCAAATACAGCTTGTTTAATTAGAAAGCTACTGGCAGATCCAATGGCCATGTTAGTACTTGATGTATAAACCATTGCGTCACCAAAAATCATTATTGCGATAATTGGAATTAACAACCATAAATCTAAATAACGAAACTTATTTTTTATTCGTCCCATTAAGCTCAGATGTCTTTTCTCATCACGATGTTGATGAGTCATTTTTGCTTCCATATCAATGAGCTCCTTTTATAAATAGCTTTTTCTATTTTATCACATCTGATAACGCCCAACCTTTATTCTTCAAATAGATAACTCATTTCTATCAAAAAATTCATTAAAAAGCGGTTGCTTCCTATCACTAGGTAACAACCGCTTCTTTAATACTATTTTAACTAACCTTGTTGTGACATCTTACGACGCTTTGCAGCCTTTTCACGTTCGTTTGTAACCAAAATTTGCTTACGGATACGAACATTTTCTGGTGTTACCTCAGCGTACTCATCATCATCCAAGAACTCCAATGACTCTTCAAGGGTCATATCACGTGGTGTCTTGATTGAGGCCGTTTGATCCTTGTTAGATGAACGGACGTTAGTTTGATTCTTAGCCTTAGTAACGTTAACAGAGATATCGTTGTCACGGCTGTTCATACCAACAACCATACCTTCATAGATATCATCACCTGGGTGAATGAACATCGTTCCACGATCTTCCACACCCATGATTGCATAAGTTGTTGCCTGACCTTGGTTGATTGAAACCAACGTTCCATTACGCCGACCAGGGTTCCAGTTTTTAACAACTGGTGCATATGTCTCAAATGTGTGGTTGTAAATACCATATCCACGAGTTAATGACATGAATTCAGTTGAATATCCAATCAAACCACGTGATGGCACAAGGAACTCCATACGAGTTGTTCCTGTACCAGTTGGCTCCATGTTGCGCATTTCACCCTTACGCTGGTTCAATGAGTCGATAACCGCACCAGAATATTCATCAGGTGTATCAACTTGAACTGCTTCAAATGGTTCTGATTGAACACCATCAACATCTTTGATAATAACTTGTGGACGTGATACTTGAAGCTCAAAGCCTTCACGACGCAAAGTTTCGATCAAAATTGAAAGGTGCAACTCACCACGTCCTGAAACCAACCATGCACCAGCTTCATCAGTGTCTTCAACACGCAATGAAACGTCAGTGTGCAATTCGCGGTTCAAACGATCTTCAATTTGACGGGCAGTCACAAACTTACCTTCTCTTCCAGCAAATGGTGAATCATTTGTACGGAAAGTCATTTGTAATGTTGGCTCGTCAATGTGAAGTAATGGCAAAGCTTCAGGGTGAGCAGGATCAACAACAGTTTCACCAACGGAAATCTCATCCATTCCTGAAATAGCAATCAAATCACCAGCTTGTGCTTCATCAATTTCAATACGATCTAGACCAATGTAACCAAACAACTTTGTAACACGGAAGTTTTGAACTGATCCATCAACCTTCATAACGGCAACTGAATCACCAACTTTGATTGTTCCGTTAAATACACGACCAATTCCAATACGACCAACGAAATCATTGTAGTCCAAAAGTGACACTTGGAACTGTAATGGTTGATCTGAAGTATCCTGAGGAGCAGGAATTGTCTTGAAGACAGTTTCAAAGATTGGTGCCATTGTGTGTTCTTGCGTTTCAACATCTGGATCATATGAAGATGTTCCGTTCATTGCTGAAGCATAAACAACCGGGAAGTCCAATTGTTCTTCATCAGCACCAAGTTCGATGAACAAGTCCAAGACTTCGTCAACAACTTCTGATGGGCGAGCACCTGGACGGTCCACCTTGTTCACAACAACAATTGGTGTCAAGTTTTGTTCGAAAGCTTTCTTTAAAACAAAACGAGTTTGTGGCATTGTTCCTTCAAAGGCATCAACTACAAGCAAAACTCCATCAACCATACCCATAATACGCTCAACTTCGCCACCGAAATCCGCGTGTCCTGGCGTATCCATGATGTTAATCTGCTTATCTCCAACCTTGACAGCCGTATTTTTTGACAAGATTGTGATACCACGTTCCTTTTCAAGATCGTTTGTGTCCATCGCACGGTCGCTTAATTCTGTACGCAAATCTAGCGTATCAGACTGCTTTAGTAATTCATTAACCAACGTTGTCTTTCCGTGATCGACGTGAGCAATAATTGCAATATTGCGGATATTTTCGCGTTTTGCCAAAATCCTATTCTCCTTGACGCATACGTCACTTTTTTCTGTAATCGGTGTAACAATCGAAAAACAAACCTAATAAATCTAAGTCCATTCCTTTTGAATTAACTTGATATCATCAAATGTTTTCTCTGTTGCCACAAGTACTGAACCTGATACTAACATATTCAAAGGGTGTTCGTCAATCGTTCCAACCTTCAAACCCAAAGATTTTGCAAGTGCAACACCAGCAGCAAAGTCCCACGGACGCATACGGCTAAGATATGCAACCGCTTTCCCTGTCAATACATGTAAATATGAAATTCCTGCTGATCCATACACACGATAACCAAGTGCTGATTTTGCTAGCTCTGTAAATCCCTTTTCTTCATATAACAACCGTGCACCTGATAAAATAATCAATCCATCTTTTAGTGCCGTATCTGTTGGCGCATGAAGCGGTTCATCATTATGAAAGACACCAAAATCAGGACCTCCGTGGACCACATCGTGTTTGGTAATGTCCATGATCCATGCCATCACCGGCTCACCATCTTCATAAACGGCGACCATTGTCGCAAACTCATCTTGTTGCTTTACAAAATTCATTGTGCCATCGATTGGATCAACATACCAAATACGACCTTCTGTTGACTTTACAGCATCCCCAAAACCTTCTTCACCTAAAATTTGAGCTTCAGGATCAAACGTTCGTATATGCTGTACATAGTACTGTTCGACTTCTCGATCAACATTGGTTACTAAATCACGATGACTTGATTTTGTCTCAATCTGCATTCTTTGCTGAACTCGTTTCATGACAAGGTGACTAATATCATCTAGCCAATCCAGCACCGTTTCATCCATCTTTTGTAGTTGTGTCTGATCCATAAAAGCTAGTCCTCCATTTTGAGACGATGACTAGTTGTCTGATGAGCTAATTTTATAGTCTTGTAGATACTATAGCCAGAGGTTCTTTCAAATTCACGTCCAATTTGTTTTTCTTCACTTTTACTAGGAACAACTAGCTTAAATGCATTGTAGGCATTTAGAAGTGTATCCCGTTCAATTCCAACTTCATAAGCATTGGCCACTGCTGAATACAGATTACTTGCCGTAATAATGTCTTCTTTATCCCAGCCAGGTAAAATTGGATAGGTGAAATTTTTATCAGAATTTGACATATTCATCACCCTAAGTAACGCGTATTTTCTGCCTCTGCCCATGGTTCAGTTTTATTAATGTGATCATAATATAACGTACCATGTAAATGATCGATTTCATGTTGAAAGACAATTGCTGGGTACCCTTCCAAACGTAATTCTTGTTTATCTCCATTCTCATCTTGGAACTTTACAGTGATTCGATATGAACGTGCGACATACCCAGGCAAATCATTATCAACTGATAAACAACCTTCCCCCATTGATAAGGCACCCTTTTTAACAGATTGGCGAGTAATTACTGGATTATAAATTGTCCCTTTGAAGAAGTAATCACTATCCGTTGTTTTTTTATCTTGTAATTCTTCTACGTCATCTGATGGAATTAAGATTGACGTAAACTGTTGTGAAATACCTACTTGTGGAGCTGCCAAGCCAACGCCTGGGCGTAATCCATATTTTTCATTTTCTTTTTCATCCTGGCTGACCACAAGATACTCCATCATATTCTTTGAAGCTTCTTTCACTTCATCAGACAAAGGAAATTCAACCTTAGCAGCACGCTCACGCAAAACCTTATCACCATCACGTACAATTTCATTCATCAAATACATCTTCAGAATCTCCTATTTTTTTAAGTTAATTTTAGTATACCAAATTCTAAACGGGTTGATTTAATTTCCTTAAATCTCTTATATACGCAGCAGTTTCCTGATTAACAATATGCGCAATATCAATATGTAATTCTGAAACTCGTGTATCATACCAAACATCTGTTACCAATAAAGCCATGTCTGTCTCAGATGCACTCTTTAAATTATTTTTTTCTGCATATTCTTTTAGTGCATTATTAACTGCCTGCCTTACCACAACAACTTCCTGCATATCCGATACGGGTAACACAAATTCAAAAGCCATCACTTCATGCCCCCAAATGTTTGCGACCAAAGTAGAGGAAATACGTCGTTCAGGCACTAAGTACAGTGCATCACCCAAATCACTCAATGCATACGTTAAACCTTTGTTCACTACTTGCTGAGATGCAATAATTTGTCGTTCTGTTAGTCGGCGACCATAGCGTCGATAAATTGTGACTGCGATAATAATACTTATTATAACTACCAGCATCCATAGAATCCACATTATAGGCTCCTCTCAAAAAATTATATATTATTTTAATTATTAATCATTACTATATTTAGTGTACCTGAATTCAAAGTAAAAAACGATTTATTAAGTATCTGAAACTCAGTATTTAAAGAAACTGAGTTAAAACGTACGGATTATGTATCTTATGTATATTTTTGTAAATAGGAAATTTTGCCTTAGTAGCAGACAATGCCTTTTTCTGCTAAACTAACTGTATACGAATAATCGGAATAAAAAATAAGGAGATACTTTATTACTATGATTTTTAAAGTTTACTATCAACCAAATAATTTTCAAAGTCCTGAACGTGAAAACACACATTCTCTATATTTAGATGCACAAGATTTACCAGCTGCTCGTTTGGCTGTTGAATCAAATACTGACTATAACGTCGAGCATATCGAACAATTATCAGAAAAGGCCCTTGCCTACGAGCAACAAGGTCCAGACTTTAAGTTGACGGAGTTTTAATATATGACAACTGATTTAACTATTCGGCCCGATGAAACAGCGGTTTATGCTTTGGGTGGATTAGGTGAAATCGGGAAAAACACGTATGGTATTGAATATGGCGATGAAATCATCGTCGTCGATGCTGGTGTCAAATTTCCAGAGGACGATCTCCTAGGAATTGATTACGTTATCCCTGATTATACCTATCTAAAAGAAAACAAAGATAAAATCAAAGCACTCGTTATCACTCATGGGCACGAAGATCACATTGGCGCCATTCATTTCTTTTTGAATGCTGTCAATGTACCCGTATATGCTGGACCACTAGCAATCGCCCTAATCAAAAATAAATTAGATGAGCATGGTCTTTTAAATAGTACGGAACTTCATGAGATTAATGAAGATACTGTCCTAAAATTCGACAAAATGAGTGTTGAATTTTTCCGCACAACCCACTCAATTCCTGATACATTTGGTGTAGCTGTTCATACTCCTTCTGGAACCATTGTTGAAACAGGTGATTTTAAATTTGACCTGACACCAACAACAAAACAGCCGCCTAATTTACAGAAAATGGCACGTATTGGTTCAGAAGGTGTCTTATTATTGATGTCTGACTCAACCAACGCCGAGCGTCCAGAATTCTCAAAATCTGAACGTTGGGTTGGTAAAACAATTGACAAATTGTTTAATGAAATTGATGGTCGAATTATCTTTGCAACTTTTGCATCAAATATGTCAAGAATTCAAATGGCAACAAAAGCTGCTATTGAACACGGTCGTAAAATTGCTATTTTTGGTCGTTCAATGGAAAGTGCTGTAACCAATGGCCTAGCTCTTGGCTACCTGGATATTCCAGAAGACATGCTAGTAGATGCCCATGAAATCAATCGCTTACCACCAGAAGAAGTACTCATTATGTCTACTGGTTCTCAAGGTGAGCCAATGGCTGCTCTAGCACGTATCGCTAATGGTACGCATCGACAGATTTCTATCCAACCAAATGACACCGTCATCTTTTCTAGTTCTCCAATTCCTGGTAATACACAATCTGTTAACCGTGTTATCAACGAACTAGAAGAAGCTGGTGCGAATGTTATTCATGGTAAAATTAATAACATCCACGCTTCTGGTCACGGGGGTCAAGAAGAGCAAAAGTTGATGCTTTCACTCATGAAGCCAAAATTCTTTATGCCCATCCACGGTGAGTATAGAATGTTAAAAGTTCACGAAGGACTTGGCCATGATATTGGTATCCCTGAAGAAAATACTTTTGTTTTAGACAATGGTGATGTTCTCGCAGTCTCTCCAGATGAAGCCAGAGTGGCTGGACATATTCCAGCACAAGATACTTACGTCGATGGTAATGGTATTGGTGATGTTGGTACAGCTGTGTTACGTGACCGACAGATGTTATCTGAAGATGGCTTAGTTGTCGTCGTTGCAACAATTGATTTA
>OMJG01001714.1_pt1 | contig 12056 bp, 12 predicted proteins | sample 1646431 | NCBI WGS metagenome assembly OMJG01 (sample SAMN03771674, study PRJEB25209) | food metagenome | isolation source: Cotija cheese | place: Mexico:Jalisco,Michoacan | collected 2011-12-12 | reverse complement strand
CCCATTATTCTTCCCCCACTAATCTTAATAAGTATTGCCCATAATCATTTTTCTTCAATGGTTGAGCTAACTTAATAACTTGTTCTTTATCAATATAATTCATTCGATAAGCAATTTCCTCTAGACACGCAACCTTAAGATTTTGTCTCTTTTGAACAGTTGCAATGAAACTACTTGCTTCTTGAAGGGAATCATGTGTACCTGTATCCAACCATGCAAAGCCACGTCCCATCACTTCTACACTAAGTTCACCCTTTTCAAGATAAGCCTTATTAATATCTGTGATTTCCAACTCACCGCGTTCTGACGGTTTAATATTTTTAGCAATATCAACCACTTGATTATCGTAGAAGTATAACCCTGTCACAGCATAATTACTTTTTGGGTGTTTTGGCTTCTCTACAATTGATTTAGCATGCATATTTTCATCAAAATCAACAACACCGAAACGTTCTGGATCATTTACATGGTAGCCAAATACTGTCGCACCATTTTCTCTTGTACGAGCATGCTGCAATACTTCTGATAGTCCTGCACCAAAGAATATATTATCACCAAGAACCAGACATACTGAATCATTACCAATGAAATTAGCTCCAATTCTAAAAGCATCAGCCAATCCCTTAGGCTCATTTTGAGCCTTATATTGTAAATTAAGTCCTAATTGTTTACCATCACCAAATAATTCTTTGAATTGGGGTAAAAATTCTGGTGTAGAAATTATTAAAATATCTTTAATGCCTGATAACATAAGCGTTGACATTGGATAATAAATCATTGGCTTATCATAAATCGGTATTAACTGTTTACTCGTTGCTTTAGTTATTGGATATAATCTTGTTCCAGATCCCCCAGCCAATATTATTCCTCGCATTACTTTCTCCTCAACTTTTTAATTAGTTTTACTACTTCGCCAATTCTTATTGCAGATATTCCCTTTGGAAAAGCAAATAAAATTGTAATTACATGATAGATGTAAAAAGCCATTAAACTAACTAATAGACTATACATTCCTGCTAATAAAACATTTAAATTTTTAAAATCATATAAATTTTGGATCAAGAAAATCAATACAGTTCCCGATAATAAACTTATTGCATAAAATCTAATATATTGATTCAATTTAGTTTTTATTGCAACCTTCAAAACTATAAACGGCTCCCACCAAGAGTTAACAAAAAGATTAGCTAATAGTGTACCTATAACGACAGATAATATACCTAAATCCGTAAACTTTATAAGTACAAAAGAAACTATTAAATTAAATAATGCCTCAATTATTGACTTATATCTCATTTCCCAATAGGTACCATATGCATTCATAAAATTAAGATTAGAATATCTCAAACTTGTAACAAAAAAACTTATAACTATAAAAAAAGATAGAATTGGATTTAAAATGAATTTTTTTCCAACCCAAAAAGATATGAATGGAGAGAAAAATGTTGCCATAAAAATTGAAATAAAAAAAGAAACATAACTTACTACTTGTGAATATTGGAAGAAAATTTCAATTTGTTTTTTTCTGGACCCACTAACTCGAAGGTTACCAATTGATGACGTTACAGCTCCCAACCCTTGATTTATCAAACTAGTTACTCCATTAACAATAAGCATATAGTTAGAATACTGTCCAACAGCTGTAAGTCCTATGAAACTAGACAATAATAAATTATCAGTTCCATATACTATGACACCACCTAGTTTTGATGAAATCATTCCAACAACATTTTTTTTTAGATATGATAAGGTACTTGCATTTACAGGTTCTATATTTTTTTCTTTTAGATATGGAAATCTTTTATTTGCCTTCCTTGATATCTGAATATTACTCAAAACAGTGAACACTATCTGTATAATTAAATAGATATAATAAGATTTAGTAAGGAACAAGAAAACTATTTGTATAACTTGCATCACAGCATTAAACATCAACTGATTGAGAGAATTAATATATCCCAATTGGTCTGCGACAAAAATAGATCTTTTATAACTCCACAAATATGAAAGTACCGAATTAGACAAATATAGTATGAAGGCAATGTATATATTACCCACATTATATTTACCTGCTATTAAATGTGGCAAAAATAGAAGTACTATGCCACCTCCAATAGATAAAATTAAAGCAACTATGTAATAACACTTCTTGTATAGATTCATTAATGATTTTATTTGGACAATATTCTTGTCACTAAGCGGCTTATACAATGAAAAAACGATTGCAGAGCCAATACCCAATTCAGCAAATGATAGAATACTCAGCAGATTAGTGAATAATCCATTAAGTCCTAAGTAATCTTCCCCCAGAATTTTAATAAAGATAGTCCTAGAAATGAAAGAAAACAGCAAATTAACGAATTGTCCAACTACGGCAATCGCAGAATTAACGACTGAAGCACCTCTTCGATTTTTCAATAAATTTAAATCTCCTTAACAATCAACTTACATTTAAAAAATAACATTCTGAAAAACGTTTTCTTGTGCCTATTAAAAACCCCAAAATTAACGTATTTATCAAAGACATAATTAAATTTCAATTTTGCCTCTTTATAGGATTCATAAGAATTTGAATCATTTAACCATTGCTTTGCCACATTAATATAATTCCTTAAAAAAATTAATAAATTAATGGTGACAGCCGAATAGGCCTCACTGTACTGCATACTTGATAACCAATTAATAAAATCAATTTGATGATGAACTACATATAATCGATCTACATTAAATGTAGAATTGGTGTTACCTTTTCTCTGTACTCTATAATTGTATAAAGAATCGTTGATAATTTTGCATTTTCTCAAATTCGGTATTAATTTCAAAAAGAAAAAAACTTCCTCATGAACCTCTCCATCTGGAAAAAAAACATTTTTTAGTCTAGATTTCCTAAAAATCTTATTCCAAACCACTGTACCAATCTTTCCCAAAAACATTAATGATATGAATTTATCTTTAGAGACTGATCCATTAACATTTAACAAATTTTTATTGGGATACATATAGGAAACTATATCTGTCTTATCATCAAATTCTTCTATCCCGCGTTTCAAAAAATCATTTTCATATGTATCATCTGGATCTAAAAAAGCAATAAATTCTCCCCTAGCCATTTTTAAGCCGATATTTCTCGCGTGAGATTGTCCCATATTAACGGTGCTCCTTAAAATAAATCTATCATCATTTTTAATTAATTTTTTTACAATATTCAATGAGCTGTCAGTGGATCCATCGTTAATCATTATTACTTCAAAATTAGAATAACTTTGTTTCATTAAACTAACAACTGATTCAGAAATATAATCTTCAACATTATAAATTGGAACAATCACACTAACTTTTGGTTCATACTCCATTGATAAGATTCTCCCCATTATTAACTTTAGACTCTGACTTTAAAAGTAATATATATAACAAAATAATACCTGAAAAAAAGGTTATATGATTATTAGCTATTCCAAAAAAGGCAAAAACGACAATCATATTTTGAAATGGTTCCATTTCTCCATTTATATCTTTTTTCATAGTGTTATATATATAAATATAAATAAACAGTAAACCAACTATTCCTATGTCTAAATATGTAGCATACATTTGATTATCAACAGTAAGTGCCGTCATTGTTTTCAGAGTAGAATCATATTGATAACCATGTCCAAATAATGTAGTTAACAAATTATGTTGGTAATAATTCTGAAAAAATATTAGGCCCCTATATCTTGAACGTAATGTTTCAAAAAAATCATTTTGTAAAAAAGATAGATTATTAAGGGCACTGGCCAAAAGTATAGTAAGTAATTGCATACAGATACCAATTAAAAACAAAATACGTTTCTTATTAACTTCTTTTGCAAAAAATAAAAATAGTAACACTAAAAAAGACACATAAATATTTCTAGTAAGTGTTGCTACTACAGTGAATATATAAATAACCATTAAAGATCCACGTATCCAACTTGACGTTCTAATATTACTATAAATAATAATAGACAACGCCAACAGAGAAAAAAGTCCTAATGACATTCCACTATCAAACATTCCAAATGCCCGATAACCTCTTCTGCCTATAATCCCTAAAAAGCCACTTTTTAATTGAATAGATACAACTGTCGACTGTCCTTCACGATTGAAGATTGGAACTATTGGTGTGCCCTTCAAATACTGTAATATACCCAAAATCGAATTCACTAGAGTGTATACAATGATTCCGTAATACATGCCCATTTTTGAAAAAAATATTTTTAAATCGTCAAAAATTGAAGTCACTAAAGTTAATAACAATAACAAGTAACCTGATAGTCTCCAACTAAACGGTTGCTTATTTATTGAAGCCGTAATTATTAGAGATAAAATCAACAAAAACAGGTACAGAGCTGCCTTCCAGTTAATAAAAATTTTCTTATATGGATCAACTCCAGGCAAAATTAAAATTGAAATCAATATTAGAAATACAATGAAAAATATTATTGATATCTTAAATAAATCGGTTAACAAATTTTCATCCAAATTTAAAATATCTGCTAAACGAACAATTGCGTTTGGAATCATCAAGAATAAAATATTAATTGTAATTATAAAACTTATCATTTTTTTCATGTGCTATGTTTTCTAATTACCCCCTAATATTTTTTTCTGTTTAATTAACAATACATTTTCAAATTTAGAAGAGCTTTTTTCAAATGTAAATCCTTCGACTTTTCGTTTTCCAGCATAGCCCATTGATATTCGTTTCGATTTATTTTTCAAAAGCAAAACTATATTTTGGGCCATTTTCTTACTATCGCCAGGATTACTCAAAAGTGCTGTTTCATTATCAATACCGAAATCATCTACACCACCATTTTTTGTCGATATCAAAGTTGCCCCACATGCCATAGCCTCTGTTGCCGTCAATCCCCATCCTTCAAGATAACTTGTTAGTAAATAAATTGCAGACTTATTATAAATACTATTTCTTAATGTCCTAACATCCGCATCTTTATAATATGTGAAATATTCCGGTAAGTTATTACTTGGAGAATGTGTTCCAAACATTATTACCCTTAAATCAGGAATTTCTTTCTTTACAATTTTTAAAGCATCAATTCCAACCTTAGTTCCCTTTGATGGATTAGGATGCTGTATAATACTTACAACATTTTTTCTATCTTCTATAGAGTTATTAACAAAAAAATTCTTTGTTTCAACAAAGTTTTTTATTAGAATAACATTATCATCATATGGCTTTATTTTATTATAAAGCCATGTACTAATGACTATTTTAGTTACAGGCAGCCTCCATGCTTTTCTAACTATGTTCTTATCGTAATAAACCTTTTCATCGTGCTGTATTAAATAAAAGCAATTATTCAAATTTGGAAGTACATCATATAAACTCAATATTATCCCATAATCGAAAGCTATTATTATTTCGTTTCTATCAAACGGTATATTCTTTATAGAATAATAGGAATCTATTTTTATTTTACTGTCTAAATTCATCCATGTTATTTTCTTTTGTATATTATTATCTTTTAAGAATTTCACAATATGTTTTATGCTGGCTGGTTTATTATATTTTCTATCCTTGTATGGAGTATCCGCTACAAAAGTAATCTTTATTTCATTATTTTTTTTTGCCAAATAATTAGCATAATTAAAAACTATTTTAGCTCCACCATTGGGCGTATCGTTATGAAATCTCATAATGAAATTAACAATCATTACTTTTCTCCTTAGTCTTCTCTATCCAAAGTGACTTTCCCAAACTTCCGTGGACACCCTGCCTCATGGCTCGTTTAAGTAGCAAAAACTTATTTATACCATCCTTATTCTTAGGCATATAGTCAACAATCATCCAGATTTGTAATAAATAATAATTAATCCAAAAAATAAAGTTATTATTTCTGAATCGATTATAGCTTATATACAGCTCATTTCTATACATGTATAAAGGCCTATATATATCGTTTGTTAAAAAAAATGCACCTCTGTTCTTATCCTTTTTGTCATTTAGAACTTGCCAGGCTATTCCTTGATCAAAAGCCTTTGCATTCTTATATTTCAAAATATCATAGCCTGCTTCACTTATTCTAAATGTAAAATCAATATCATCAGAATAAAGATAAAAATTTCTGCTGGGTAAACCCACATCGGAGAGCATTTTGGCTGGGAATATTAGGCCTGAATATGGTGATGTAATAACTTTGACCAAATCATTATATTTCTTTTTTTTATAACGATAGTGCTTATTAAAAATATGAATAAAAGTAAATCCATTAATAGTGTTTGCAAACGATGCCTTGCTCTTTTCCAACGATTCTTCAAATATATAATCACCTTGAACATTTGGTCTAAATAAAGACCATATATGTTTTTCATTATATTTATGTAGTTTTTCCACCTTTTTTAATTGATTAAAAACATCTGCATCAAGCAAATTATCATCATCAAGTATTAGTATATTGAAATTATTTATATTTTTAGAATCAAGATAATTCAGCCCTGTCCAAAAGCCTCCTGCGGATCCAGTATTTTTATTTTTTTTAATTAATGTAACCTTACTAAGCTCCTCCAGTTTGGATGACAAATCATAAGAATTGCCATTTTGAACGACCACAACTTCATCTACTTCTTCAAACTTCAGAACTGAATTCAATGTTTTAGATAAAAGGGACCACCTATTTCCGTACGTAACCACGACCACTTTTGTTTTCGTATTAATAAAGTCCATTTATAGATGATTCCCTTCACTACCAAATAATTTTAAATATACTTCTGTTGAATTAACCATATTTTCAATTTGAAATTTTTGTCTTTTAATTACATTACTAAATTTTTCTTTTGTGGACGTATTTTGATGATGAATAACTTTAATATTAGGATCATATTTTGAAATCATATTTCTATTATTTAGAATTTTACCCATTATTTCAGTTTCGAAATAGAAAAAGGTCAATGAGTTGAATGGCTCATCCATATTTTTTATAAAGTCTTTCGAAAAGATTAGTATCGATCCATGTAAAATAACGTTAAACTCTACTCTATTATTAATTATATTTTTATTTTTGAAATCATATTTCACTTTGATTCTTCTAAGAAACGTTATATTTTTCAAATAAGCCCTTATAACAAAAAGAAATCTATTTTGATTCAAAATATATCTGTTATGAACATTTATGTCTTTAACTTGTTCCAATGTATACAAATTCATTTTTTTAGGATTTTGATGTATGCCTGTTTCTGGAACATATATATCCGGACCCATTACATCAAATCTTTCTTCATCATAAGATCTTTTTATCTTAGATATAAATCCTCTATCAGAAACTTCTATATCATTATTCAATAAGACTATAAAAGATGGTTGATACAACCTTGCAAATCGATACCCAATATTACAACCTTTTGCAAATCCCAGATTCTTTTCGTTAATTAAAACATCAACATCATGACACTCTTCAAACAAATGTTTCAATTCTAATCCTGATCCATTTGAAGATGCATTATCAACAATGATAATTTTTTTTTCGCCAATAATATTACTTAATAAATTGTCAACTAACTTTAAAGTAGGTTTTATTGACATGTAATGTAAAATAACAAAAGCCATCATTTTAATATACCCTTTTATCAGTTATATGAGATTTTTTTATTGGAGGTGTTTCTTGCAAATAATCTTTCCCATAAATTTGTTTTAAATACTTATCATATTCTGTAGGAACCTTAAATTGAGTATCTTCAAATTTTAGATAAACCCCATTCCCCCAAACACTTGATGGAAAAAGTTCTTTACTAAAGGAAGACCCTGTTATTGTTCCCATCCAATTTGTTTTCCCAAAATTTTTTCTGTAAATCTTATCGATTTCGTCATAAGTTTGATTTTGAGTATAAAATTTTTGTATGCCCGTTCCTTTTAATGCTCTAATAACCACTTGGCGCGCCTTGGAATGCATCATAACTGTGTCTTTTATATCAAAGGTCCAAACTGCACCCAAAGCGCGTAAAACTCCGACCTTAAATTCAAATAGCTTTCTACCAGTTATACTATTCGGAACATAATCTAATGGTAGTATATCAATTATTGAGAAGCCCAAATGATTATTTCTTGGTAATCCATTCTCTTTTCGAAATTTTTCCTTAACTAACATTCTTGGAAAATACGCATGTATTTGATCTCCATTTTGATAACTTGCTATCCAAAAATCATCAGACCAATCTTCAGAGAATATTTTTATCAACTTATCAAAATCTTTTCTAGGAACGGCAATATCCATATCATCGTCCCATGGAACAAATCCGTGAAATTTAACAGCTCCCATAACCGAACCTCCTCTTAAAAAGAAGGAAATATTATTTTTTTTTGCTACCTTTTCAAACTCCTTAAGAGCTTGCAGTTCTATTTTTTGGATTGGTGTCATATTATAATACCTTTCATATTTCAAATAATCTTTGGAATCAATTATTCATCCACATATTCTCGTAATTAGATTCAATGATTTTCCAATCAAATATATCCTCAATTCTTTGATTAGATTTAATATCCATATCCTTTATAAAATCATTATCTAATAAATCACATCTATGAATCAGCTCTTTTAAATTATCTTGTTTTTTATTCCAGTATAGGGCACTATCATCTCCAACTTCTCTATTAAACCCAACATCAAATAGCAAATTTAGTTTTGTACTCCCTAATGCCTCCAACAATGATGGATTTGTTCCACCCACTTCATGTCCATGTATATATGCGAAAGCACGCTCCCTTATAAATTTCAACAATTCTTTGTCATACACTGTTCCGACGAATTTTATTCTTTTATCATTATTAAATTGAGTCTTTTTTACCAAATAATCATAAAATTTATTTCTCTCTACATTAGTAACTATAACCAAATCCTTTTTTGTATCTGAGTTCATGAACTCACGAATCATCGTCTCATAATTATTTTCTGGTACAAATCTTCCAACAATTAAATAATATTCATCAAATTTAATATCATTTTTCGTATACCATTGTTTAACAACTTCATCATTAAAATGAAATTTAGATTTATTTAAATCAGAGCCGTACGAAATATACTCAGTTTTAGGAGAATATCGTGCATAATCTTGTTGAATATATTTTTCAATATTCTTGCTATCGCAAATTATGGTATCTGCATTTTTTATCATCAGTTTTTCCGAGTACTTCCAATACCTACGTACTGGATAACTCCACTTTGCTCGAAGCCATTCATGTCCATCCGGATTAACAAATAAAGTTCCATTGTACTTTTTTAATCTTCTTTTGAAATGATTAATAAATGGTCCCATACGACAAGCTAAAACATACACTATTGGTTTATCAATTTTTCTCTTTTTTATTTCCATTAAAGACTTCTTAAAAGCATTCACATCATAAAAAATAGCGCTAGCGGGACCTACCTTTGGTACATCCACGTTAAAGCAAATTGCATTGTTATACTCAAAAAAATCAGATTTATTATCCGACAAATCTCTTCTACAAGCTATATTATAGTGAATATCCTCATTTTGTTTTCTTGCGGTTAATTGATCAACAAATGATTCAAAGCCGCCATATTTAGCCGGTATTCCTTTGGCACCTATGATAAATACTTCCCTTTTATTACTCAAAAAATTATCCTCCCAATTATCAATAGGCACCATTTGGTTTAATAAAAACCAAAAAAGTCCTAAATAAAACATACAGATCAAACATAGCACCACGACGATTGATATATTTTAAATCCAGCTCAACCATTTCATGAAAACCAACATCATTTCGCCCGCTAACCTGCCACAAACCTGTACATCCAGGTTTAACGGTTAACCTTTGTTTATCATACTCTGTATATTCGGCTACTTCTCTTGGCAATGGTGGTCTAGGTCCAACTAAACTCATATTTCCTAATAGCACATTGACCAACTGAGGAAGTTCATCGATACTATACCTCCTAATAAACTGGCCAACTTTAGTTACCCTAGGATCCTCTTTCATTTTAAACATTGCTCCATCCACTTCATTTTCATCCAATAGTTCTTTTAGATGTTTATCAGCATTAACAATCATTGAACGAAACTTATACATTTTAAATGGACTCTGTTTTTTTCCTAAACGAATTTGCGAATAAAATACAGGCCCCTTCGGATCCTCAACCTTTATTGCAATAGCAATAATCAAAAATAATGGTGATAAAATAATTAATCCAAATAAACTTGCCACAAAATCAAATACCCTTTTAGACAATCTATAAATGTACCGCTTGTTTTGATAGTCAAGATTAATGGCAGCGTTGTCACTTTTACCATCAAAATATTCCATATTAAAATCCCCCCAAAAACACTGTTTTATACTAAAATAACCAAAATCTTTTCTTTTTTTTAGTTAATGTTGAAATCTTAACAAAATCTGTATCGCCAACGTCATCACCATTGATAATATTTCTTGCATTAAGATTAAACAATTGGGCCTTGCGAATTCCTTCCTCATTTTCTAATTTCTCAAAGGCCTCTTTCATTAAATATCTGCGTCCTTTAAAATTATGGGCATCCGATGAAAAAGCAAAACCTAAATTAGCTTTAATAATCTCTTCAGTAAGGGTTTGGACCTTCTTACCAAATACACCAAGATAACTGCTACTTGTCAATTGCGTTAAGCATCCCATTTTAACAAAATCGTACAATTTATCAGGATTTTCCTGAATTCCATGATTTCTTTCTGGATGGGCAATAACTGGCGTTATACCACGAGTAGTTAAATTAAAAATCATATCAGCTGTATATTCAGGAATACCATCGTGTGGCATTTCCAATAATATATAACGATTGGTTTCATCCATGAATAGAACGTCATCTTTAGCAATGGCATCCATCAATTCCCCTGTTAGATGAACTTCTTGACTAGCAAACACACTCAATGGAATATTTGCATCATCTAAAGCTTTTTGAAATTCATTAGTCTTTCTGATCACATCTTGTTTGTGATTAGTGTATTCTCCATCCATATGATGAGGAGTTACCAAACTATTTGTAATTCCTTGATCTACAGCTGCCTTAGCCAAATCTAATGACATCTGCATATCTTTGGAACCATCATCAACGCCTGGCAATATGTGGCAATGCAAATCAATTAATTTCATTTCTCTTTCTCAGCTCCATAGTATCCGCCATAATAGCCTTGTGACTTTTCTTTTGTGACACGATTCATAATTACACCCAAAATATTAGCATGAACTGTATCTAATAATTGTTTAGCATGTGCAACCCCAGATTTTTCAGCAATCCCTTGAGGCACAACCATTACGACACCATCTACTTGAGTAGCAAGAACTTGCGCATCAGTAACCGAATTAGCAGGTGGAGCATCCATTATTAATAGTCCAAATTTGTCCTCAAGGCGATTGATTAAGTCCTTATTTCTCATACTACCTAATAATTCTGAGGGATTAGGCGGAATCGGCCCACTAGTAATAACGAATAAATTTTTAACCATTGTTGGTTGAACGACATCCTCAAATGAAGCATTTCCCAATAAGTAACTTGAAAGTCCGACCCTATTACTTACATTAAAAGTTTTATGAATTGTCGGACGACGAAGATCGGTATCAACTAACACAACCGTTTCACCTTGTTTAGCCCAAGTTACTGCAACATTATTACTTACTGTAGACTTACCTTCAGATGGAGCAGATGAAGTGAATAAAATTGAATTTAATTTTTTATCTACAGATGAAAATTGGATATTAGTTCTAATCGTATTAAATTGTTCTGAAATCGTACTGGTAGGGTCATCATAAGTAACCAAGCCAACACCATTTTTCCGACTATAATTATCTAACTTTGTAGTTTTCTTCTTAAATAACGCCATTTTATTCCCTAGACCCTTCTATGATTTCTTGATGATTTATTAATACTCAACTTAGATTGAACTTTCTTATGTTCAACGACTTGTTCAGCGGCTCTTTCAATGTCTTTTTGATCAATTTCACTAACTGTGCCTAAACTAGTTAGCCCTAAATCATCTGTTAAGAAATTCTGCGTTGTAACTGTTCTATCAGTTATTTCACGAACAAATGCTA
>OMJG01001713.1_pt1 | contig 12063 bp, 11 predicted proteins | sample 1646431 | NCBI WGS metagenome assembly OMJG01 (sample SAMN03771674, study PRJEB25209) | food metagenome | isolation source: Cotija cheese | place: Mexico:Jalisco,Michoacan | collected 2011-12-12 | reverse complement strand
GAGCCCCGAAAAACGTTGGTTTCGTAACGGCTGCGAATTCCGTCGTCGGCAAAAACCCCCGATCGGGTAAAACTACCGCAAGTAACAATTCGGTTGCGTTTGCGCAAGATGTGTTCCACCCAATATGTTGGTTGCACGCACTTCCGCTAGCGTAGCGAGGTCCAACTAGTAGAAAACGGAAGAAGGCTTGATGTCCACGCCCAATGGTGAGCAGCCTTTTAATGGTGAATGGCCGCAACAACAGAGTAACGGCGCCGGCGCCTCTCAAGACAACGCCACACCATCCCGCTCTGCGCTGTACTTCCTCATCTTCGCGGGCGTAGTGCTTATCATCAGCCTCTCGGTGATCTTCTACCTCAAGGTCTTCCGGACAACCGCCGGTGCCGCGAACATCGAACAGCCGGAGCCAACCGCCACCTCTCAGGCCGCCACCACGGATTCGGACCCAACAGAAGAGGCTAGCGCCGATCCGGCGGAGGATGCTCGCCAGACGGTCAGCGATCTGGCAAGCTCGCCGGCATGCGATTCCGCGTCCGGAGCCGCACAATCGATCCTGACGCTTGCCAATGCGTCCGATTCTGCCGATGACGAGGCACTCATAGAGGATGCTCTCACTGCACTGAGCAAGGAATGCGGGGCCGAGTACACGGTTGACATCCGTAATGCGTTCGGTGACGCTGACGTTCCAGAATCGCTGGCCACACTTGTTTCATCCAATGATTGGGTCACACTAGCCAAGCCCGCGCCCGATGGCGCCTCGGATGTCACCGAGTTCACCTCTCCCGCAGAAAACGTCCGGTGCGTTTTTGGGGATGAAGACGTTGCCTGCTCCATCTACGTTTACGACTATCCCTCTCCCGACGGGTGTGAAGGAAAAACTGCCACGTATCGGGTGAACGAAAGCGGCGATGTTGACGCGAGCTGCAAGGAAGAACTCAATGCCAACAACATCATCGATTACGGCACCCCGGTGAGCCACAACGGTTTCGCGTGCACCATCGAACAATATGAGGGAACCACCTGCTGGAACGAGCTGACAGGCAACGGTTTCCAGCTCAAGCGGGCGTCCGATCGGACTTTCTAGAGTGCTACGCGGCTGACACTGCACCCCGGTAGCCGTTCGAACGCGCGCAGCAATTAGGACTTAGCGACGCCCACCAGACTGGCCCTGGGGTATAGGGTGGGTCTATGCCCACTTCTTCCCACGAAGTAGCCGCGAATATGCGGCCTCGAAAGAAGCGTCGTAAGCGACAGCCCGGCTGGGTGCCGAATTATCACGGCGCATGGGCGATGATCACAGTCCCTCCCATCGTGGGAATCATTGAGGGCGGGTTCCGGCCCGCGCATGCCGCGCTCCTCGCGTTCTGGTGGATCGGATATTTCCTATTCTTTGCCGGGACCCTATGGCTGAAATCCGGGTTCAAGGCGCGGTATCGGCCCCCTGTCTTCGTGTACGGCGTGGCGGCCGGGGTGCTAGGCATTGTCACGGCCGCTGCCGCGCCGTACCTGTGGCAATGGGTACCGGCCTTTATCCCCTTGGTCCTTGCCGCCGGGTGGGCCGCCTACCGGCGCAGGGAACGCAACCTCGGTTCGGGACTAGACACGGTTATTGCGGCCTGCCTGCTTCTGCCGGTCTCGTGGGACGTGGCCACAGACGGGGCAGCCGGCTGGAGCGCCACCCCTGCGATCTGGATCCAGACAGCTCTCCTCTTCGGCTACTTCGCCGGCACTGTCTTCTACGTGAAAACCAATATCCGCGAGCGCCGATCTAACGGCTTCCTCGCGGCTTCGATCATCTGGCACGGAGCGTGGTGCGTTGGCATCTCCGCGCTGGCGGGCCTCACCAGCTATGTGAGTTGGTGGCACGTGGCCGTTTGGGCATTCCTCGTGATTCGCGCGGTGCTGGTGCCACTGGCGCGGCGTACGGGCGGCGGCTTAACCGTCACGCAGATCGGCTTCCTAGAGGTTGCAACGTCGATTCTGGTAACGATCACTCTCCTACTCTAGGAGATACCCCGCCTAATCCTCGCGCAACTGCTCGCGGAACATGTCAAGCGCCCGCATGAGGCGGACGGAGCCTTCGCGCTCGGCAATCGTCACGCGCACTCCCTCGTTTCCGAACCGGCGCACAGTGATACCCGCTTCGGCGCACAGCTCTTCGAAGCGCTTGCTCAGATCCCCGAACTCGAACCACAAGAAGTTCGATTGACTCACGGGCACGTTCCAGCCCTGAGCGGCCAGAGCGGAGGCAACCCGATCGCGCTCCCCCAACAGGGAATCCACCTGTTGGTTGACCAGCTGCTGTGAGCCCAGCGCCGCCTGAGCCGCCACCTGAGCCAGAGCGTTTACGCCGAAGGGAGTCGCGATAGCGCGCAACCCCGCCGCCATGTCCGCATGGGCGAGCGCGTACCCGCATCTCATCCCAGCCATCCCATATGCCTTGGAGAACGTACGCAGCACAATGAGGTTCCGGTGCTGGCGCAGCAGTGCGAGCGAATCCACCCGGTCCGGCATATCTACGAAGTTAATGTAGGCCTCGTCCAGCAACACCGGAATCTCCACCGGCACTTCGCTGAGGAACGCCGCCAACTCCGTATGTGTGATCGCCACCCCGGTCGGGTTGTTCGGTGAGCAGACCAAGATCGCGCGCGTTCGCGGAGTGATCGCCTTGAGCATGCCCCGCAGGTCATGAGCACCCTCGCGTGTGAGCGGCACCTGCACTCCGATGCCACCGGCGGCTTGGATCGCAATCGGGTACGCCTCGAAGGACCGCCACGGGAGCACAACCTCGCCTTCAGGGTCCACGACCGCCTGCAGGAACTTCTCTATGAGCGCGGTGGAGCCATTGCCCACCACGATCCCGGCGTCCGGCCACTCGTGGAAAGCGGCCAGATCAGCCACCAGATCGGTAGCGAACATGTCCGGGTACCGGTTCAGGTTGCCAGCTGCACCCGCGATCGCTGCTTCCACCTGCGGGAGCGTTGGGAACGGAGTCTCGTTCGATGCCAGCTTGATAATGCTAGGGTCGCTCGGCTTCTTCCCGGGAACGTACGAGGGGAGAGCGAGCACTTCGGGACGGAACCACATCTGCGAGTTTTCCATGTCTCTAGTTTGCCGCTTTTAGCCCTTTGAGGGAACTTAGGTCAGGTTTTGACAGCAACGGGCAATCAACACCGGGGCTTGACGCAGACTCGGGGTTGAAACTCGGGACTTGACGCAAACTCGGGGTACTGGCGTACTGGGGCACTAATGAACCGACTCGATGAACCTGAGGAACGCGGCCTGCCCCTCCTCATCACGGCCATACACACCCGCATGCTCGAGCACTTGGGCGAACACCTTGCCGGTCTCCTCAGCCACGATGGCATCCGCGTTCTCGGGTGTTACCCGATCGGCGAAGCCCTCTGCCCAGTCCGCGTGGCCCTCGGTGAGCGGATCGGCCCGCAGGTCTTCGCCAGCGCCAAGGTGGGCACCCACTGCGGCCAGCTCCTCCTTGAGGCGCGCGGGCAGCACGGCCAGTCCCATCACCTCAATAAGCCCGATGTTCTCCTTCTTGATGTGATGGAGTTCGGCGTGTGGATGGTATACGCCCATCGGATGTTCTTCGGTGGTGATGTTATTGCGTAGCACTAGGTCTAGTTCAAAAGCATCCCCGCGGCGGCGTGCGATGGGTGTGATGGTGTTGTGGGGTTCGCCGCCGGTCTCAGCAAAGATGAAGGCATCCTCATCCGTGTACCCGCGCCATGCACCCAAGATACGGTCCGCCAGCTCCACGAGCCGCTCCGGATCTTCGCTGGACAACCGGATCACGGCCATCGGCCACTTGACGATCCCGGCGCTCACGTCCGCAAAGCCAGCGAACTCCACGGCCCGCTCAACTTGAGCGCGCTCCATGGCGAACTCGAAGTGCCCGCCCTGGAAGTGATCGTGCGCCAGAATGGACCCGCCCACGATCGGTAGATCGGCGTTGGACCCGACGAAGTAATGCGGGAACTGCCCCACGAAGTCCAATAGTTTGGCAAAGCACGCCCGATCGATCTTCATTGGTGTGTGCTCTTGGTTAAACACGATGCAGTGCTCGTTGTAATACACATAAGGCGAATACTGCAGGTACCACGGGGAATCGTTGATTGTCACGGGAACAACGCGATGGTTCTGGCGCGCCGGGTGATTAACGCGCCCGGCATAGCCCTCGTTCTCCACGCACAGCAGGCACTGCGGGTAGCCGCTGGCCGGCAGGTTCCGGGCTGCCGCGATGGCCTTGGGGTCCTTCTCCGGCTTGGACAGGTTGACAGTGACGTCCAACGTGCCGTAATCGGTTTCCGCCTGCCACCGCATGTCCTTGACCATGCGCCCGCGGCGCATGTAGTTCGTGTCCTGAGCCAGCTGATAATACCAATCGGTAGCCGCCAGTGGATCAGAGGCAGCCAGCTCAACGAACTTGGCCCGGACCTCCCGAGGGGCCGGAGTAAGCCGTCCCATCAGCGCCGTATCAAACAGATCCCGGTACACGATCGAATCATGTTCCAACACCCCACGCTCATGAGCATCGTCCATCAGGGCGTCAAGGATGGAGGAGAGGTGTCCGGGGGCGCGAACGTCGTCGTTATTCTCAAAACACTCAACGCTCCGCCCACCAACGTGAGAATCCAACTTCAGGACGTCAAGGACGGAATTGAGCGCCCACACGCGATCCTCGGGCGCAATAAGATCGCACGCCATCGCGTAATCCACCAGCTGGTCAACAAGTTTGTTTGCATCCGCCATGGCCTATGCCTCCTCGTAGCCGTGGGGATGGCCCTCGTGCCACTTCCAAGCCGAGGCGACGATGGAATGGACATCGTCGAAGCGGGGCTTCCACCCAAGTGTGTCCTTAGCCTTGGCGGCCGAGGCGATCAGCTGGGCCGGATCGCCCGCACGGCGCGGTGCGATCTCCACGGGAATGGGATCGCCAGTGACCGCGCGGGCCACCTCCACCATCTCGTTCACGGAGAATCCGGTGCCAGAACCGAGGTTAAAGACGTTGCTTTCGCCGCCATCGATAAGGTAATCAAGCGCGAGCATATGCGCCTCCGCCAGGTCCGTCACATGAATGTAGTCGCGGATGCAGGTACCGTCCGGGGTGGGGTAATCGTCCCCGAACACCGTGATGGATTCGCGCTGGCCATTGGGTACTTGGAGGATGAGCGGGATGAGGTGGGTTTCGGGCCCGTGAGCCTCGCCGATCAGCCCTGATTCGTGGGCACCGGCCGCGTTGAAGTAGCGCAAGGCTACAGACCGCAGCCCGTGTGCGCGGCCCACCCACGCCATCATCTTCTCCATGGTGAGCTTGGTTTCGCCGTAGCAATTCGTGGGCTCGGTGCGATCGGATTCCATAATAGGGACACTGTCCGGTTCGCCGTACGTGGCGGCCGTGGAGGAGAAGACGAGGTTGTTCACGCCGTGGTTCACCATTGCCTTGAGCAGTGAGATGGTCCCACCCACGTTATTGTCGTAATACTTCAGAGGGTCCACCATCGATTCGCCCACCTGCGAGGAGGCGGCGAAGTGGATCACGCCCTCGATCTCCTCCTGATCAAACACCTGAGAAAGCGCCCCGGTATCGCGGATATCCACCTGGTAGAACCGGGCGTTCGGGTGAACCGCCTGCGCGAATCCAGTCTGCAGGTTGTCCACCACCACAACGTCGCGTCCCACTTCTAAGAGCGAGTAAACAGTATGCGAGCCGATGTAGCCGGCCCCACCTAGTACAAGAATGGCCATGACGTTCCTTTCAGCGTTTCCTTCAGCCAGCGATAACGGCGCCGCCGATGGGCCGGATGCGCAAGATATGGCACGCGTCTGGTCCGATCGCTTGATCTACTTCTTTCTTGAATTCTTCCGCAAAGTCCGCGGGCACGTACGCCTGAACCGTCCCGGCGAAGCCACCGCCGTGGACCCGGACTGCTCCCCGCCCGTCCAGTACGTGTTTCGCCACTGATTGGGTGACAACGACGGCCTGCTCCAACGGCTGCCCCACCGAATACAGGTTCTGGAGCTGTGTCTGAGACGAAATGCCGGATTCCTTCACCAGTTGAAGAAAATCTCCGAAACGGCCCTCTTCGATTGCCGCGGCTTGTTGCGCCACTCGCGCGTGATCCTCGAAGAAGTGCATGGCGCGAAGGACGGCGCGATCGCTTGTTGTGGCTCGGAGCTCTGGAATACGGGTCCAGAATTCTGCGGGGTCAACTTCCCGGAGGACGTCCTTGCCGAAGAAGGCGGCGATAGATTTCATCTCCGTGCGAATCGCGGTGTAATCATCGGTAAGGTCCGCGTGATCCGCACCCGAATCGATGATGCACAGGGCGTACCCGGTCTTTTCCATATCGAACGGGATCGGGTGGATCACTGGCTTGGCTGGATCCTTGAAGTCCAGATGGGCAACGCCCCCAAGTGCCGATCCCATCTGGTCCATGAGACCCGAGGGCTTACCGAAGAACGTGTTTTCGGCGAACTGGCCGATTTGGGCAATTTCGGCGGCGGTGAGATCGTCCGCGCAGGCAATGTGATTGAGAATAACGCCTATAAGGACCTCGTATGCGGCGGAGGAGGATAGGCCCGAGCCGCCTGGGACGGCCGAATAGACAACGGCGTTGAAGCCCACCGGAGAATATCCGCGCTGAGCCATCGCGGCGGCCATACCGCGCACGAGGGCTTGCGAGGTCCCTTCCTCCTCGGGCTTGGGGTCCAGTTCGTCTAGGTTCACCACGATTTCCGGGTAGCCTTCGGAGATGACGCATGCCGTATGCGTACCATTCGGGGCCGCGCAGGCCACCATGTCCAGCGTGACAGATCCGGCTAGAACCGCCCCCTGCTGATGATCTGTGTGGTTTCCACCCATTTCAGTGCGGCCGGGAGCCGTGTAAAGAGATACGTCCGTGCTATTCGCATCCTCACCGAACGCCTTTCCATACCAATCCAACAGGCTGCCAAGGCGTGTTCGTGCAGCGGCTATTTCACCGGGATCTGAACCGTAGATCTCTCCGAGACGCTCATCGTATGTGTTATCCGTTAACTGGTCCTTCAGTTGTGTCAGCTCCACGTGGGTACCTGCCTCGTTGCAATCGGCTGCTTCGTTCAAATCTAACACAAAGCGTGAGGGCATGGCACCCGTCTAGACGGCTAAATGGGGGACACCTCCAAATGGTGACGTAATCATCTGGAAATTGTAATCACTTTACTTCCATCATTAAAGAAAGGGGTCTTTTCCTGCTAGCTGAGTGTTCTCGATTTTGTACCAGACACACGTCACGAAGAGCCTAGGGCTTAGGCCCCAGAAACCGAGCTTGTTCCGCGCAATAGTCTGAGCCTGTTTTACAACACGGCTCAACGTAGGAGCGCGAATGTTAATATCCACCATACCGATGGCCCCGGCGGCAGGCGATGACACCCTGCTCAACGCCATGTGGCTCGATTACATACCGATCGTCATCTATTTTTCGTTCGTCATTGGCGTTGGTTTCATCATGAAACACAAGGCGAAGAACTCAGACGATTTCTTGACCGGCGGCCGATCAATTCCCGCCTGGGTTACGGGCATTGCCTTCGTATCCGCCAACCTCGGCGCGATCGAGATCATGGGTATGTCCGCAAACGGCGCCCAGTACGGCATGCCAACATTCCACTATTTCTGGGTGGGAGCCGTTCCGGCCATGCTGTTCCTCGGTATCGTGATGATGCCGTTCTATTACGGCTCGAAGGTACGCTCAGTGCCCGAGTTCATGTACAAACGGTACGGCCAGACCGCCCACCTCATTAACTCGCTCAGCTTCGCATTGGCCCAGCTTCTTATTGCTGGCATCAACCTCTTCCTTCTTGGAAAGATCATTAACTGGTTGCTTGGCTGGCCACTGTGGGTGGCTTTGGTTGTGGCAGCCGTGATCGTGTTTACCTATATTGCGCTGGGAGGACTTTCGGCCGCGATCTACAACGAGGTCCTTCAGTTCTTCGTGATTATCGCAGCTCTGCTCCCCCTTACTCTGATCGGCCTGCATCGTGTTGGAGGCTGGTCCTCGCTGAAGGATCAGATCACGTCCATGGCGATGGACGCTGGGACGGATCCCGGTGCACAACTTAATTCTTGGCCGGGCACGGAGCTTTCAGGATTCAATTCGCCAGTGCTCTCAGTAATCGGAATTGTGTTCGGACTCGGCTTCGTGCTCTCGTTTGGATACTGGACAACGAACTTCGTGGAAGTTCAGAGGGCGATGGCGTCTGATTCGATTTCCGCGGCGCAGAAGACTCCGATCATTGGAACCTTCGTCAAGATGCTGGTTCCCTTCATCGTGATTATCCCTGGCATGATTTCCGGAGTTCTGGTGACCGAGGTTGTGAATGCGAAATCAACCGGCGCCGCCTTCGAATACAACGATGCGATCCTCCTGCTTATGCGAGATGTACTGCCCAACGGCCTGCTGGGAGTGGCCATCACCGGACTCCTTGCCTCATTCATGGCAGGCATGGCCGCGAACATTTCCGCGTTCAACACGGTGTTCACCGTGGATCTGTACGAACGCTACTTGAAGCCAAATGAGTCAGATAAGAAGTACCTCCAAATAGGCAGGAACTCCACCTTCGCCGCCTCGGTGATCGCTATCTTCACTGCTCTGATCGCCTCGCAGTACGAGAACCTGATGGATTACCTCCAGCAGTTGTTCTCCATGTTCAATGCACCGCTGTTCGCCACGTTCATCATTGGTATGTTCTGGAAGAAAGCCACGGCCGCTGGTGGTTGGACTGGCCTCGCGGCCGGAACACTCGGCGCCCTCACGATCAATCTGTTGCAATGGACCGGAGTCATGAACCTACCGGGTCAGGGTGGAGCGTTCGTTGCCGCTGGCGTTGCGTTCGTTGTGGACGTCGTAGTGACAGTTCTCGTTTCACTTCGGACCCCTGCCAAGACATCCGCCGAGCTCCGTGGATTCGTCTATTCAGAAACTCCCAAGAAGTACCGCACGGATCCTCATCTGCACGAGCTCCCGCTCTTGCGTAGGCCGGTCCCTCTGGCGATCATCGCTGGTATCGCAGTCATTACCCTCAACGTTATCTTCCACTAGGAGGAATTCATGGCACCTCAATCTGAAAACGCACCGCGAATCAAATCGGAGTACACCGATATTCGCTTCATCATCGCAGCCGCGATCGGATCTATTAGCATATTCCTCCTCATCTGTGCGGCCTTTGTGGCCGGCCCCGAGGAAATGGCGAAGACCGGGGGGATCAACGGTAACCTGTGGTCCGGACTAGGGCTACTTGCGATCTCTCTCATCATGGGAATCTGGTGGTGGCTCAAGCCCGAAGGTGGAGCCAGCCCAACCGGAGAGTAAGTTTTTAACGACGACGGCGCCCCCGCCCTCTCTCCCGTGCATTGCGCGGGTTGCTGATGGCGGGGGCGCCCTTGCCTAGCCTTCAACAAACCCTCACCAAGATAACGAACGCAAAGTAGGCTAGAACTAAGCAAGGAAAGGGATAGCCATGTCTAATCTCGCATCAGGAAGAAACGTGATTCTACGAGCCGGAGACTACGAGGCGCGGGCTGTCGCCGTGGGTGCGGGGCTGGCGGAGCTGACATACAAGGGCTCCGGACTAGTGACTACCTACGGCAACGATGAGTTCGCTCCGGAGTTCATGGGAAAGATTCTGGTCCCGTGGCCGAATCGCATCGAGGCCGGGCAGTTCACCCGCGATGACGTGGATTATCAACTACCCATCAATGATCTGGAGCATAACGCTGCACTCCACGGATTCATGGCCTGGGTGGATTGGCAGGTTGCCGAAATAAGCGATACCGAGGTGACTTTTAAGGCCCTCCTGCCACCACGTCCCGGATATCCATGGACTCTCCGCTCCACTGTGCACTACGGACTCGATTCGCGGCGCGGCCTCACGGTGACTGTGCAGACCACGAACATCGGGCACGATGCGGCTCCCTACGGAGTGGCGGCCCATCCCTATTTTGCTCTGGACGGCGAGCTGGTTGATAACTATGAGCTGGAGATCCCTGCCAGAACGGCTACTGTGATGAACGAGAATCTCATTCCAATAGGCGCTCAGGAGGCTGAGGGTAACGTTCACATCTCCGGGCTGATCGGAGAGGCACAGCTAGATGATGCGTACACCGATCTGCCCGAGGGCACATGGCAGGTAACGGTTCGTAACCCTTCTACCGGGCATGGCGCGATTCTCAGCTCGGATGCTCGATGGCTTCAGGTGTATTCGGGCGATGAGCTCGGGCGGACCGGGGTTGCGGTAGAACCCATGAGTTGCGGGCCCAACGCATTTAACTCCGGGGACGGACTGACAGTTTTGGCGCCGGGGGCGAGCCACCGCTTTAGCTACGCCATCAAAGGAATCGCTTAACGTGGGCATAGGCTCCTCTCACGTTTTTCGTTAGGCTGGGAGCATGAAGCTACTTGTTCGCTCCCTTGTCAACGCATTAGGCCTCTGGGCGTGCGTGGAGCTCCTCCGCGGTATCACACTCATTGGTTCAAGCGACTATGTGTGGCTGTATTACCTGCTCGCGGGCGTGATTCTGGCCGTTGTCAACGTGCTGGTGCGGCCTATCGTCATGATCTTCTCGATTCCTTTCTACGTACTCACTCTCGGCCTGTTCTTCATCGTGGTGAACGCCTTGATGCTTGGACTTACCTCGTGGATCACCGGATTCTTCAACGTGGGGATACACGTTGATGGCTTCATGTGGGCGTTGATCGGCGGGATCGTTGTGGGCATCATCAACGTGGTGGCTGATCTGTTCTTGCCACTGAAATATCAACGAAACTGAGGGCACCTTGAGTTCCGAAACGTTCACCAAACACGGCAATACACGAGAGATCTCCGCCGAAGCGGCGGGGCTGGCGGAATTGGGTAGTGCTGCGAGGGCTGGGGGCGCCCCGGTAGTGAAGCTACTCAAAACGGGAACAGACTCGCTGCAAACTGCTCAACTCGAAACGGCTCGGCCCAGCGCTAGCGCCGCTGAGGACTTCGGGCGGCGTCTGGCACACACGCACGCCTTTAGCGAGAGCGGGTCCCGAGTATTCGGTCAGGCTCCGGCCGGCTTGGACGCGAACACTGGGGCGATGGGCAAAGCCCCTCTACCGCTGGTAGCACCCGGATCTCCCCCGCGCCCGTGGGGACAGTTCTACGCCGACGATCGAATCCTCCCCTACCTCCAAACGGCCCGTGAGAACGGCGCCATCAACGCTGACGGCGCACGCACTATTGAGCGCGTATGCGAACGCCTGAAAGACGGAGACTTTGACGCCCATCAACCGGCGCTGGTAGAGACGGACGCCGCGCTGCTACACGGCGATTTGTGGTCCGGAAACATCCTGTGGGCCACGCCCGAATCGGCAGCCGAAGCAGCAGAAGGCACCACGGATCACGTGAATCCGCACGATTCCATTGGCGTCCTGATCGATCCGGCCTGCCAAGGTGGGCACGCCGAATCAGACCTCGCCCAGCTCACCGTGTTTAACGCCCCGTTCACCGATCGGATCTATGCCGCCTATAACGAAGCGTCACCGCTTGCTGACGGCTGGCAGGACCGGGTTGGACTGCATACACTTCACATTCTCATCATTCACGCTGCACTCTTCGGCGGCGGCTACGGCCGCGAGACCGTGGATGTGGCGAGAATGTATGGATAGGGACAGAATACGTCGTCGTCGTAAAAAATCCGCCCACAGTGCGTACGGGACGCCGCGAACCACGTGGGGCGTGAAACAATGGCGGCATGAAAGCACTCGCAGATGTAGAACCCGCGATCGCACTTGGACCCCTAGACGGCCGTTACCGCGGGGTCACCGCGCCGCTGGTTGACTATCTTTCGGAGGCCGCGCTGAACCGGGCGCGCATCTACGTGGAGGTGGAATGGCTGATCCATCTCACCACGAACCATGTGCTGCCCGGCGCCCCGGAACTCACCGCCGCCGAGGTTGCCTATCTCCGCGACATTCCTGAGAGCTTCGGGGCCGCCGAAATCGCCGAGATGGCGGAGATCGAGTTGCTAGCCATCGACGAGTC
>OMJG01001712.1_pt1 | contig 12063 bp, 6 predicted proteins | sample 1646431 | NCBI WGS metagenome assembly OMJG01 (sample SAMN03771674, study PRJEB25209) | food metagenome | isolation source: Cotija cheese | place: Mexico:Jalisco,Michoacan | collected 2011-12-12 | reverse complement strand
CCGTCCCGCTGGCGGGATCGGTCTTCGCCTACGCCTCGGCCGGGCTGGGACGCCGCCCCGGCTTCATCGCCGGCTGGATGATCGGCCTGGACTACCTGTTCATCCCCTCGATGGCCTCCCTGTTCACCGGCATCGCCGCCCACCAGCTCATCCCCGCCGTGCCGGTCTGGGTGTTCACCCTGATCGGCATCCTCATCATCACCGGCCTGAACCTGGCCGGCGTCAAGACCGCCGCGATCGTCGGTTTCGTGATGCTGGCCATCGAGGTGGCGGTGCTGGCCGTCTTCGTCGTCGCGGCCGCCGTGGTGCTGGCCCGCCACGGGGCGCAGCGGCCGTGGCTCTCCCCGCTGACCGGCCTGGACGGATTCGACCTCGCCGGGATCCTCGGGGCCGTCTCGGTCGCCGTCCTGGCCTTCCTCGGATTCGACGCCATCGCCAGCTTCGCCGAGGAGACCACCGGATCGAACCGTCAGGTCTCCCGGGCCCTCCAGTTCTGCCTCGTCCTGGCGGGCGCGCTGTTCGTCGTCCAGACCTACCTGGGCGCGCTGCTCTCGCCGCTGACCCCGGCCTACCTCAACGCCCATCAGGGGGAACAGGGCACCGCCTTCTACCAGCTGCTCGACACCCAGATCGGAACCTGGTTCGGCACCACCGTGACCCTCATCAAGGCGGTCGGGCCCGTCTTCTCCGCCCTGGTGGCCCAGGCGGCGGTGAGCCGGCTCATGTTCGGGATGGCCCGTGACGGGGCGCTCCCGAAGGCGCTGGCCACTGTGGACCCGAGGACCCGCACCCCCCGCACGGCGGTGCTCGTCTCGGCGGTGTTCACGATCCTCATCGCGATCGCGGCGGCGGTGCGCGAGGACGGCCTGGAGGTGCTGTCCTCGATGGTCACCGTCGGCGCTCTGGTCGGCTTCCTCTTCCTGCACGCCGCGGTGATCGGCTACTACGTGCGCGGCCGGCGCACCGAGCAGCGGACTCGCCACATCGTGGTCCCGGTGGTCGGAGCGGTCATCATAGCGATCGTGCTGGCCCTGGCCGCCCACCTGGCGCTGGCGATCGCCGCGGTCTGGCTGGCCATCGGGGTCGTGGTGCTGGTGATCCGGGAGAGTAGGCGACAGGACCCTCAGCGGTCCTGACTCCGTGCGCATATTGCTAGCTGGAGGGCGGGTCCCGGCAGGAATCGCCCGGATCTGCGGGTCCAGCTAGCAATTCGCGCACCACTTCACCCCACCACCCGCCAGAATGGCGCCTCGGGCCGGTATTCCACCCGGGGCAGGCCCGCCGGGCGGTGGTCACGGTGCAGCCGGGAGCACAGATCAGCCAGGAGGTCGTTCGGGTTGTTCCTCAGCTGAGCCGGGGTCACCGGGAACTGCCGCCAGCCCTCGGTGGCGAACCATCTGGCGCGCAGGGTGTCCCTGGCGAAGGCGTCGGAGCTGTTGTGGTACTTCTCGCTGTTGATCTCCACCGCCAGTTTCTCGGCCTCGAAGGCGGCATCCGGGTACCTCTCCCTCACCACCGGTCTGCCTCCCTCCGTGACATTGAGGCGGACCGGGCAGTTGGCCTTCCACCCCGTGATCCCCAGGATCCGCAGCAGCTCGTGAAACTCCAGCTCCGGCACCGAGTAGGGCGATCCGCTGGTGTAGCGAACGGTCAGGTCCATCAGTCGGGCATCGGACCGGCGCGGCAGCAGCTCCCGCGCCCGTCGGATCTCGTCGGCGGTCACCGCACCGGTGCGCAGCGCATCGCAGATCGGTGCCCAGTCACCGTGTGAACCCAGGAACAGGGCCGCTGCCGCCGGCGATGCCGCAAGCCCCATGCCGATGTCGGTGATGAGTTCCCCGGGCAACGAGGCGTAATGGAACCGGAGAAGTCCGCGATCTGCATATCGATACGGCAGCAGCGCATCGATGGTGGGCACGTCGATCCGAGGCTCCATCTGAAGACTCAGGGCCGCCCGCCCGGTGACCACCGATGTCGGCCGCCACAACCAGTTGGCGTAGATCCACGCCTTGGGATCGGCCTCGACCCGCGTGGACATGACAATTCCCGGCAGTGGCCGAAGCGCCAGCCCGGCGGCCACGGCTCTGCGGGCCTGATGCCGTAGCGGACCGGTGGTCGGTATCCGGATGACGGGACGGGTCTCGAGCAGCTCAACAATCCTCACACCCCAGTTCTCGCTGTCGGACACCCCGATCTGCTGACCCCAGGGCAATCTGTGGACAACTTTTCCCGACTCTGGGGCCTGTGGACAACTGGCCCGGACCCGATGAGCGCCGCTCGCGTGCTCGAATCACCAGCTGGAGGCCCCGTTCGGACAGGATGCGTCCGAATCTGCCCCTCCAGCTAGCAAAATGCGCGCTGGCGTCATGGCAACGGCCTCGAGACGGCCGGATCGGAGCCCCGCTACCTCCCGTTGCCGAAGAACAGGGCGTGGATCAGGGGGATCGCCGAGACCGCCATCAGCACGATCCCCAGAGGCGCGTTGACCGGGTGGAGCAGGATGCCGCCGATGAGCAGCCCGACGAAGACGATCGCCGAGATCGCCCTCCCGATGGCCCTCTCGATGCGTTTGAGAAGACGATCGATCTCGGGGGTCTCGACCGACAGCTGGCCCCTCTCCACCAGGGAGATGATGTGGTCGGCGCGCCGGGGCAGCTCGGCCAGCACCCGCAGTGTGCCCACGGCCTCCCTCGCCGCCTGCTCGGTGGGGCCGCCGCCCTCCTCCTCGATGAGCCGGGTGGCATATGGCTGCACCGCGTCCCAGATGTTGAAGTCCGGGTCCAGCGACTGGCACAGCCCCGACAGCAGCGAGACCGTCCGGATGATGAGCAGGAAGTCCTGGGGCAGCTGGAAGGGCATCGACTCCATCAGCTCCCGGAACTGCCTCCCGAGCCGGATGAACTGGGACGGGTCCACGTGGCGCAGTTCGGCCAGGCCCATCCCGCCGAACTGCTCGAAGAGTTCGATGACGAGCCTCTCCAGCTGCCCGATGTCGGCGGTGGGCAGGAGCAGGTCGACGTCCTTCATGGCCTTGACCAGACGCTGCCCGTCGCGCGACCCGATGGCGATCATCGCCTCGCGCAGGCCGCCCTTGAGGGTCGGGGGAACCTGCCCCATCATCCCGAAGTCGACGAAGGTCAGCTCCCAGTTCTGCCCCGCCTGCTGGGCACGGTCGGGATCCAGTGGGGTGACGAAGAGGTTGCCGGGATGGGGGTCGGCGTGGAAGAAGCCGGTGCCGAAGAGCTGGTCGAAGATCATCGACGCCAGTTCCCGGGCCACCTCGGCGGGGTCGATCCCGGCAGCCCGGATACCCTCCAGATCCTTGATCTTGACGGCGCTGACGTCGGAGAGGGTCAGCACCCGCCGGGTGGTCTGCTCCCAGGCCACCCTCGGGTAGCCGATCCTCGGATCGGCCCCGCTCTCCTCGGCGAACCGATCGGCATTGGCGCCCTCATTGAGGTAGTCGATCTCGAGTCGGCTGATCCGGCCGAACTCCTCGACCAGGCCCGGCGCGTCGACCCGATCTGAGATGAACTGGAACCGCATGAACCAGTGGGCGACCTTCCTCAGGGCCGACAGGTCCGTCTCGACCACCTCGCCGATCCCGGGCCGCTGCACCTTGACCACGACATCCCGGAATCCCGCGACCCGGGCGTTGACCGGCGAGAGCCTGGCGCGGTGCACCTGCCCCAGGGAGGCGGCGGCCATCGGGGCGGGGTCGAAGCTCTCGTAGACGCGTGTCAGCGGCGCGCCGAGACTCTCCTCGGCCAGTCGCCGCACCTGCTCGAAGGGGACGGCTGGGGCCTCGTCCTGGAGCCCGGCGAGTTCGACGGTGACCTCGGCGGGGAGCACGTCCATCCGGGTGGACATGAACTGGCCGAGCTTGATCATGAGGCCGCCGAGATCGGCCGCCAGGTCGTGGAAGCTGCGCGCGGAGGCCTGCATCCGCCTGTCCTGGCCTCGCGCGGAGAACCTCCGCAGCCCGATCATCGGCAGGACGATGTTGAACCACCACATGTGGATGACCTGCTCCGCGGCGAATCGGAGGATCCGGTAGTAGCGGATCCTCAGGGCGCGGCGGCGAGCTCTGCGAGCACGCGGGTCCGGCGACCGGGGCGCACCCGGATCCTGCGCACGCCGATCCTGTGGGTCCTGCACAGGATGCGCCGACGGGTCGACCCGCTGGACCGCCCCGCCGGCGCCTTCACTGAGTGCGTGCTCGTCCTCCACCGGCCGGTTCCTCACTCCTCGGCAAGTATCGAGTAGAGCTTACGGCGCGCGTCATCGACCACCTTGATGGCGGCATCGATCTGTTCGGGGCTGCCTCCGCGGACCACCTGGCCGACGGCCTGGGCCAGCTTCGACGCCGCCTTCGGCAGTTCCACTGCGCGACCGGCGGTCTGGGCGGCGGCGGTCTCCCAGGGGGCCGGGCGCCCCCCGTCCTCGGAAGCCTCGTCACGGCCGGCGTCGGTGAGCCGGTAGGTCTTACGCCCCTCGGACTCCTCCACCTCGACCAGGCCCTCGTCGGCGAGCATCTGGAGGGTCGGGTACACCGATCCGGCGCTGGGCTTCCAGACGCCGTGGCTGCGGGTCTCGATCTCGCGGATGATCTGGTAGCCGTGCATGGGCTCCTCGGCGAGCAGCTCGAGGATGGCGGCGCGGACGTCGCCGCGACCCATCCTCGGCCCGGGATGGGGACGGTGCTCGGCGCGCCCCGTGGCGAGATCGCGGAAGGCGTCGACGACGTCCCAGGGGGACGGCGGGTAGTTGCGGTCGTGGCCGTGGTGGGATCCGTGGCAGGAGCCCGCCCGGTCGTCCGGATGCTGTGGCATGATCACTCCTCCTTGTCCGATCGGACGCCGGATGCGCCGCGATCAGCGATACATCAACGATATATCGCTATCGACAAGGTAAAAGGAGTCACACCGCCCTTTATCCAGAAGTGGGGCGTTCGTCCAGGAACTTCTGGACGAACGCCCCACCTCTGGACGAACGTGGTGCAGGGACCGGATAAGTCCCGACCCTCAGCTCACCGGCACGGTCTCGGGGACCGGGGTCTTCTCGACGGCCTCGGTCTGGAAGTCAACGAGGTCGCGGTCCTTGGTCTCGGGGATCGTGAAGCAGGCCACCAGGGTGAGGGCGGCCATCGCCAGCAGATAGACCCCCACCCAGCCCGGGCCGTAGCTGCTGGCCAGCCAGGTCGCGATGAAGGGCGCCACCGCGGCACCGAGGATCGAGGCTACGTTGTAGGCGATCGCCGATCCGGTGTAGCGGACATTGGTCGGGAAGAGCTCGGGCAGCAGGGCCGACTGGATGCCGAAGGTCAGCCCCATCAGCGCCATGCCGATGAGCATGAAGACAATCAGCAGGCCGATATTCGCATTCTCCCCGGTGCCCATCCGCTTCGGGTTGAGGAAGAGGTTGAAGGTGCACCCGAAGACCATGATGGCCACGGTGGTCCAGGTGAGGAAGCGCTTGCGTCCCATCACGTCGCCCAGCCAGCCCGACAGCGGGATGGTGGCGGCGAAGGCGAGGATGGTGATGAGCTGGACCACCAGGAACCGCTGGTAGCCGATGCCGAGGAAGCCGGCCGAGGTCTTGCCGATGGCATAGGACAGGATCCAGGTGGTCATCAGGTAGAACAGCGTGTAGGTCGCCAGCATGAGGAAGGTGCCCTGCACGATCTGACGCCAGGAGGTGCGGAAGGCCTCGGCCACCGGGGCCTTGACCACCTCGCCGCGGTCCTTGGTCCTCTGGAAGGCGGGGGTCTCCTCCAGCTTGAACCGCACGTACAGTCCCAGGGCCACGATCACCGCGGAGAAGAGGAAGGGCAGCCGCCAGCCCCACACCAGGAAGGTGTGGTTTGTCCCTGCGGTGGTCGAGTCGTAGTGCATCGTCAGGGTGAGGATGAGGAAGAACCCGTTGGCCAGCAGGAAGCCGATCGGGGCGCCCAGCTGGGGCCACATCGAGTCGAATCCGCGCCTGCCCTTTCGGGCGTTCTCGCCGGCCAGCAGGGAGGCACCGGACCACTCGCCGCCCAGGCCCATGCCCTGGCAGAACCTCATGATCGACAGCATCACCGGGGCCCACAGACCGATCTGGTAGATGGTCGGCAGCAGGCCGATGAGCACGGTCGCGATGCCCATGGTGAGCAGCGAGGCCACCAGGGTGGTCTTGCGTCCGGCGCGGTCGCCGAAGTGGCCGAAGACCACCGAGCCCACCGGGCGGGCGACGAAGGCGACGCCGAAGGTGGCCAGGGAGGCGAGCAGGGCGCCGGTGTCCGAGCTGGAGTGGAAGAAGAGGAAGGGGAACACCGAAATGGCGGCCGTCGCGTAGGCGTAGAAGTCGTAGAACTCGATCGTCGTCCCCACCAGGGAGGACAGGATGATCCGGAACTTCGTGTTGCCGGAGGGTGCGGGAGCCGCCTGCTGCCCGGAAGTGTCGATCACATTGCTCACAGCTGTGAATTCTCCCCCGCGTCTCACGTCATGACACGAGACGTTCACATGCTGGACACCCGGTGGGGCGGCACCCGGACGAGCCCGGGCACCGCGACGGCGTCGGGCCCCGTAATCTGTGGTCGTGACGTCCTCCACATTCAGCACACCGTCCAGCACCTACCGACTGCAGTTCAGCGCGGACTTCACCTACGACGACGCGCGAGCCCGGCTGGACTACCTCGCCGCCCTGGGCGTCTCCCACCTGTTCTGCTCCCCGATCCTGCAGGCCGCCCCCGGATCGACCCACGGCTACGACGTCGTCGACCACACCCGCATCTCGGCGGAGTGCGGCGGCGAGGACGCCTTCCGTCGTCTCTGCGAGGCCGCACACGAGCGCGGGATCGGTGTGGTGGTCGACGTCGTGCCCAATCACATGGCCGTGCCCACCCCGCTGTGGCACAACCTCCCGCTGTGGGACGCGCTGCGCCAGGGACCCTCCTCCCCCTTCTCACGATGGTTCGACATCGACCTGTCGAACTCCCTGTCGGTCCTCATGCCGGTGCTGGGCGATCGGATCGGCACCGAGCTGGCCAATGACACCATCCACCTGGAGACCCGCGAGGTGCCGCGGCTGGGAGGAGGGGTCGAGAGGCAGTCGGTGGTGGTCTACTACGACCACGTCTTCCCGGTCCGGCCCGGCACCGACGACCTTCCGCTGGCCTCCCTGCTCGACCAGCAGTGGTACCGGCTGGCCTACTGGAAGGTGGCCAGCGAGGAGTTGAACTACCGGCGCTTCTTCAACGTCGACACTCTGGCCGCGATCCGGGTGGAGGACGAGGAGGTCTTCCGGATCACCCACGCGAAGCTCCTGGAGCTGCACGGCGACGGGCTCATCGACGGCTTCCGGATCGATCATCCCGACGGCCTGGCGAATCCGCGCAAGTACCTCGACGACCTGCGCGACGCCACCGGCGGGGCCTGGGTGGTGGTCGAGAAGATCCTCGAGCCCGCCGAGACCCTCCCCGACGAGTTCGCCTGCGCCGGGACCACCGGCTACGACTCCCTGCTGCGCGTCGACGGGCTGTTCAACGAGTCCGCCGGCCTGCCGGTGCTCGGCGACATCTGGGAGCGCCTCGTCAGCACCCCCGAGACCCCCGCGCCGTCCTTCTCGGCCACCCTGGACCGGGCGAAGCACGAAGTGATCAGCGACATGCTGTTCACCGAGGTGAGCCGGCTGACGGAGGTGGCGGTCTCGATCTGCTCCTCCGACATCATGCTGCGCGATCACACCAGGCGTCAGCTGGGACGGGCGATCGTCGAACTGCTGGTGGCCATGGACCGCTACCGCGCCTACATCGAGCCGGGCCGCCGGCCCGACGAGGACGAGGTGGCCGTCATCACCCGGGCCGCGGAGAGGGCGCGGTCGCGACTGGACGCCGATGAGTCCGACACCCTCGATCTCATCGTGTCGCTGGCCTGCGGCACCGTCGGGCCGGCCCGCGACCCCTACGCCCAGGCCGACCGCGACGAGTTCATCACCCGGTTCGCCCAGACCTGCGGCCCGGTGATGGCCAAGTCGAAGGAGGACACCGCCTTCTACCGCTACACGCGGTTCACCGGCGTCAACGAGGTGGGGTCGGACCCGGGTCTGGTGGGCGTCTCCCCCGACGAGTTCCACAGTTTCGCCTCCGGGCTGGCCCACGACTGGCCCACCACCATGACGACGATGAGCACCCACGACACCAAGCGCTCCTCTGATGTGCGGGCCCGCCTGGCCGGTCTCCTGGAATTCCCACGGCAGTGGGAGCGGGTCGTCGCCGAGCTCGAGAAGCGCGTCGAGGAGGCCCGCAACGATGCGGTGGACGGGGCGACGGCCAATCTGGTGTGGCAGACCCTGGCGGGCACCTGGCGTCTGGCGGGTACCGCGGCCGGCACCGACCCGATCAGCGCCGAGCGGCTTTCGGCCTACCTCACCAAGGCGATGCGGGAGGCCAAGACGCACACCACCTGGACGCAGGTGGACGCCGACTACGAGACGGCGGTGCTGGATCTGGCGACCGGCTGTCTGACCGATCCGTCGGTGGGCGAGCTGTTCGACGGGTTCACCGGCACCGCCTATCAGGCCGCCCGGGCGGCGATCCTGGGCCGCAAGTTGGTGCAGCTCACGATGCCGGGGGTGCCCGACGTCTACCAGGGCTGCGAGGTCGTGGACCTGTCCCTGGTCGATCCCGACAACCGCCGCCCGGTCGATCTGGACTACCGCGACGATCTGCTCGCCCGGATCCGGTTCGGCGAGGAGGATCCGCTGGCCGCGATCGGGGAGGCGCAGAGGCTGGACGCCGAGAAGCTGCTGGTGACGGCGTCGGCACTGAGGATTCGACGCCGGCACCCCGAGGCCTTCCGCGGGGATGACGCCGTCTACCGGCCGGTGGCCTCGACCACCGGCCACGCGGTGGCCTTCGCCCGCTCGGTGACCGATGCGGGGCAGGTGACGTCGATCACCGTGGCGACCCGGCTGGCGGGGGTGCTGGCCGAGCGGGGAGGCTGGAAGGACCACCAGGTGGTGCTGCCCGAGGGCTCGTTCACCGATCTGCTGACCGGCAGGAGCTGGGAGGGCGGCGAGGTGAACCTGGCCGAGCTGCTGGAGTCGCTTCCGGTGGCCCTTCTCGTGGCGGACTGACGCGACGGTGGCGGATCTTCGTGTGAACTCACACGAAGATCCGCCACCAACCCCGCACACGGTCTGCCGCTACCGTGGGGGCGTGACTCCTCGCGACTACGGGCAGATCAGTGTCTGGGCCCCGAAACCCTCCCGCGTCGACGTGATCCTGGATGGGGAGCGGATCCCCCTGACGAGTGACGGCGACTGGTGGACTCTCGACCGCCAGGCGCGGCCCGGTCAGCGCTACTGGTTCAGCCTGGACGGCGCGGATCCTCGCCCTGATCCCAGATCCCTCCTCCAGCCCGAGGGGGTCCACGGGCCCTCCGAGGTCTTCGACCCCACCGCGACGCCCCGTGCGCCGTGGCCCGGGATGGACCTTCGGGGCCGGGTGCTCTACGAACTCCACGTCGGCGCCTTCACCGAGCAGGGCACCTTCGACGCGGCGATCGGGCATCTGGACGAGTTGGCCGATCTGGGCGTCGAGGCCGTCGAGGTGATGCCGGTGGCCCAGACCCCGGGCTCGCGCAACTGGGGCTACGACGGCGTTGACCTCTTCGCCACCAACGCGCACTACGGCGGCCCGGCGGGCTTCCTGCGCTTCGTCGATGCCGCCCACCGGCGCGGGCTCGGGGTGATCCTCGACGTCGTCTACAACCATCTGGGCCCCGAGGGGAACTACCTGGCCTCCTTCGGGCCCTACTTCAATCCGGCTCACCAGACGCCGTGGGGCGAGGCGGTCAACCTCGACGGCGAGCACGCCCGGCCGGTGCGCGACTTCCTGCTCGCCAATGCCCGCCAGTGGCTGGTGGACTTCGGCCTCGACGGTCTGAGGCTGGACGCCGTCCATGCCCTGGTCGACGATTCCGAGGAGCACTTCCTGGCGGAACTGTCACGCCACACCCGGGCCTGGTCCGAGGAGGCCGGGCGGCCGCTGACCCTCATCGCCGAGTCCGACGTCAATCAGCCGGCCACCGTCTCCCCGATCGGCTCGATGCCGGGCGCGACGGGAATGGGGATGCAGTGGGCCGACGACGTCCACCACGGGCTGCACGCCTTCTTCACCGGCGAGAGGCAGGGCTACTACGTCGACTTCGGGTCCGCGGAGACCCTGGCCAAGGCGCTGACCAGGGCCTTCGTCCACGACGGCGGCTGGTCGACCTTCCGGAAGAAGCCCTGGGGAGCCCCGACCGATCCGCACAGCGACCTGTACGACGGCCACTCCTTCGTGGTCTTCGTCCAGGATCACGACCAGGTGGGCAACCGGGCCATCGGCGACCGGATCAGCCAGGGTCATGACGCCGGCCTGCAGGCCGGCGCGGCGGCGCTGTACCTGCTGGGGCCCTTCACCCCGATGATCTTCATGGGCGAGGAGTGGGCGGCCTCAACCCCCTTCCCCTATTTCTGCGACATGGGCCCCCAGCTGGCACCGCTGGTCACCGCCGGACGCCGTGAGGAGTTCGCGGGCACCGGCTGGGCGGGCGAGGTGCCCGACCCGGAGGATCCGGCCACCTTCGCCTCGGCGAAGCTCAAGTGGCGCGAGCGGCACGACGACGGCCACGCCCGGATGCTGACCTGGTACCGCAGCCTGCTGGGCCTGCGCGCAGAGCACCCCGAGCTGCGCTCGGCAGACCTGTCACTTGTCGGGGTGACGGCGCCCGACCCGGACACCGTGGTGATGAGGCGCGGGAACCTGGCGGTGATCGCCACCCGCGCCACCGGGACCGTACGGGTCGACGGATCGCAGCTTCCGGGTTCGGTCTCGCTACTCACCTCCTGGGGTGAGGCGACGGCGGCCAGGAATGAGATCACTCTTCAGGGACCAGGTGCGGCCGTGGTGCGGCGGTACTGACCAGCCATCCCGAGCCCTCCAACGGGCGTGGAATGTCCGTCAGATCCCAGCGTCGACCCGTTTTCGCAGCGGATCTCCGGTTCAGGGCTCTGACTTCACACGGAGTGGTCAGACGGCCTCTGCGATTCGCAAGTCTCAGAGATGCCTACCTCGGCAGCGGCAATTCCCCGAACGTGTCCGATCTCATCGCACACGTCCAGGATCGCCCGCTCCTCGTCATCCAGACGCGCACCATCGAACTCCATACGGGCCAGGTCAAGGGCAGCATTCAGGGCGACGCCAAGAGGATCAGACCCTGCACCCAAGTGCCGCGGTGGAACACGGGGCATCGGACAATCTTCATCCGCCATCAGTCGCCTCCTATCGGCCTTAAAACAGCAAGATGGTACCACCGAGGAATCATCCTCACGGGGGAAGCACTGTCCACATTGTCTGCTTCTGATCAGTCGCCGTTGACGCCGCGTGAATTCACGTTGATTACGAGAGTCTTTCAGCTCTGCACAGTGGATATGTTCACAGTGATGACAGCCGGTGGGCATCCACATGGCCTCACCGCCCCGCTCCCTGACAAGAAGCCCTGGGTCAGAGCATCGAGGCCTATTCCGGTGGAGCACACGGGCCCGCAACGCCGCTGCCCTTGCCGCCTCCTCGTACTGTGAAGCCGTGCCACCTCTCCACGACGACGCCCAGCGGTATCTCTCGTCCCCCGACGACCCTGATGCCAGCAGCGCCTATGCCGAGGCGGAGACACACCAGCTCAACAGCCAACCTGAGGACGCGCCCCGCACCCGGAGACCGAGCAGCCAGACTGTCGTAGCCCGCACCTTCGTACTCGTCTACGCCGCCGCGATCGCCACCGCTGTGCTGATTCCGAATCCACGGGCCATCGGGACGTTCAAATACAACATCGGCATGCTGCTGCGTCGCCTCGCGGCCAGAGCCTCCCAGTCCGACCCGACGCAACTTGGGGATGTCGTGACGAATGTCGCGGCCTTCATCCCACTCACCCTGCTGTTCGGGATCGCCTGGCGACGGGTCCCGGTATGGGTGTGGGGCATCATAGGCACCGTCATCAGCGTCTGCGCGGAGACGGCACAGTACCTCGTACCCGA
>OMJG01001711.1_pt1 | contig 12072 bp, 10 predicted proteins | sample 1646431 | NCBI WGS metagenome assembly OMJG01 (sample SAMN03771674, study PRJEB25209) | food metagenome | isolation source: Cotija cheese | place: Mexico:Jalisco,Michoacan | collected 2011-12-12 | reverse complement strand
CTTATCAGTCAAAATACCGTCAACCTAGCGAGACAGTCGATAATCAGAAGAAAGATTAAGTCATTGCTAAGATAGCTAGGATAGCTAGGATAGCTAGGATAGCTGAGATAGCTAGGAAGTCATTGCATATGGGAAAACACGTTAGGAGATTCTCAATCAGAATCTCCTAACGTGTTTTTTTAATAGTTATCATTCATCTTGTAGTCCTTCTAGGATCAACCTAGAATCACCTTAATTTATCGAAAAGTGACACAGCTGTGTCTTTCAAGACTTTATTCAATGTTTCGACATTCTTGCGGCCAACGGTTTGTAACCATTCTCTACCAGCTTCTTCACCATTTTTCGCAAACGGTTCAACCCCTTCACGCCAAGTGGCTCTCCCACAAAGAACACCATTAAATTGTGCACCAGCTTCATGGGCGAATTTCAAGGTTTCGAGGAACAATTCGGTTGATACTCCAGCACTTAAAAAGATGTAAGGGAGCTTAGTAGCATCACTTTGTTGTTTGAAATAGCTTAATGCTTCCTCACGACTATAAGCAATTTCGTTTCCGTGGTTAAAGCCTTCAACATAGTCCATGTTAACAGGGACTTCTAATTTTAAGACATCAATCCCATAGCGTGATTTTGAAAATTCTTTGACAGTTTCGATGACTTTATGGGGTTTAACTTTAGCAAATTCATAACTCTTCGCATCAGGAATAGTGTCATCATAGGCAATAAATTCACAGAAAAAAGGAATATCTTCAGCAATACATTCAGATCCGATCCGTTCGATAAAGGCATGTTTGATCTCATTGATTTCATCGGGTTCATCAACATCGTAATACAACAGAATCTTAATGGCATCAGCACCTAATTCTTTCAAACGTTTGACAGAATAAGTGGGTAACAAATCTGGAAGACGGCCTTTTTCTGTCGCATCATAACCAGTTTTTTCGTAAGAGGTTAATAAGCCACAGGAGCTATCTCTGACTTTCATTCCTGGAATACCGTATTCAGGGTCCAGTAAGATAGCAGAGGTATACTTAGTTAATTCCTCAGAGGCTAGTTCTTTGAATTCGACAATGGCATTGGCGTCGTCTCGACCATCGGCGGCTAACATTTTCTTAAGTGAGCCTCTTTGGTCAATAGCAAGTGCTGCTACGACACCGTCTTCATTAGTGGTTTTCTTGAGATAATCTAGTTTACCCTTTTGCATGATTATTAGTCCTTTCTGTTAGTTGATTCTTACACCAGTATTATACAGCGCATGGACTCCTTTAATCACCTGATAAGGGTTGCTATGAAGTTTGGCCTCGCTTATTTCAGAAATAAAAGATGACACTTAAAGACGAATAGAAACAATAATTTAACAAAAATGCCGTCAAACAACTAAAACGTTTGCATAATGGCTAAAAAATAGATAAAATAAGTTAAACTATCGTATATGTAAGCGGTTTATATATCGAAAGTGTGAGGGAGGTGACGGTAATGGAAAGTATGACAAAAGTTTGGGGAGAGGTTGATAACCAACCGGTTTATTTGTATACACTTCGTTCAGGCTCACTGACTGCCGTCATCTCGAATTTTGGAGCAACTGTGGTCACTCTCAACGTGCCAGATCAAACGGGTAAAGTTGTGGATGTGGTGTTAGGTTACGATACTCTTAAACAGTATGAGCAGAATAATCGGGCTTATTTTGGTGGAACAATTGGTCGATGTGCCAATCGGATTTCAAATAGTCAGTTTACGCTGGATGGCTCAGTCTATCATTTAACTGCTAATGAGTGGCCAAATAGCTTACATAGCGGTTTATCTGGATTTCACATGAGAGTATGGGAAACTGTTTCTTTTACGAATGAGAACGAGTTGACACTACGTTTAGAGAGTCCAGCGATGGATCAAGGCTTTCCAGGTAATCTAGAAATAACAGCATCCTTCAAAGTGACTGATAATGGGTTGACCATCACTTATTCGGGCACAAGTGATGCGACGACGATTTTCAATCCAACGAATCATTCTTATTTTAATTTGAATGGTCATAAGGCAGGGAGTGTTGTTGAGCACCTATTACGTTTGCAGGCCAACTACTACACGCCTGTTGAGAATGCTAGGTCGTTGACGACGGGTGAAATTTGTAATGTCTTGTATACGCCAATGGACTTTACCAGGCCCAAAACGATTGGGAGTGAGATGACACCTTCTTTTAGACAACTGCTTTATACGGATGGTTATGACCACAATTTTTGTATTACGAAATACAATGGCGATGTGATGGAGGCTGCCCAGCTAACTGGTGATCAAACAGGTATTCGTCTAACGTTAAAAACAAACGAACCAGGTTTACATCTTTATACTGGGAATTACCTCACTGATGACATTGGAAAAGGTGGGGCACATTACTATAAATATGCTGGTGTCTCTTTGCAACCGCAGTTTTACCCAGATGCTATCAACCACCCTAATTATATCAGTCCAATTCTTCATAAAGGTGAGACAAAAGCGTTTGAAACCCAATATTTATTTGACTGTGTCTCCTAATTGAGTTGCGGTTAATGATACTGTGGGTTTGATCTAGAAAGTAAAGATAACGGAAAATACCCCAACGCCTAGGCATTGGGGTATTAGAATTTTATAAACGAGAATTTATAAGAGGTGTAGTTCATGGATTTGGGAATCAACGATCCTCGTTTGTAAAATTTTCATCGAAGCTGTCATTTGTATAACTCCCATACGGAGTTGTTGTCTTTGTCGCATAGCGTTTAGTCGAATGGACATAGACGAGTTGATTACTTTTTCGAGTAGGTACTGTGGTAGTCGTCACAAGGTAATCACCTATGGCACCTAAAAGGATGATGGAAAATAAAATAAGACGTATAACAGTACCTTTCATCAACATCCTCCTTTTCTATGGATACTAATATGTGACCTAGGACGTTCACCTCTAGTCCACATTACGTTTACCTTTACAGTCTTAGTATAGTCAATCAGTAATGAAATAGTGTTAACCCCCTGTAAAACTTGTGTAAATAATCATGTCATTCTCATTTCATTTACCCAATGGCATCACTGTCATAGGATATGGTGAAAAAGAGGAGACTTAAAGTAGTAATTAGTTCATTTTATGAGTATAAAAAGGTATGCTTAGATTATAATACTATTGTTCGAAATATTAGCGTTCTAATTACGCAAAAGGGGGAGACAACATGAGTTTTGAAGATGAGAATAAAAAAGTTGCAGACGGCCAACCGACCACTAGCAATCAATCCGGAGATGTCACAGAGAATCCAGTGACGCCAGAACCAGAAGCTGGTCCCGATGAACAGGATAATTTTCATGAGGATGAGTCACAAGATGCAAATGAAATAGAGGCGGAGGTAACAGAACCATCGATTAGTGACCAAGAGAACGATCTCGGCGCTGACCTTGATAGCGGTATTCCTAAGGATAATGTGGACGATCCTGTTCATGATACTTCAGATCTTGAAGATGAGAACCGTTATAGTTCTAAAGACGAGGATTTTTCTGAAACGCCAACCGCTACAACTGGGACAGGTACAAGTGATGGGAGTGCACCCACTGAAAGCAAGGAAAAGTCGGGCTTTAATCCAGAAAGTATTACATCTAACGAACAAGTCCAAAAAGCGGTGACGTTCAGTAAAAATTATTTTGCTATTTTTCTTCGTAAATTAAAACGCCCGTCTTCAGATGTGTTAGATGTGCCACAATATTATGGCTATGTTACTTTCCTATTAGTAGCCTTGGCACAAGCTATCTTGGTCGTAACTGAAGTCAGCCGAATTGCGACATTGCTGTTGGGGGGATTTGCCTCATTTTTGGGTACAGATTACTTCACTCCGACCTTTACTGATTTTCTGAGATTAGTGATTCTGTTTCTTATTTTGAACGGACTGGCTGTAGCAGCAGTATTTGCGACGAGCAAGTGGTTATCGCAGTCAACAGATAGTTTTCATGTCATTACCAATCGCTTGGCAGGGTTCTTAAGTCCTGTAATAGTGGTTCTCTTGGCTGGCATCATTTGTGTGATACTATCTATTTTCCCATTGTCAGTTACAGCACTGTTATTCGCTGCTAGCGTCATCGGAGTTGCTACTGGCATAGTCTTTGTGCTCTCTGATCATGTTAGAGGATCAAAACACAGACTCAATGATTACTACATTATCTCTGGTATTTTACTAGCACTCGTCATCATAGATGCACTAATCATTCGTCTACTTGGTGGTATTTAGGAACTAGTATTAGTTAGTAAGTATACTAGTAATGGTTAGCTTAGTAGTATTATCTAGTTTAATAGTATCAACTAGGTTAGTGGTATTAGCTACAATAGAAGCTAACTACAAAGACTAGTTAGAAAGCCTTGAGGTGACGACAAACCTTTGAGGCTTTTTAATTGTTTGCGTTTAAAAAGTATGCTCTTTTTTATTCGAAGTGAAACCGTTAAAATAAAGAGGAATATGTCATCCTTAGTATGGCAATTAGTTAGAAAATGAAATATCAGAGGAGAGGTAACAATGATTGATCTACATTGTCATATTTTGCCAGGTATCGATGATGGGGCGTCGTCAATCCAGGATACGTTAAACATGGCTCAGCAAGCTCATGAAGATGGTGTGACTCATATTTTAGCAACACCACATCACCACAATCGTCATTTTGTCAATCATGCGGCAGCTGTCAGGTTATTAGTAGAAGAGACGCAAAGAATCATCACCAGAGAGGGTATTGATCTCACCGTTTTTCCAGGTCAAGAGGTGCGTATTCATCCGGAATTAATCCGCCATATTGATGAAGGCGATATTTTGTTTGCGGATGAAGGAAATCGGTATATGATGTTAGAATTCCCGACCATGTCGGTGCCGGATTATACAGATCAACTATTTTACGACTTAACCCATCGTGGGATTATTCCAGTCATCGTGCATCCAGAACGGAATATGGAGATTAAGAAAAATCCTAATAAATTAATGGAATGGATTGATTTAGGATGTTTGACGCAAGTGACAGCTGGGAGTATTGCAGGCGATTTTGGGAAAGAAACACAAGAGCTGTCTTTTCAAATGGTTGATGCTAATTTAACCCATATTATTGCGAGTGATGCCCATAATGTGAGTGGCCGTCCGTTTAGAATGACAGCTGCATTTGAGGTCTTTGAAAAAGAGTTTGGGACAGAAAAAGCGCAACTCTTTAAAGATAGAGCTAAAGATATTATTAATGGTGACGACACCCTAGTAGAACCCTACTCAGAAGTCGCAAGCCGAAAGAAAAAATGGGTTAATTTTTAGACTAAGTGCGACAAAGCTCGTTAAACTCCGAGCAGTAAGGAAGCTTTTTCAAAAATGGAACATTTTTAGAAAAAGAAGAGTTAGTGCCGAAGGAGTTGAGCTTTGGAGCACGCCAAAAAAAGTGTGACTTCTTTCGTTAAAGCTCGAACACTGGAACAAAATTGAGTAGATAGGGAACTATCGGAAAAATTTTGTGAAGTGGACGTCGAGCTTGAAAGAAGGAGCACGCCAAAAAAAGTGTGACTTCTTTCGTTAAAGCTCGCGTCAGTCAGTATTAAAACCTTTACGTAAGTAACCAAGAAACTAAAAAACCAAAGTAATCAAAAAACCAAAGTGACCAAAAAAACAAAAATGTCATTGGAGGCAATCATGAAGCTATATGTTACAAGGCATGGGCAAACGGTCGGTAATGTGGATAATTTAGTGTGTGGGCAGAAAGAATATGATTTGACCGATAAAGGAAGAGCGCAAGCAAAAGCACTTGCTCAGCAAATCAAGACAGAAAAGATAAAGATTGACCGCATCATCACGTCACCGATTGGCCGGGCAAAGGAAACGGCTGCTATTATCAATGAAGTCCTTCAAGTTCCTATTACGGAGGATAATCGGGTGGCAGAGTTTGATTTTGGTGACTTCGATGGAAAATCGAACCAAACGTCTGAATTTGCAGCAGCTAGGCGTCAGTTTGTTGTGCCATTAAAACATGGGGAGTCTTGGTTCAAGGCGGCACAACGGGCTTATAATTTTCTTGATGATATCAAATACGATGACGAAGTAACCTTGGTTGTCTGTCATAATGCTATCAATCGTGTGATACACAGTTATTTTTGTGACATGCCGAATGACCAATATTTTGATTACAATATTGATAATTGTGAACTGACTTATTACGAGTCATAAGGTCGGCGTCCTAAGAACGACTTAGATAGTTGGTGTGCTAATTTGATTAATCAGGGAACTTCCTAAGACGGACAATTGTCTGTCTTTTTTTAGTTGCTGGGAAATTGGTTTTTGTTAGACCTAACTTGTCAGCTTATATTCCAGTCATTCCCTAAAATTTAAGAAAATTTAGAATTACTTTTCTTGTAAAAGATGTCATTTTTGAGTAAGCTTTATTAGAAATGTGTGATTTGTTTAATACACTGAAATACAATGAAAAAACAGAGTTACTTTCAGTATTCTTAGTTTTTCAGAGAAGATAAGTTGGTGCAACTAATGGAACAACAGAAGCATAAGCGGGTGTACGCAATTGATGGCTTGCGTTTTCTCGCAATTTTAGGGGTTATTTTTTACCACTTATCCCCGTATTTGGTGCCGGGCGGATTTTTAGGTGTAGACCTATTTTTAATCATCAGCGCCTATTTATTAACCACGAGTTTAAAACGTAGTCTCGATTCAAAGGGTCAGATTCACTTGATGACGTTAGTCAAGAAACGTTTGTTGCGGTTATTAGGGCCAATGCTTTGGATGGTCTTGTTAGTTGTCAGTTATTTGTTTTGGTTACAACCAGTATTATTGCATGACTCCAGAGCTTCAATTTTATCAGGAATAACATTCACTAATAACTGGTGGCAGATCTTAAACGGTATATCTTACTTTGAAGCTGCGATGACACCTAATGTTTTTGGACATCTCTGGTATATTGCGATTATCTTCCAGTTCACAGTGATTTGGGCCATCGTTTATACCTTCTTGGTCAAAGTTATTCAAAAAGATACAGTGATTAAAGTCATCACAGTGGGGTTAGTTCTGGTGTCGGCTATCTTGATGGCTGTCCTTTTTAAAGCAGGTACTGATCCAACACGTGTTTATTATGGGACAGATACTAGGGCATTCTCCTTTTTACTTGGCGCATTGTTAGCCATGTTCTTCCCATACGAATCGGTCATTCAGAAACATAACTACACCAAAGCTCAACGGCAAAAGCTGTTATTATTCGGGACGGTTTTACTAGCCACGATGGCTTATTTGATGTTTAATCTAAACGATGCAGCTACAATTACTTACCGTGGTGGGATTTTTGTTTATGCAGTCTTATCGAGTCTATTATTCGTTATTATTTTGCTTCCAACAACCTTTTGGCATCGTGCTTTCAGTTTTAAACCAATAGTTTGGTTGGGACAACGGAGTTATTCCTATTATATGTGGTATTATCCGGTCAGTATTTTGTTCCAACAACAAGCGACTGCGAAGAGTCTCAGTGGTGTTACGGGGATAGTCTTTCAACTTATCTTGATTGCGATGCTTGGAGAAGTTAGCTATGTCTTGATCGAACGTCAGATGCTAACGAAAATATTTGGCCGTTCTTTTTGGCGTGCCATCTACATTAACTTAAAGCATAGCCGTAACAAAACGATTAAAATTCTCAAAGGTGTTCTTATTGCAACCGTGATGCTCTTTATTCCAGTTTCCTTTATCTTTGGATTGATTAATGCCTCGTCTGGAGAGAATAAAACAGTGACCGATATTGCAAAATCAATCGAAGATAGTTACTCCTCTCTTAATAAGAACAACGCTAAAGAGACGGATAAAGAGACAGATAAAGAGAAAGACAAAAAGTCAGGCACAGACTCAGCTAAAGACTCAGATAAGGAGAACAATAAAGATAAGGGAACCGACCAAGAAAATAAACAACCAAATGATTCGGATAAAAATAACGATCAAGAGAAAGATTCGGAGAAAGAAGATAAACAACCAGCTGACGAAGGTCCCACTATCGAAGGATTGACGCCAGAAGAAAGTCAGTTTGCTGCAAATTTGGCAATTTCATTCTTTGGGGATTCGACACTACAAGCGACTGCTGCTAATTTACAAGAAGTCTTTCCGAAGGCCTTATTTGATGGTCAACAAGGGCGACAATTGTCGCAAAGTCAAGATAGTTTAAGAGCTTTCGTTGACAGTGGCAAGGCACTAGACACAGTAGTCTTGATGCTTGGGACAAACGGTGGTTTTTCAACCGAGCAAATCAATGGGTTGATTGAGATACTAGGAAATAGAGAAGTGGTCCTCGTCACGACTCATGCTCCAAGATCTTGGCAGAATGAAGTCAATGAACGATTGACCGAAGCTGCTAATAGTCATGCTAATGTGGTTCTGGTTGACTGGAATGCAGCAGTTAGTGGACATGATAACTGGCTATACGATGACCATATTCATCCAAACCCTAACGGGAGTCATGAGTTTGCTCTCTATTTAGCAAGACAACTCACTGCTTTATTGGATAAATAAGTTCAAGAAAGTTTAAAAGTATAAGAAAATAAATTAACAGATGAAGAAATACAGCAGTAAAGCAATGTTAAGACACCAGAAGGGCAAGTCTCTACTGCAAGTAGCTGCTATAAAGAACCGCTATGGGGTGTGTGATAAGCAAACCACAATAGCGGTTTTTTTAATGTTTAAGAAATAGCAAATTTAAGAAGTCCTTCAATTGGATTAGTTTAGAGCTACATCAAAACACTACTTTAAATGAGAGAATAACGAAGATGTGATTGCTTTAGTGGGAGTAACATTATAAAATGATTGCTGATTGAGCAATTATTATGGGTTAAAGGAGACGAGACATGGCTAGTGTGGGAAAGAAAAAATTTCAGACACCTCATACTTATCTGATTATTTTTGGCATAGTGATTTTATCGTGGCTGCTAACAATGGTGGTTCCAGCGGGTAAGTATTCAACTGAAGTGTTGAATTATGAAGGAAAAAATGGTGAGACGCAGTCTAGAGTGGTTCTAAAAGAAAACTCTTTTCGCTATATGTACCCTGTTAAAGAAGAGGTGTTAAAAAAAGAGTTATCGGAGTTACTTTCTCAGGATGATCTATTACTTCGACTTGAGGTAGATCGTACTGGGTTAGCTGATCTACTAAACAAATCTGATGATATTACCATCGATGAGTTAGCTAGTGTTGGCTTAGAGGAATCAGAACTATATGACCTTTATGGAAATTCTATTTATGATACGAGTCAAAAACTCCACAAAACCGCCAAAATTTGGGGAACGCAGGATCATAATGGCTTTGGGTTTTTAAATTATGTTTTTGAAGGACTAGTGACTGGTGATCGTTATGGGTCAGCAGTTGGCATTGTGGCGCTTCTGTTGGTAGTCGGTGGCGCATTTGGAATTATTATGAGGACCGGGGCAATTGACGCTGGGATATATGCCTTTGTGAGTAGTGCAAAGGGGATGGAGCATTTAGCCCTGCCTGTTATCTTTTTCTTATTCTCTTTTGCGGGAGCTACTTTTGGAGCATCTGAACAGGTTATTCCATTTGTGATGGTTATTGCACCATTTTGTGTGGCATTGGGCTATGATTCGATTACTGCGGTTACCATTACGTTTGCGGCTTCTCAAATAGGAAATGCCTGTTCTTGGATGAGTCCATTCAGTATCGCCATTGCGCAAGGGATAGCTGGACTACCGGCTTTGTCAGGAGCAGGTTTTAGAATAATCATGTGGTTTGTGATTACCAGTTTATCATGCGCCTTTATGATGCGGTATGCTAAAAAGATACATCAGAATCCTCAGTTGTCACCATCTTACCATAGCGATGCTTTCTTTAGAGGAAATGCTGATCTGGATAAAGAAAAAGAAAGGCCATTTCTATTAGGGCACAAAATCATTTTAATCGAATTATTACTAGGCTTAGTCTGGATTGTTTATGGCGTCATGGCAGCAGATTTTTCAATCCCTGAGTTAGCGTCACAGTTTTTTGTGATAGGATTGATAGCGGGTATCACTGCATTGGGTTGCCGCTTGGATGGCTTAACTGCCAATGATTTAGCAATAGCTTTTAAAGATGGTGTTTCTGACTTAGCGCCAACAGCAGTGGTTGTCGGCATGGCCAAAGGTATTCTATTAGTCCTTGGTGGTTCGGATGCGGGAAGTTTTTCAACCCTCAACACGATTCTTTATAGCGTTGGACGACTTTTGTCAGGTATTCCTTCAATCTTCGGTGCTTGGTTCATGTATATCTTCCAAAGCTTCTTTAATTTAATTGTCACTTCGAATTCAGGACAAGCTGCCTTGACAATGCCAATTATGGCGCCATTGGCAGATATCATTGGGGTGTCACGGCAAGTAGCTGTTCTAGCGTTTCAACTAGGATCGGGATTTGTAGATGCCTTTACCCCAGTATCAGCTAGTTTAGTCGGTTGTTTAGCGGCTGCCAGAATTGACTGGAGTAATTGGGCTAAATTCCAGGTTAAAATGCAAGGCTTTTTGTTTCTATTAGGGACTGTCTTTATTGTGATTGCTATTGCGATTGGGTATCAGTAAAACATAGTGAAAGGATCTGTCAAACATGAAATTAGTGAGAGATGTTGAGATTTATGCTCCAAAACGATTGGGAAAGAAAGATGTCTTGATCAGTGAGGGCAAAATCATTGCGATAGAGGATCGCATTGAGGCTCATATTACTGGCGTTGACATTGAAGTCATCGATGGGAAAGGGCTGATTGCTACTCCAGGATTCATCGATGCTCATTTCCACTTGTTAGGTGGTGGTGGGGAAAATGGCTTTCAAAATCGAACACCTGAAGTTAAGTTAACGGATTTAACAGAAGCGGGTGTTACGACAGTTGCTGGATTACTTGGCACTGATGGTGTGGGGCGCGATGATGCTGCGTTATTGAGTAAAGCACATGCTTTAGAAATTGAAGGTATCACTACCTATGTCTATATTGGCAACTATCGTTTACCAGTTGAAACTGTGACGGATTCAATCATCAAGGATATCATGGTGATTGATAAAGCCATCGGAATCGGTGAAATTGCTATTTCAGATCACCGGAATGGGTCGCCAACCTTTGCCGAATTTGCTCATGCTTGTGCTGATGCTAGAGTAGGTGGGTTGTTAGCAGGGAAAGCTGGAATTGTTAATATTCATGTTGGGCCAGGAAAAGACCGACTGAAGTTTATTTTTCAAGCATTGGATGAGACAGACATCCCAGTAGCCACCTTCTACCCGACTCATGTTGGCAGAAGTCAAGAATTGGTTAATGAAGCCATTGCCTTTGCTAAACGCGGGGGTGTGTTTGATGTGACGGGTAGCGAAAATCCAGATCAAACCTACGATATTGATGGAGATATCCCATTCCGTAAGATTTTAAAACAAGTCTTGGATGAAGGCTTATCACCGGAATGTATCACCATGACGTCTGATGGCCAAGGTAGCCTTCCAAGTTTTGATAGTGAGGGGAATTTCTTGCATATCGGTGTGGCAAGTGCGAAGTCGTTGTTGGTAGGCATTAAAGAGGCTGTTAAAAGAGAAGAGATTCCTTTAGAAATTGCATTACAGACAGTCACTAGTAATGTGGCAAATAAATTGAAATTACCTCATAAAGGGCAGTTAGTAGTTGGGAAAGATGCTGATATGTTACTACTCGAGAAAGATAGTTTAGATATCCATACAGTGATTGCGAAAGGTAAAACGATGATTGCAGATCACGAGATCATTAAAAGAGGGACTTTTGAATAGATAGTATCTTTCGACTAAACTCTTCTAGTAAGTAATAAGTAAATTGATGACAGTGGCAATAGAGTAGCAATAGTGAACCGCGAACATCACTTTTAAGATGAAGCAAAACAGAATAATCCCCACCTACAAGAATGTGATGACATCTTGTAGGTGGGGGTTTGTTATGGATTGAGTGAGCAATTTCTGGAGAGGTTGGAAGTTTGACACGACGAATTTTTTCCATGACATATCTGTTAGAAAGTGTTCTTAATGTTTCTTGCATGGCATCATAATCTCTCTTTGATAGGACACGACTGTATCTTCCACATTTTTA
>OMJG01001709.1_pt1 | contig 12079 bp, 9 predicted proteins | sample 1646431 | NCBI WGS metagenome assembly OMJG01 (sample SAMN03771674, study PRJEB25209) | food metagenome | isolation source: Cotija cheese | place: Mexico:Jalisco,Michoacan | collected 2011-12-12 | reverse complement strand
TGATTTATACCATTACTGTCAATCCATCAATTGACTACGTGGTGCAACTACCCCAGATGACCCTCGGTAGCGTTAACCGATTAGCACATACGGCGAAACTGCCTGGCGGTAAAGGTATCAACGTTTCACAGATTTTAAACGACCTACACCAACCCAACAGAGCTCTCGGCTTTATCGGTGGGTTTACCGGCACGTTTATTAGTGATGCTTTAAAAGCCAAGGGCCTAGATTGCCACTTCACACCAATTGCCGATGATACCCGGATCAACGTGAAAATTCACGCTGAAGAGGAAACCGAATTAAATGGTGCGGGTCCCGACATCACGACAAATGAAATCGACAACTTCTATACCGAATTAGCCGATCTAACACCAGATGACGTGGTCGTCATGTCTGGTAGTCTGGCACCTAGCTTACCCGATAGCTTCTACTACGATATCATTCAAAAGGTTGAAGCTGCCGGTGCGAACTTTGTCATCGACACGACCGGTGAAGCCTTGAAGAAGACCTTGCCAAGTCACCCACTTGTGGTTAAACCGAATAACCATGAACTGGCTGATTACTATCACACGACGTTTAATGGCCAAGCCGATATTATCGCGGCGGGACAACGGATGCTGGCTGAAGGTGCACAACACGTGCTGATTTCAATGGCTGGCGATGGTGGCCTTCTAATCACCAAAGATGCGGTCTACTTTAGTCCCGCACCTAAGGGCCAAGTAATCAACTCAGTCGGTGCCGGTGATTCAATGATTGGTGGTTTTGTCGGCACATTTGCCAAAACACACGACGCTGTTGAAAGTTTCCGTTACGGTCTCGCCTGCGGATCCGCAACCGCCTTTTCGGAAGACATTGCGACCCGCGCCAAGATCAACGAAATCTTGCCACTCATTAAAATTGAAAAACTCGCTCACTAAAGAAAGGACTGTTACCTTAACATGGATATCCGCGATTTATTACTAAAAGATGTCATGATCATGGACATGCAAGCCACGACCAAAGACGAAGCTATTGATGAATTGGTTCATAAATATGCCGAACAAGGTGTCATCAACGACGAAGCGCTCTACAAGCAAGATATCATCAAACGTGAAGCTGAATCAACGACCGGGATCGGTGATGGAATTGCCATGCCGCATGCCAAAGATAAGGCTGTTAACCGGGCAACCGTCATGTTTGCTAAGAGTAAGGCCGGTGTTGACTTTAATGCGTTAGATGGTCAACCCGTGCACCTCTTCTTTATGATTGCTGCTCCCGAAGGTGCCAATAATACGCATTTGGCTGCTCTCGCCGCCCTCTCAAGCCTATTGATCGATCCTGAATTGGTCGCTAAACTTAAGAATGCCCAATCACCTGAAGAAGTTCAACAACTCTTCGGTGATGCCCAGGCTGCTAAGGAAGAAAAGGAAGCCAAAGATGCAGCTGCCAAGGCCGAAAAAGAAGCCGCAGCTGCCAGCACCACCACTGACGAAAAACGTCCCTATTTAGTTGGGGTTACCGCCTGTCCAAACGGAATCGCCCATACTTACATGGCCGAAGCAGCCTTGATCAAAGCCGGTGAAGCGGCCGGTGTTGACATCAAAATCGAAACGAATGGTTCTGAAGGTGTTAAGCACTTATTGACTGCCGATGAAATCGCTCGTGCCGACGGTGTTGTGATTGCTGCCGATAAGAAAGTCAAGATGGCTCGTTTTGATGGCAAACATCTCGTTAACCGTCCCGTCACAGATGGAATTAACAAGGCTGACCAATTAGTGCAAGAAGCTTTGAGCGGCAAAGCTCCTGTCTATCACGATGCTGATGGGGGTGCTACTGGCGACGATGACGGTGCTAGCGCTAATGGTAGTGTTTGGGGTGAAGTTTACAAGGACTTAATGAACGGGATTTCCCACATGTTACCATTCGTTGTTGGTGGTGGGATCTTAATGGCCCTTTCCTTCATTATTGAACAATTTGCCGGTAGTAAGAGCTTAGCCTTTACCTTCTTCAACCAAGCTGGTAACATGGCCTTCGCCTTCATGGTACCCGTTTTAGCCGGTTACATCGCCGAATCAATTGGTGATCGCCCTGCTTTGATGCCTGGGTTCGTTGGTGGGTTCATGGCTACGGTTTACACTGGCGCTTACGGTGGTGTTTACACAGCTTCCATTACGGCCAATGCTAAGAGTCCCGCTGGCTTCTTAGGTGGTTTAGCCGCTGGGTTCTTGGCTGGTTACATTACCGTTTGGATGAAGAAGTGGACCAAGAACATGCCACAATCCTTAGACGGGATGAAACCAATGTTGATTTTCCCAATTCTCGGATTATTGATTATTGCCGCTTTAATGTTCTTTATTGTTAACCCAATCTTCTCAGTTATCAACGCTTGGATTACCCACTTCTTGAACTCAATGGGTACTGGTAATGCCGTTCTTCTCGGACTCGTACTTGGTGGGATGATGTCGATCGATATGGGTGGTCCTTTCAACAAGGCTGCTTACGTCTTCGCCACCGGTGCCTTTACCGCCACGCAAGATGGAAACTTAATGGCTGCTGTTATGGCTGGTGGGATGGTACCACCATTGGCAACTGCGATTGCAACTGCTTTTTGGCCAAAGAAGTTTACGGATGACGAGCGTAAAGCTGGGATTTCTAACTGGTTACTTGGGGTTTCATTCATCACTGAAGGTGCGATTCCATTCGCCACGGCTGACCCATTACACGTTATCGGTTCTAGTGTTGTTGGGGCCGCCATTGCCGGTGGTTTAACGCAACTTTGGGGCGTTGCTGTCCCTGCTCCTCATGGTGGCCTTTGGGTCTCACTACTCGCCACGAACATCTGGGGTTACATCGGTGCCACGGTTATCGGTGCCGTTATTGCTGGGGTTATCCTTGGTATTTGGAAACCAGCTAAAGCAACTAAATAATGTCATGCAAAAAGACGATCAACATGATCGTCTTTTTTGTTAGCCAAATTAACGAAATATCCGTCTAATCCCGCTAAAAAACGGGTATAATAAAATTAATATGTTATTTAGAATCGAGACGAATTCGATGAAATTATGGAAATCTATCTTAGGCATCGGGATGGTGCTGTTCGGTGGTATCTTCTTATCTAGCTGCCAAAAAACTACGGCCACCACCCTGCCGCCTGTCACGCACAACACGTTAACGGCCATGATTATCAGTGACGACCATGTCATTGCACCAAGATTACATGATAATGGTAAGGCTTTCAGCCAATATGCTGGCAACGATGCGGGAGCCGATTTAAAATACAGTGCCACAATTTTTCGCGCGTTTATCGCTAAAGCACTAGCTACAAAACCCGACGTTGTTCTCGTCAGTGGCGACATCACTAATAACGGTGAAAAAGCTAGTCATGAGTATGTCGCTAAGCAACTTCGCCGACTAACTGACCAGCACATCCGCGTTTATGTCGTCCCTGGTAACCACGACTTGAATAACCCAATTGCCCGTCGCTTCAAAGGTAATCATCAGTATAGCACTGAGGCGACCAGCCCGACTCAGTTCAAAAAAATTTATCGGCAAGCTGGTTATAGTCAAGCCAGCGAAAATGATCCGAGTTCACTTGGGTACTTAGTCAAACCAAGTAAACATACCTGGTTTCTGATGTTAAACTCGGCCATCTATAAAAGTAATTATCAACAAGGCAACTCAACGGTCGGTGGCGGTTTAACAGACGGTACCTTGCAATGGATTGCTAAAGTTGGCAAACAGGCGAAACAGGCCCATGCAACGCTCATTCCTGTATTGCATCACAATACGATGGACCACACGGTGATTCATCAAGACTATACGATTGGCTACGCTGAAGATGTTCGCAAAGCACTGACAAACGCTGGTATTAAACTGTCACTCAGCGGCCACATTCATGCGCAAAGTATCAAGTCGACCAAAGTTGCTGGACATTCGCTAACCGATATCGCTAGCGGTGCCTTAATTTTAGGATCGCACTATTATGGTACGCTGAAGATCAATCAAGCTAACGGTACTGCTACCTACCGCGCAACCCCATTAAACGTGAGTGCCTACATCAAACAACAACAAGGTGTTACGGCCATGCGTGCTTATCAAAAGTATGACCACGATGTATTATATGCGGCCGGCTATAATGCAGCGCTGAGTCAACTATACGAAGATCGCGACGAGACCAAGCTATCAACCGCCAAAGTTAACCAATTAGCTCGTGGCATGGCCGCTGCCAACATCGCGCTGTTCCGGGGCACATCAGTCACGAATAGTACCGCAATCAAAGCCTGGCAGCAAATGCCACAAGATACGAGTCTGCGCGGATTCGTGCTGGCAACTCAGAAGCTGCATGGCAATGTGACGTGGTCGGGAAAAGTCCGATAAGCATTAGTGAGCGTGATTTTACTGCTCTCTACAATCATTTATTAAATATCCTATCAATTCGAGCATAAAAATAACGACTCAGTTGGCCAACTGAGTCGTTATTTTTATACGGACTATGTGGCCCCTTTTTGATAATGCTTCGGCGTCACGCCACCACCGGCTAATGAGAACTTCACAGTCTGTGCGACGTTTTTAGCAATCCCCAATGCCTGAATCTCCTCAATTGAGGCGCCAGCAATCTTACTCATGGAACCGAATTTGCGCAATAACTTGTTCCGCGTCTTAGGCCCCACACCAGGAATTTCATCTAACCGTGAACTCAACGAATGCTTAGTATGCACTTGACGGTGGAACGTAATGGCGAAACGGTGCACTTCATCCTGAATCCGTTGTAGTAAGTAGAAGCCCTGACTCTTAGGATCAAGATGTAGGTGCTGGTCACCGGCCGATGCGAGGAGGTCCGCCGTCTTATGATGATCGTTCTTGACCATCGCCGCAACCGGCGTTGCAATTCCTAATTCGTTCTCTAAGACGTCCTTAGCTGCTTCAAGTTGGATCTCGCCACCATCCATCAAAATTAGGTCTGGTAACGCTGTATGTTCCTTCAACAACCGTGTATAGCGCCGTCGAATCACTTCACGGGTCGAAGCTGCTTCATCCGCATGATCGACCGTCCGCAACTTATACTTTCGGTACAACTTCTTATTCGGTTGCCCGTCTGTGAAGACGACCATCGCTGAAACTAAGTCCGCTCCCTGAATATGGGAGTGGTCAAACGCTTCAATTTTATGACCCGCTGGTATACCTAAGGCGTCAGTAATTTCCTGCATCGCACCAGTTGTCTTGCGCTCATCCAACTCCAGCAACCGGAACTTTTCTTCCAAAACGATGCGCGCGTTCTTTTGGGCCATGTCTAACAAATCTTTCTTCTGCCCACGCTGAGGTGTCCGCACGGGGATACCCAGAATATCACTTAAAACCTGTTTATCCAGCCCATTGGGAACCAGCACTTCGCGTGGTAACACATTATTCTTGCGGTTATAAAATTGCAGGATAAAACTCGTCATTTCTTCTGGTGCCGTCGATACGACTGGAAACAACCGTTTCTCACGTTTCATTAGCCGTGCTTGACGAATAAAGAAGACTTGAATTGAAAGCCAACCCTTGTCCAAATAAAAGTTAAACAAATCACGCGGCGTATTATCATTGGAAATAATCTTTTGTTTTTCAACGGTCATCTCAATATAATTCAATTGATCACGCAATTCAGCGGCTCGTTCAAATTCTAATTCAGCAGCTGCCTTGTCCATTCGTTTCGTTAATTGCTTCTTGACCGTTTCAACGTGCCCATTTAAAAAGGATTTAATTCGTTTGATCTGCGCGTCATACTCCGTCGTTGGTACTGTCTTGAAGCACGCACCGAGGCATTGACCCATATGATAGTACAGACATGGCCGATTTTGAAACCCATGACACCGGCGTAACGGATAAACTTTCTGAATAAAGTTGACCGTCTCTTGAGCAGCGTAAACATTCGGATATGGGCCAAAATAATACCCACCATCTTTACGAACATCGCTCACAATTAAGATTTGAGGATCACGTTCATTGGTGATCTTGATATACGGATAACCGGTCCCTTTTTTTAGTTTAATATTAAAATAAGGTTGGTGCTTTTGAATCAACGTAATTTCTAACAGGAAGGCTTCCTTATCTGTTGAAGTCACAATAAATTCAAAATCCGCAATCTCCGAAACTAACCGTGCTGTCTTGCCGGTATGGCTACTTTTAAAATACGAACGCACCCGGTTTTTCAAGTTTTTGGCCTTACCAACGTAAATAATCTGACTATTTAAGTTTTTCATCAGATAACAGCCCGGTAAGTCCGGTAACAAAGATAATTTATGTTCAATATGCGCGGATGCCATGTCACACCTTCCCTTCGTTTAAATTAGCATTAATAGTATACCGCCTGATAGCATGTGGCTCAACCAATCGACCTGCAAATATGATTTTAATGATACCGATAACGGCTGGTCACAATTGTTTACCAAACCACGCCAAAGCTCGGCTATCATTGACCCAAACAAAAACCGGCCGCCAGAATAATCTGACAGCCGGTTCACATTCTCGTATTTACATTAAAATTTTTGAGAGAAAGTCTTGGGCCCGTTCCGTTTGCGGGTTCGCAAAGAATTCGTCAGGCGTGTTATTTTCTTGAATATAACCATCCGCCATGAACCAAATCCGATCCGCTACTGACTTGGCAAAGCCCATTTCATGCGTTACCACGACCATCGTCATCCCATCCTTGGCCAATTTTTGCATAACATTCAAGACTTCGCCAACCATTTCGGGATCCAACGCAGATGTTGGCTCATCAAACAACATTACTTCAGGATTCATTGCTAAAGCCCGCGCAATGGCCACTCGTTGAGCCTGCCCGCCCGATAGACTACTTGGAAAGGCATCCGCATGATCATCCAACCCTACTCGTTGTAATAGCTCATGGGCGGTCTTAGTCGCCGTTGCATCATCGGTATGTTTGACTTTCATCGGTGCTAACTTGATGTTTTCTAGTACCGTCATATTCGGGAACAGGTTGAAACCTTGAAAGACCATCCCCATCTTTTCCCGTAGCGCATTAACGCTCTTAGTATCTAGCGTCGTCAAATCTTGTCCCTCAAACGCCACTTGCCCACTGGTTGGCGTTTCTAACAAGTTTAAGCACCGTAAAAAGGTACTCTTACCACCACCAGAAGGTCCAATAACTACAATCACCTGTCCGGGTTCTACTTTTTCGGTAATATCTTTTAAAACAACGTTATCACCGAAGCTCTTCGCAAGGTCTTTAACTTCAATCACTGGTTTAGTCATGTTGCATTCTCCTTTCGAAGTAGTTCAAGATACGTGAAGCCGTAAAGGTCAAGATAAAGTAGAGGACCATAATAACGACAATCGGTGCGACGCCACGATACGTGTCAGAACGAACGATGTTGCTTTGATAAATTAGTTCCGTTACCCCAATAATTGAGACAATCGAACTATCCTTGATCAACGTAATAAATTCATTGCCTAGTGACGGCCAAATATTCTTAAGCGCTTGTGGCAAGACGACGTACCGCATCGTTTCGCCATTAGACATCCCTAAGCTCCGAGCAGCCTCCGTTTGTCCCACATCTACGGAATTGATCCCGCCACGAATGTATTCGGCCACGTAAGCACCAGAATTCAAAGAAATCGCAATAATCCCAGAAGTCAGGGCCGGCAAGTTAACAAAGAGTCCTAACCCAAAATAAACGAACATCACTTGGACCATCATTGGTGTGCCCCGGATAAATTCAACATACGCCGTTGCTAACCAACGAATAGCGGTCTTCAGTGGGTTGCCTTTGGTCATCCGAGCTAAGGCTAGTAGAATCCCAATGATAAAACCGAAGAAAACGGAGCAAACGGTAATGATTAACGTGTATTCAATCCCAGTTGCAAAAGCTTTCCAGTAATGTCCCATTGAGGTGTTAACCGTGTTGGTCTTCAGATACTTACCAGCAGCTGGCAAGTATTGCTTTTTAACTAAATTTTCTTTCTTAATTTGATCAACCGTCTTGTTAACCTTGTTAACTAAGCTAGTTGATCCCTTTCGAAACGCAATTGCTGAACTAGTAGCATCAGAACTCATGTTGAAGTCGCTAGGAATTGCGACTAGATTTTTATTATTTGAAACATAGGCTTCAGCAGACGGCTTTTCCATCGCAACCCCGTCAACTTTATGACTTTGCAACGCCAAGATCAGGTCTGACTGTGAAGTCATCCCCTTAGCCTTCGTATTCGAAGTTTGACTCTTAATGGCATTATATTGCGTGGTCCCGGTCTGGGCACCTAACGTACCACCCTTAAACGAGTCCTTATTCTTATATTTGGCTTTATCGGTTTTGTTGATGACAATGTCATAACCACCCTTGTAATAAACGTGAGTGAAATCAACATTTTTCCGTCGTGATGGCGTTGGATTCATCCCAGAAATAATCATATCGATCTTGCCAGTCTGTAAGGCAACCAACAGTGAATCAAAGGACATCGACTTGACCTTCAACTTAACCCCTAAATCTTTGGCCACCTTTTTACCGATCTGAACATCCATCCCAACGACCTTACTCTTGCCGTTGACCGTCGCCTGGAATTCATACGGCGGATAGTCTGGGGACGTCCCCATAATGAGGACCCCCTTCTTTTGAATCTGCTCTAACGAATTATCAGCCGCTTGTGCATGTTGCGACTGTCCGAGCGGGACAACCGTCATGATCAGGGCCACAATAATGGCTAACAACCACCCAAATCTTTTTTTCATATGCTTTTCTCCTCGTTTGTCATTTACAAGAATAAAGTATAACCGCATATGATTATTTATGCAAGTATTTTTGAAAAATTCTTTATTTTATGCATAAATAGCACTTTTATACACGTATTTGTCCCTTAATTGTGTATAAAAGACGAATAACTGACAAATGACACAAAATTTGCTATCATTAGCGGTAACCGAAAGGAATGATAACATGGCTTTAAAAGTACAACGTCAAGATAACCTTGATAAACTATTTGATAAATTTGCAATCGGTCCTGACGACAAAGACAAGCTAACTACCAAAGCCGTTCAGGAAACAATTGATGAACATGCCCAACGACAACCTAAATCAACCGATAAACCAGTTGATCACAAATAACCAATAATGTATTAGTACCGATTACGTCACAAAAAGAGCCTTCATAACTGAAGGCTCTTTTTCGTTCTTAAGCTTACTTATAAGAATCCATCCCAGAGCACATGACAACTTGGTCCTGCTTATTAGCTCATCGCATCTATTAACGCTCAGCATCCGCACAGCTAACTTTTAACACCAAATTGCGGCCACTGATTAGTGGTTAATTAGCAAATCTTTGTTCCAATCGTTTGCATCTTTTCGCGGCGTTCGGCCTCTGTTTCTGGAGAAACATCGCGCCAATCCACGACTGCCAAGGCGCCATCGAGCATCCCACTATCGTCCTTCAAGGCTAAGGCATTGTGCCAACGAGAAATATTTAACCCGTTACCAAGATAAGCTTCATCGGCAGGAGCGACGTGCATAATATAGCCCGCATTATTTTCAAGCGGTGTTGTATAATCTGGATCAGCTTCCTTTAGAATGACTAGTTGAAATTTATTACCAATAGCACAGCTACCACCTAAACTAGAGTACTTGTTAGAACCATCATCGGTTGTTAAAATAACTTGGCTACCTGCGGGAATCTTGTCAGCTAAATAGGCTTGAGCATCGTCTTTGATATTAATTTTCATTGAAATCATCCTCCGTATCAAAATAATTAAGTTGTGCACAACTCTTTTACAATTATTAATTTACGCCATTTAATCAGTAAATGCAATTATTTGACTCATTTGGGCAAAAAAACACCCACAAATGCGGGTGTCAGTTGCTACTTGACCGGTTTACCATTCGGATACTTGTCGTTTAGCTTGGTAATATTCTGCTGGGCAACTTCTTCAAACGGAATATCAGCCCATTCAGCGACCTGTGATAAGTACCATAAAACGTCACCCATCTGTTTTGTTAACTGATCTTTATTCAATCGTTCGCCGTGAAACGTATACTTTTTAACCAAATCAACGACTTGCCCGGTCTCAGAAGCTAAGCCTAAGGATAAATTCGTCAAAACCTGTTCATTTCCATATAACGTCCGATTTGCTAATGATTGATATTCATTAAATTCCAAGTTAGTTGCCTCCCACAGTATGTGCTTCGATCCATTGCCAAATGGCATCCTTGCCTTCCTTAGTTTTAGCCGAAAACGCAATAAAATCATCCTCAGCTTGGAAGTTAAGTGTTTTCTTAATTAAGCTTTCCTGTTTATTCCATTTACCACGCGGAATCTTATCACTCTTAGTAGCGACGACTAGTAAAGGCATCTGATAGTATCGCATCCACTCATACATGGTAACATCATCTTTGGTAGGTGCATGCCGTGCATCCACTAGAATAACGACGCCACGTAACGTGTCCCGGCTTGTCAGGTACGTCTCAATCATTTGCCCCCACTTCTCGCGTTCCTTCTTAGAAACCTTGGCATAGCCATATCCAGGAACGTCAACAAAGTATAATTGATCCTCAACTTTATAAAAATTCAACGTCTGCGTCTTACCAGGTTGACTAGACGTTCGCGCATAGCTATTTCGGTTGATCAAGACGTTGATCAACGACGATTTGCCGACATTTGATCGACCTGCTAGACCAATTTCTGGAAAACCAGTTGTTGGGTACTGACTTGGTGCCACCGCGCTCATGACAAGTTCAACGTTATGCACTTCCATCGAATTAACTCCTTCTGCAATCGTTATTGCATTCATTTTACCATAATTTAAGCGTTCGCTAGGGCCCAACGCTCAAGTTCGATTTAAACAGCATTCAGGACCGCGAATGAATCCTCATCGCGGTCCTGAATGAAAAATGCTATTACGGGCGCTTAAAAAAGCTTTAGGAAGCCTTTTGATCCGCTAAAACAAGTTCTGGTTCGGCATGATCCGCTACCGTTTCGCGGGTAATGATTACTTTCTTAACATCTTCGCGACTTGGAATATCATACATGATATCACGCATGGTGTCCTCGATAATTGAACGTAACCCCCGGGCACCCGTATTGCGGGCTAATGCTTCTTGAGCAATCGCTCGTAAGGCGTCGTCGTTAAAGTCCAATTCAGCACCATCCAAAGCAATCAGACGCTGATATTGCTTAACAAGCGCGTTCTTTGGTTCCGTTAAGATTCGAACCAAATCGTCTTCCGTTAAACGTTCGAGCGCGGTCAAGATTGGAAGACGCCCAATAAATTCAGGGATTAAGCCGAATTGCAAGAGGTCTTCTGGGACAACTTGTTGCATCAGACTCTTGGAATCATCCAAGACTGCATTTTTACCGTCCGTATCAGTTCCAAAGCCAATTGTCTTATCACCTAAACGACGTTTGACGATGTCTTCAATTCCATCAAAGGCCCCACCAACGATAAATAAAATGTTGGTCGTGTCAATCTGAATAAACTCTTGTTGCGGATGCTTACGCCCACCCTGCGGCGGCACATTGGCAATCGTGCCTTCCAAGATCTTCAAGAGTGCTTGTTGAACCCCTTCACCAGAAACATCCCGGGTGATAGAAACATTTTCACTCTTCTTAGCGATCTTATCAATTTCATCAATATAAATAATACCTTTTTCGGCACGTTCAACATCGTAATCCGCATTTTGCAATAACTTCAGTAAAATGTTTTCAACGTCTTCACCCACATAACCGGCTTCGGTTAACGTCGTCGCATCTGCAATCGCAAATGGGACGTCTAAAATCCGGGCTAGGCTTTGTGCCAGGAAGGTCTTCCCAGAACCAGTAGGCCCAACTAAACTAATGTTACTCTTTTGTAATTCCGGACCATCATCAGTCTCTTCATCGCTATCAGCCATAGCCTTAACCCGTTTGTAGTGGTTATAAACCGCAACTGAAAGGGTCCGCTTAGCTTCATTCTGACCGATCACATACTGGTCCAACTCGTCTACGATTTCTTTAGGCGTTGGAATATCTGTTAATTCATGCGTTTGTTCTTCACTAAACTCTTCATCGATAATTTCTTTACACAAATCGATACATTCATTACAGATATAAACGCCGGGGCCAGCCACGATCTTTTTAA
>OMJG01001708.1_pt1 | contig 12090 bp, 7 predicted proteins | sample 1646431 | NCBI WGS metagenome assembly OMJG01 (sample SAMN03771674, study PRJEB25209) | food metagenome | isolation source: Cotija cheese | place: Mexico:Jalisco,Michoacan | collected 2011-12-12 | reverse complement strand
AACTTTAAAGAAGATCTTGATGCAGATTCGATTGACATTGTGGAATTCGTTTTGGAACTAGAGGATGCCTTTGGTTCAGAAATTCCGGATGACGATGCAGAAAATATCAAGACAGTTCAAGATGCCGTCGATTATATCAAGGCACATCAAAAATAATGTACAAAGAGCTGTCATTCATGGCGGCTTTTTTATTTTGCCTGAAGGCGTTCCAAAACTGCAAAATGAGCCTTTAAAATGACTTCTAAGCCTTTTTTCTTTTCGTCAAGCAAGCATATTCTTGTAAGCAAAACATGAAGGGGCTTTTCGGGAGAATTCACGGATAAATCGCGCAGGAACGCAATTTTCGCTTGCATAACTACTATAATTTCTTTATACTTAGAGACAATTATTTCGAAAATCTCATCTTGTTTTAATCTTGCGTTTAGGGCGCAAAGGAGGAGTTCGCTTGGATAAACCTGAAGATTTATTATTGGATGTGCAACATTTGCACACCGGATTCAGACTTGGAGATGCTTTTTACGATGCTGTCGATGATGTCAGCATCACGTTACGAAAAGATGAGATTTTGGCGATCGTAGGTGAGTCAGGTTCTGGTAAGAGTACCTTGGCAACCAGTATCATTGGCCTGCATGATCCACGTAACACAAAGGTCACTGGTGATATTTTGTACAATAACCTAAACCTAGTTGGCTTAAACGAAACGCTTTTTGATCGAATTCGTGGTAAAGATATTGGCATGATTTTCCAGGATCCCTTGGCTGCTTTGAACCCATTGATGCGTATTGGCGAGCAGATTGAAGAGACGCTTGTCTACCACACCAAGATGAACAAGGAACAACGCGAACAACGGGTTTTGGAATTGCTGAGTCAAGTCGGCATTCCTAATCCGGAGCGGACAGCACGCTCCTATCCGCATGAACTGTCCGGCGGGATGCGTCAGCGGATTGTCATTGCAATTGCGATTGCCTGCAAGCCGCCGATTATCATTGCTGATGAACCAACCACCGCATTGGACGTGACGATTCAGGCTCAAATTCTTGATCTGCTTGAAGATATTCAGCGGGAAATGCATTCAGGCATTATTTTAATTACCCATGATTTAGGTGTGGTGGCAGAAACGGCTGATCGAGTTGCCGTGATGTATGCCGGGCAGATTGTCGAAAGCGGCTCGGTGATGGATGTTTTCAAGCACCCGACTCACCCGTATACGCGCAGTCTTTTGCGCTCCATGCCTCAAGCGGATTCTGATGATGACGAATTGCACGTGATCCAAGGCGTGGTGCCGTCACTGAAGAATATGCAGATGGAAGGATGCCGCTTTGCTCCACGAATTCCATGGATTCCGGAATCGGCACACGAAGAACATCCGACCATGCATGAAGTCGCACCGGATCATTTTGTTCAGTGTACTTGCTACAAGGACTTCTATTTCCCGGATGACAAACAAGCGGCTGGAAAAGGTGAGTAATAATGGCAATGATTGAGGTAAAAAATTTAAAAATCCACTATCCGATCCGTTCGGGTTTCTTTAATCGTGTAACTGATCATGTGTTAGCCGTTGATGGTATCAATTTCGATATTGAGCAAGGCGAAACATATGGCTTAATTGGCGAATCTGGCTCGGGTAAGTCAACGACTGGTAAAGCGATTGTCGGACTTGAACCGGTTACTTCCGGATCGATTATCTACAAAGGTGAAGATATTACCAAACGCAGCGTGCGAAAACGACTGCAATATAATAAAGACGTGCAGATGATTTTTCAGGACTCCTTGTCTAGTTTAAATCCGCGCAAACGAATTGAGGACATTATCGCCGAACCGATTCGTAATTTCCAGAATCTGACTAAAGATGAGGAACGGCATCGGGTTCAGGAACTACTTGATATTGTCGGTATGCCAAGCGATGCATTGTATAAATACCCTCATGAGTTTTCTGGTGGACAGCGGCAACGAATCGGTGTTGCTCGGGCGATGGCAACGAATCCTAAGCTGATTATTGCCGATGAACCGGTATCAGCGCTAGATTTGTCGGTTCAAGCTCAAGTTCTCAACTTCATGAAGCGGATTCAGGAAGAATATAATATTTCTTACTTGTTCATTTCCCATGACTTAGGCGTTGTTAAGCATATGTGTAAGAAGATGGCGATTATGCATCGTGGTCGCTTTGTCGAAATCGGTACTCGGGAAGACATTTATCAGCACCCGCAACATATTTATACCAAACGTCTTTTGTCAGCCATTCCGGATGTTAATCCTGATGATCGCGCGCAAAACAAGGAACATCGCCGGGAAGTGGAACGCATTTTTAAAGAAGAAGAATCTAAATATTATTCCAAAGAAGGCCGCGTTTTGGATCTCCAGAAGATTTCCGATACACATTACGTTGCGCTGCCAGATTCAACCATGAAGGGAGTGCATGATTAATGTGGAAAACAATTCTACGCCGGATCTTAATCATGATCCCGCAGTTGATTTTACTGAGTGTGTTAGTCTTTGTCCTATCCAAAATGATGCCGGGCGATCCATTGGCAGGTAATTTTTCGCAAGGACAAAGTGCTGCTCAGATGGCGGCATTACGGCAACAGTATGGATTAAATGATCCATGGTACATTCAGTACGTGAAGTGGATCGGTAATATGTTCCATGGTGATTTAGGTCAAAGTTTTGTTTACAAACGTTCGGTGACTGGTTTGATCGGCGAACGTGCGGCGAACACGTTTTGGCTGGCTTTGTTATCAACCGTCATTCTATACGTCATTGCAATCCCTGCAGGCGTGATTGCAGGTCGTTATGAAGGAAGCAAACGCGACTCTGCTATCTCGATTGCTTCCTTCATCTTGATGGCGGTTCCGCCGTTTGTTTTCTATCTTCTAGGCCTTATTTTCTTCGGGTTCTTCCTTCAGTGGTTCCCGACCGGTGGTAGCGTGTCGTCCACTTATAATCCCGGTACTTTGGGCTATGTCTGGGATCGGATATATCATATGATTTTACCTGCGCTGGTTTCTGGGATTATCACGACATCGAGTACGATTCAGTATCTGCGGACCGGCGTTATCGATAACACCCATCAGGATTTTGTTCGAACCGCAAGATCAAAAGGGGTTCCAGACCGCGTTATCTTCAATAAACATATTTTGCGTAATTCCTTATTGCCGATTGCGGCGTTTATGGGTAACCAAATCACGATGTTACTTGGCGGGTCGGTTATTTTGGAAACGGTCTTTAGTTATCCGGGAATGGGACAGCTTTTTGTATCATCTATGACCAGCCGTGACTATCCGGTCGTTATATCGTTAGTGTTGCTATTCGGATTCTTGACGTTACTTGGTAATTTGTTATCTGATATCATCATGAGTATCGTGGATCCGCGGATTCGGATTGAATAGAAGGTGGGGAAAGCTTATGCAAAATAATGCGAATGAGGTGGCGACAGATACCACTAAAATTGAACAATCACCTTCTAACTTCAAGGTGATTCTGAATGAATTCCGAAAAGATAAAGTTGCTGTGGTTTCGCTTTTTCTCGCTGTAACGATTATACTTGCTGCGTTTATTGGCTCGATGCTCTTTAATGTTGGTGGCGCTACTGAGGTCAACATTTTGGATCGGTACATGGCTCCGGGGACAGGCGGCTATATTCTCGGTACCGATGAAGGCGGACGCGATATGTTCAAATATCTTTTCTTCGCTGCCCGTAACTCGATTACCATCGGGATTTCGGTTGCTTTGATTATTGAGTTTGTCGGGGTTGTGCTTGGAACAATCTCCGGGTACTTTGGCGGCCTGGTTGATGCTGTCATCATGCGGTTTGTTGACTTTATGATGATCATTCCATCTTTATTGGTCATCATTGTTTTGGTTACTATTATTCCGCAATACAACGTCATCACCATTATTCTCATCATGGCGGCCTTTTATTGGATGACGACAACGCGATTAATGCGGTCACTGGTGTTGTCTGAAGCGCGAAGTGAATATGTTATGGCGTCAAAAACGTCAGGGACATCGAACCTTAAAATTATGTTTACCGGTGTCTTGCCAAATATCAGTTCTTTGATTATTACGGACTTGACGCTGACAATTGCCAGTTCCATCGGGATCGAAACGGCGTTGTCTTTCTTGGGCTTTGGTTTGCCCATGGAAACTCCTAGTTTAGGGACACTGATTGGATACGCGTCAAACCCGGATTTGATTTTTAATCGCTGGTGGGTTTGGTTTCCAGCAGTATTGGTTCTGTTAACTTTGTCGTTATCAATTAATTTTGTCGGTCAAGCGATGCGACGGGCAGCCGATTCGCGGCAACGGCGTGGTTGAAACATTGACAATTTCCTGAAAATAATGAAGAGCTACTCAGAGAAATCAGAGTGGCTCTTTTTTTTGAAGAAAAAATGTAAAAAATATGACGAAACATTGGTTATTTTGTTCTAATTATGCTATCATTTAACTCACATGAAGCGTTGCTTCGCTACATATCGCGATGACGACGCGGAAGGGGGAAAAAGTATGAAAAAGCGTTCTGTGCTCGGAATGATCACGCTCGCTACCGCTTTATCAATCACCTTGGTAGCCTGTGGCAATAAGAGCTCGAACTCCAGCTCAAGTACAGCTAATAAGAGTGTGAAGTTCCCAGTTTCTTATAATAACACTGCAAAGGCAATCAAAGGCGGTAATGTCAATGTGGCTGTCGTCAATGACTCTCCATTTAAGGGGGTCTTTAACGAAGAACTATACACTGATGCGTATGATAATGACTACATGAGCCCGGCAGCTGAGAGCTTGTTTGCGTATAACAGCACATTTAAATTTAATAATAATGGTGCTGCAACAATCAAACAGGACAACAGTGCCAAGACCATCACGGTGACTATCAAACCAAATGTTAAATGGTCGGATGGTCAGCCAGTTGTTGCCCGTGATTTGGTTTATGCTTATGAAATCATGGCTAACAAAGCGACTAAGAGTCAGCGGTACACCGAGTCGCTTCAGAATATTGAGGGGTTGACCGAGTATCATGACGGCAAAGCGGATACTATTTCTGGTTTAACGATGCCTAAGGGTGATAATGGTAATACCATGGTGATTCACTTTAAGCAGATGAAGCCGTCATTTAACACTTCCGGGAACGGGTACTTCCTTGAAAGTGCTGCGCCATATCATTACTTACATGATGTTGCGTTTGACAAACTGGAATCCAGTGATAAGGTTCGTAAACAACCATTGTTCTTTGGTCCTTATAAGATCAGTAAAGTTGTCGCTGGACAAAGCGTTGAATACACACCGAACCAATACTATTGGAAGGGCAAGCCGAGTCTTTCAAAGATTACATTTGAAAATGTTTCATCTGCTTCAATCACCTCAGCTTTAAAGAACCACAAGTATGATATCGTTTATGGCATGCCTTCCGACAGTTATAGTGACTGGAAGAACATTAGTGGTTACACGAATCTGGGTCATCAAAGCCTTGCTTATAATTACCTTGGTTTCAAACTCGGTAAATGGGATGATAAGAAGAGCGAAAACGTTTATGATCCAAATTCGAAGATGGCCAACAAGAGTCTTCGTCAGGCAATGGGCTATGCGTTGAACAACGATCAAGTCGCCGCTAAGTTCTATAACGGTACGCGGTCTCGTGCAACGACATTGATCCCACCTGTTTTTGGTAAAGATGTTCACGCTGATATCGATGGCTATGATTTGAACATTGACAAGGCTAATAGCTTGCTGGATAAAGCAGGTTATAAGAAGGGCAAAGATGGCTATCGAACCGATCCTAAAGGCAAGAAGTTAACGATTTACTTTGCAACCATGGCTGGCGGTTCAACGGCGCAACCATTGGCACAGGATTATATCCAGCAGTGGAAGAAGATCGGTCTGCGCGTCAAGCTGACAACCGGTCGTCCAATCGAGTTTAATTCCTTCTATGACAAGGTTCAAAATGATTCCAAGGGTATTGATGTTTATGCTGCTGCTTGGAGCCTCTCTTCTGATCCTTCACCAATGGACTTGTTCTCACAGAAAGCACCGTTTAACTACACTCGGTTCGTTTCTGCTAAAAACACCAAGTTGCTGAATGATATTGATAGTCAAAAAGCAATGGATCCTGCCTACCGTGCTAAGGCTTTGAAGGCATGGCAGAAATATGCTAACGATGAAGCATTTGTCATCCCTACGCTTTATCGTCAGGAAATCTTCCCTGTTAATAAACGTGTGAAGAATGCGAGTGTTGACTATGCTTCAGCGAAGTACCTGAACTGGAGTAAAATGACGGTTACAAGTAATAGCCGTGCAACAAAGTAATTCGGTTTAAAAGTTAAACCATTAAGGCATCTGCAATCGCAGGTGTCTTTTTTGGTGCGCTCTAGTATAATTAGATAGTGCGATAAAAAGGAGGGCTCTTCATGGTTGCCTCAGAGTTTGTGAGCGAATTGCGTCAACGCTATGGGATTGAGTTTCATGATCTCAGCTTACTGGATGAAGCATTCACGCATTCTTCGTATGTCAATGAACATAAAGAATTAGGACTAAAAGATAACGAACGACTTGAATTTTTAGGTGATGCCGTGCTCGAATTAACGGTTTCAGACTATTTATATCGCAAATTTCCGGATAAACCGGAAGGCGATTTGACCCGAATTCGGGCAGCGGCAGTGCAAACCGCGGCATTTTCTGCTTTTTCAAAAGAAGCTCATTTTGATCGTTATATTAAATTAGGTAAAGGCGAGGAAAAAGCCGGTGCCCGACAACGGTTGACGCTGCTTGAAGATTTGTTTGAAGCTTTCAATGGTGCCTTGTACCTCGATCAAGGACGAGAAGCTAATATTAAGTTTGCCAAGCAGATTATTTTCCCTAAAATCGATGCGGGTGAGTTTTCGGCCGATCAGGATCATAAAACGGCCTTGCAGGAGACCTTGCAGCAAAATGGTGATGTCGCGATTGTTTATCACCTGTTAGACGAAAAAGGACCCGCGCATGAGCGTCAATTTCACGTTGATGTTGAAGTTGAAGGACGCGTTTTGGGCACCGGGTTTGGCAAGAACAAAAAAGCAGCGGAGCAAGCTGCAGCTAAGGCGGCTTTGGCCCGTCTTAAAAAGTAAGATTTAGAATGGAGTCATCATGGAATTAAAGCGTTTGATCATTAATGGCTTCAAATCATTTGCAGATAAAACCGAAATTGATTTTGTTTCCGGCTTAACCGGAATTGTCGGGCCAAATGGAAGCGGGAAAAGTAACATCACCGAGGCGATTCGCTGGGCGCTAGGTGAACAGAGTGCCAAGAGTTTGCGAGGCGAACGAATGGGTGATGTTATCTTTGCAGGTACGGATAGTCGTCCTGCTTTAAATCGGGCAGCAGTCACAATGACTTTTGACAACAGTGATGGTTATCTTAAAAATCAACCGGCAGAAGTTTCAGTGACGCGGCGACTATACCGCGACGGCACTTCGGAGTTTTTATTAAATAACCAGGATGTGCGCCTGAAAGACATTGTGGATCTGTTTATGGATTCCGGCTTGGGACGCGAAAGTTTTTCATTTATTTCGCAAGGCCGGGTTGAAGCCATTTTTAATAGCAAACCAGAAGAACGCCGGGGCATCATTGAAGAAGCCGCTGGCGTTTATAAATATAAGCAGCAAAAAACCAAAGCAGAGCGCGAGTTAGCTAACAACGACGACAATCTGGCGCGGATCAACGATATTATTGTCGAGTTGAAACATCAGGTTGAACCGTTGCGGGAACAAGCCTCGTTGGCCAAGGATTACCAACAGCAATCAGCTGATTATCACCGGATCCATCAAACCTTGTTGGCACTTGAAATTGAACAGCTGGCTGCCGAGCAGGAGAAAACGCAAGGTGAGGCCAAGGTTACCAAAGCAACAATTGCGGCGTTGACGGCTAAGGTTAAGGACTTGGAGCATCAATCCGAACAGCTGAGTGCGGTTGATCACCAGTATGAAGAACAGCTGAACCACCTTAATGATCAAGTCTTAAGTCGTTCGATGAAACTGGAGAATCTCAGCGGTGAGGCTAATTTATCCAGTGAACGGTCGGCTAATGCAGCAACGACTCTGGCTGATTTGAAAGAACGTCTGACCCATACGCAGCAATCGTTAACCGAAGCCAACCAGCGGCTAGCGGATTTGGCTAAGCAAGCAAAAACGGCTCAAGCCAAACAGCTTGAGCTCAAAACGCAATTGGCCCAACAAAAGCAAGCCAGCCAAGATCCGGCAGCTATTAATCGGCAATTGGAAACGGTGCAGAATCATTACATTGATTTGTTAAAAGCCCAGGCGGATAACAAAAATGCGCAGGCCGCTTTACAAAAAGATCAGCAACTGGCGGCGAGTCAAAATGCCGCTCATGATCGTCGAATTTATGAGCTGAGTAAACAGGCTCAGGATCAGGAAGCCAAAGTTAATACACTATTGAATCAACAGCAGCAGCTTCAAACCAAAGTCGATCAACAACAAGCGGCGGCACAAGAAGCCAAAGACAAGCTGACACAAATTCAAAAAGTACGAACTGATCAGCAACGGACTTATCAAGATGAGATGGCGACTTATCAGCGCGCGCGGGCTCGATACGAAACCTTGTCCGAATTAAATGAAGATTATGCCGGCTTTTATAATGGTGTGCGTGTAGTGTTAAAACATAAAGCTTCCTTACCAGGTGTCATCGGAGCGGTTGCGGAATTACTTGAGGTGCCATCTGCTTACCAGCAAGCGTTTGATTTAGCGTTAGGCAGTAATTTGCAGGCCATTGTGACGCGTGATGAGGCAGCCGCACAACGCGCCATCAGTCTTTTGAAACAACAACGCGCTGGTCGGGCAACCTTTCTGCCGGCTGCGGTGATGCGGCCGCGTGAACTGCCGAGTGCGGTTTTGCAGTTAGTTGAAGGTGCAGACGGCTTTTTAGGAACAGGGTTGCAACTGGCACAGTATCCAGCTGATTTGAAAGCCGTGATGGCGAACTTGCTGGGTAGTGTGTTAATTGTGGACACCTTGCCACATGCGATTGTCATTGCCAACACAACACATCATCGGTATCGCATCGTCACAACCGCTGGGGATATTTTAAACCCAGGCGGCTCGCTGACGGGTGGCCAGGTTAAGCAAGGCCGGCAAGCATCACCACTGGCGCGTAATCAAGAAGCGCGCCATCTCAAAACGCAATTGCAGGATCTGGTTGCAGATTTGAAGCAAAAGCAAGCGGATTTGACGACCTTGACCAAACAGGAAAACGCGGCGCAGGAAGCCTGGCAAACTGCTACTGCTCAAGCGCAAACGTTAGCAGCCGATCTTACTGCCATTACCAGTCAGCATAATGCCCAAGCCGAGACATTGCGGCAGGCGCAGCGGCAATTGGCAGCCGCGCAACAGGCCAATACCGCACAGGCTGATTTGAGTACCAAATTGGCTGATTTGCATCAAGCAGGTCAAAAGATTGCCAAAGAAATTGCCGATGCACAGGCCAAGATTGAGCAGCTTAAGGAAGCCGCTGTTGCTGCAGCTGACTCAAGTTCTAAGCAAGCAGCAGCCGTTAATGGTTTAAAGACCAAGTTAGCCGTCATCGCGAATGATCTGCAAACGCTCCACGATCAGCAACAGCAGTGGCAGGCGCAAGCGACCGATGCGCAAACCCAGTCAACTGAGCTTCAACAACGAATTGCGCACATTACGGCAACCGCCAAGGAAACTGCCGCGGAAAAGGAAAGCCGGACCGCAACAATTGCCAGTTTGAAAAAAGAACTGACGCAGCTTAAAGCCGATCAAACTAAGCTGACGCAGGAAAAAGCGGCTAATCGCGGGAAATTAAGCGACATTTCAGCCAGGATCACGACCACTTATGATCAGCAGCATCAGGCGATGGCGACTTCTGAACAGCAAGCAGTGGCGCTTAATCGCGTGAAACTGGGACTGGATTCGCGGCTGAATACTTTGGCTGAAGATTATCAGTTAACTTATGAAGCAGCTAAAGCAGCAGTTGCGGCGGATCATGCCCCGATTCCTGAGCTTAAGAGCAAATTGAAACTGTTGAAGCGAGGAATAGATGAATTAGGTCCGGTTAATTTAAATGCGATTGACCAATTTAAAGAAGTTAATGAACGGTACGAATTTCTCACTAAGCAGCAGGATGATCTTTTAGCGGCTAAACAACAGCTAGTCGCTACAATGCACGAATTGGATGAAACGGTCAAAACCAGATTTAAAGCCATGTTTGATCAGACAAATAGTGCATTTGAAGCTATCTTCCCGCAGATGTTTGGTGGCGGTCACGCGCATTTGAGCCTGACCAATCCGGATGATCTGTTGACGACGGGCATTGAGATTTCTGCACAGCCGCCTGGCAAGAAGTTAACCCGCCTATCGCTGTTGTCTGGAGGCGAACGGGCATTGACGGCAATCGTGTTGTTATTTGCGATTCTCAAAGTGCGGCCGGTGCCATTTTCCATTCTGGATGAAGTTGAAGCCTCACTGGATGACGTTAATGTGAACCGGTTTGGCGAATTCCTACGCCATTATGCCAGTGCAACTCAGTTTATTGTCATTACTCACCGTCATGGTACGATGGTTGCAGCCAATGTCTTATATGGGGTGACCATGCAGGAGTCGGGTGTGAGTCGAATTATGGCCGTTAGTTTGGACCAATCACAGAAAGAGGCGACAAGTTAATGGGACTTTTTGATGCGATTAAAAAAGCGTTCACCGGTACTGAGCCGGAGACGCCTGAAGAAAATAAATACGATGAAGGCCTGGAAAAAAGCCGTAGTAGTTTTGGTGAAAAGCTGAATGCACTGTTTGCCAACTTTCGAACGGTTGATGAAGATTTTTTCGATGATCTTGAAGAAATGCTGATCGAATCCGATGTCGGGTTTGAAACGGCGGTGCGGCTTAGTGATGAGTTGCGCGAAGAAGTGAAACTCAAAAATGCTAAGGATCCTAAGGCGGTTTCACGGGTGATCGTCGAAAAGTTAGTCGATATGTATGGTGAAGCAGGCAAAGGTGAGGACAATCAGCTGCATTTTGCCGAAGAAGGGCCAACCGTTTTCTTATTTGTCGGTGTCAACGGTGCGGGCAAAACCACAACGGTCGGCAAACTGGCCCATCAACTCAAAGAAGAAGGTAAACGCGTTTTGTTAGTGGCCGCCGATACCTTCCGTGCCGGTGCCATCCAACAGTTGCAGGAATGGGGTCGCCGGGTTGAAGTGCCGGTTGTGGCAACGAATCCAGGCGGTGATCCGGCTGCAGTTGTCTTTGACGGGGTTAAACGGGCTAAAGATGAAGGTTATGATGTTGTGCTGGTAGACACTGCCGGCCGCTTGCAAAATAAAGTCAACTTAATGAACGAGTTAAACAAAATTAAGCGGGTGATTGTTCGCGAGTTACCTGATGCACCACAAGAAGTTTTACTGGTTCTGGACGCAACGACAGGGCAAAATGCGTTGAATCAGGCCAAGGAGTTCAATCAAACAACCCAAATTACCGGTATCGTTTTGACCAAGCTAGATGGTTCTGGTAAAGGCGGCATTGTGCTTGCAATCCGGAATGAGTTGCATGTTCCGGTCAAGCTGGTCGGCTTAGGTGAGAAGATGGATGATTTACAAGCCTTTGATCCGACTAAATTTGTCGCTGGGCTATTTAAAGGTCTAATTCAAGTCGATGCCTAAATGGCGTGCATATAAAAATCGTCACACCCGAGTTTGAGGTGTGACGATTTTTGCGTTTCGTGAACCAATGATTAAGCTGTCTGGACTTGCTTTTCTCGGCCAAGTACGACCTGCAAGACAATCAAGACAAGGTAACCGATCAGCAGGTAAGTAAACCATGCAGATGGCTGAACCTTACTTGCAAACCAGTATTGCTGCCATGCGGTGTTACTCATGATCCATGCGAACAACCAGCCTAAAAGGCCAAAGATGGCATTGATAATAGCAAAGAACCATAAGTTGCCGTTTTCATGGTTGCTCAGGTAAACACATGAGAAAACCAAACTCCACAATCCCCAAGCAGCAAGAACAGCAAACACGGCCCAGTAAATAAAGATGATTCAACAACTAGTCAACTTGGAAGCTGACTCAGAATAATAATAAAGGT